>Ga0116219_10001194_pt1 | contig 24796 bp, 21 predicted proteins | sample Sb_taG_4_FD_91019 | JGI IMG/M metagenome (GOLD analysis project Ga0116219, IMG submission 91019) | Peat soil microbial communities from Weissenstadt, Germany - Sb_50d_6_BS metaG | ecosystem: Environmental > Terrestrial > Soil > Wetlands > Peat | place: Germany: Weissenstadt | collected 2010-09-21
ACGCCGCGGAGGCACAGCGGCTCGGGGTGATCTCACGAGTCGTGCCGCACGAAGGGCTGCGTGCGGCCGCGCTTGACGCGGCTAGGCAGATCCTGCGGACGGCGCCCGAGGCCCGTGCCCACGTGAAGCGCATGCTCAACGAGCGCTACGGCGTGATCGACTACCAGACGATGTTCGGGGCGCTGGAGAGTTCACCGGAGCCCCGGGAGGGGATGAAGGCGTTCATGGAGAAGCGACAGCCGAGCTGGATTCCATCCGACCTCCCGTCCTGAGGTCGCGCCTTCGGTGGGATGGCGGCCCGCTGGACCTACGGGCGGGCCGGCTGGCGGGTGGCAATGGCAGCGATGACTCCGCCGTCAACGGGGACATCGATCCCGTTGACGAAGCTGGCGCTGTCGGACAAGAGGAAGGCCACCGCAGCCGCAACCTCCTCAGGCCGACCCTCGCGCCCCAGGGGGGTCAGTTGCACCAGCTGGTTGTTGGTCGGGCGAGCCGCCGCCTCCTGACGACCCATGGGGGTATCGATGATGCCAGGTGACACCGAGCAGACCCGGGCACCGACCCGGCCGAAGCGCACGGCCTCCCTTCGAACCAGGCGGTGCACACCTCTCTTCGCCCAGGTATAGGCCATGCCCGGGTCCTCGATCTCGGGACCGAGCTCGGCGCTGATGCGGTCCAGGAACTCGGCGTCGAGGGGGTTGTCGAGCACGGCATCGTGCGCCGGATCCATTTGGCCCGCAGCGAGCAGCGGCGCCATCGACGCGAAGCAGACGAGGGCGGTGCCTTGCGTTGCGAGCGGCCAGAGCACCTCCGTCAGCATTGCGGTCGCCACGAGATCGATCTCGAACACCCGTCGCCAATCTGCCATTGTCGGCGAGACGCCCGCCGCATGGGCAACGGCGCGCAACACACCCAACTCCGATGCTCGAGACGCAAGCCGCGCCACGCCGTCGCTGTCCGTGATGTCGAGGGGGAAGGGTTCGATGCCCGCTCCTCCGCTCTCTTCTGTGAGCTCCTTCGCCGCTCCGACGAGGCTCGGTTCGTCGATGTCAACGAGGAGAACATCGTCGACCAGGCTCGACATTCGTGTGGCGCAAGCCCGCCCCATTCCTCGTGCCGCTCCGGTGACGATTCCCACTGTCACGCGTTTCCCACCTCCCGGACCATTGCTGCCTTGTCTCTACAGAGATCCTCTCCTCTTCATCACAACGCCACACGGCCAGCGTCAGGCGCCAGGCTTCGGGCGATCCCCGTGGGCCCTGGACGACCTGCCGCCATGACGCTGACCAATGCCGCGACGTTCGATTACGACCCCGACAGGGTTGTGGTCCCCGCGACGTCGTGGCCGCAGAACGGCTGGGACGAGACGGGAACGAATCCGGTCTTGGTCGCCTTCATGACCCACGCGCAGTTCGCCGGGTCATGACCGAAGATGGTCGAGTAGTTGATGGTGATCGGCAGGAGACCGTTCCCGTTGTAGGCCTTGATGCTGCGGAGATCCTTGATCACGGTCGCCCGGGTCGGATTGGACCCGGCCATCTGCAGGCCCTTGATCATGAGGTCCGCGCCCAGCCACGACTCGGTCTCGCCGAAGGTCGCGAACTGGCTCTTGGTCAAGTGGGCGTACTTCTCCAAAGCAGCCTGCTCCTGCTCTGTGCCGGCGTTGGGCAGCGACCACGGGCGGAAGGCGCTGAGGAAGTAGTCGCCCTGCAGCGTGGACCAGACCTGTGATTTGATCACGGATGGCTCGTAGCCGGTGGCGAAGAGAGCGGCCTTGAGCTTCACGCCGGCCTGCTCCAGCGCCGTGGCGAGTGCGAAGTTGGAGTTGTCGTCCATGCTCGGGGTCATCGCGTTCACCCCGTCCTGCTTGGCGATGAGCGCCGCCGACGTGAAGTCCGCACCGCCGAAGGGGACGGTCAGATCTTCGACGCCGATTTTTCCGCCGGCATCTTGGAACGACTCTGCGGCTCCCCTGGCCGAGGAGGCGGACGACGGGGAGATGCCGTAGCCGTACGTCCCGATGACCGTGCCCCCATGTGTCTTGAGGAACGAGCCAACCAATGTGTCAACCGGGTACTTGGGGTCGACGCTCCCGTGGTCGGACGCGAACATGTTGGTGAAGGGCTGGGTACCCCACTCCGGACCGTCGTCGTAGGAGCCGGTGACCGGGACGCCCTGCTCTTGGGGGTACTTGTCGGCGAGGAAGAAGAGCGCACTCTGCGACACGATGCCGAATGCACCCTTCGACAGAGCATCCTGGACCGCGGTCGCGATGACGGTCGGACTGGTCTGGTCGTCGATCACCAACGGCACGAGCTTGTGTCCGTTCACCCCGCCCATCGCATTCTGCTCGTCGATCCGCGCGAGAAATCCCGCCTGTGATCCGGCGTCCTCAGACGCGCCAGGGCCGGTGAGCGAAGTGATGTAGGCCAGGGTGATCGGCGAGGCCGTTGCCGAAACCTGAGTGGCGACCACACTGGAAAAAGCGGTCAGAAGACCGATCAGCGCGGTGAACGCAACTGACACCTTCAAGAAGCGAGAGCTCATCATCTGTATCCAATTCCTCCCAGGAACGCGAACATTCCTCTGAATGAAGAGCAGCGTCACCGGCCACTCAATAGGGCGACGCCCCATCGCCAAGCGGCGAAGCGTAGCGATCAAACAATCCCGATTTCAGTCACCCCATTCGATCAGCCGCGCCCTCCTCGACTTTCACGATGTTGTCGTGGACGCCGGGTGGTCGGCGTCGCCCAGATAGCGGTCGATGATCTCCGTGCCCGCTTCGGACGCACGACCTGACCAACCGACCCGGCCGCGGGTGAGGATCACGCAAGTGTCAGCCAATGACAAAGCTCGGTGCACGAACTGCTCGCTCAAGACGATGGTGACGCCGGACCGGCGTGTCTCCTCGAGGCTCTGAAACACCGACTCGACGATCTGAGGGGCCAGGCCGAGGGACATCTCGTCGGCGATGATGAGCTTGGGGAGGACCGCAACCGCCCGGGCCAGTGCCAGCATCTGCTGCTCGCCACCGGAGAGGCTGCCGGCAAGTTGCGTTCTCCGGGCGCCGAGCACCGGGAACATCTCGATCGCCCGATCGATGGCCGGAGCCCGTTGGGGCCGCTTCTCCTGGGCGACCGCCATCTTGAGATTGTCGAGGACCGAGAGGCCCGGGAAGACGCCGCGCCCTTCGGGGATGTAGGTCAGGCCCAGCTTCCGAACATGGTGTGCGGACTTCCCGGTGATGTCGCGGCCGTCGAAGAAGATCCGCCCGCCGAAGGGCGGCACGAGGCCCGAGATCGCCCGCGCCAGGGTGCTCTTTCCAGCGCCGTTCGCGCCCAGCACGGCAAGAACCGATCCCGGGGCCACGTCGGTCGAGACCCCGAATAGCGCCTGGGACGTGGCGTAGCGGACATCGAGGTCCTCGATCTTGAGGATGGGCTCGCTCATGGCTCAATGACGTCCCGGCCACTGCCGGCAGGAGCCACCGGTTCGCTATGGATCAATTCTTCGTCGCCGAGGTACGCGGATCGGACCGCCGGGTTCCTGCGGATCTCCTCGGGGATGTCCGCGGCGATGCGCTCACCGAAGTCGAGGACGAAGATCCAATTCGACAAGGCCAGGACCGCCGCGACGTCATGCTCCACGAGTAGGAGCGACACGTCCCGGTCGGTCTGCTTCACGACCCTTTGGAAGACGGACAGCAGGTTCTCCGATGCCTTCATGTCGAGCCCGGAGAGGGGCTCGTCCAGCAGGATCACGTATGGCTGGCTGGCCAGGGCCCGACCCACCTCGACGAGGCGGCAGACCCCGAGCGGCAAGGCCGCGACCGGAGCCTTGGCCACTCTCGTGAGGTTGAGCAGTTCGAGCAGGCCATCCACCCGCTCGTTCTCGTCACTCGAGGCCGGCATGAGGGAGCGCGGGTCCACCATGTCGCGCCAGAGCCGGCGCGGGGTGAAGTGCACCCGGTCCGCCAGGACGAGGTGCTCGCGGACGGTCAATCCCAGGAACAGTTCGGGCTGCTGGAAGGTGCGGGCCAGACCGCTCCGGGCGCGTGCTTGCGCGCTGGCCTCGGTGACGTCCTTACCGCGTAGCCACACACGACCCTGCGTGGGCTGGAGGAGCCCCGACAGCACGGCGAGCATCGTCGTCTTTCCGGCACCATTGGGCCCCACGAGTCCAGCGATGCTGCTGGGCGCAACGTCGAGGTCGACGTCGGAGAGGGCGTTGAGGCCACCGAACCGGACTGTGATGCCACGGGCCAAGAGCACCGGCACCTCGGCGACGACCTCGGCCTGGGTCGACGTCATGGCACCTTCCCCACGACCACGGCAGCCTCGGGAGCGCCGTGGTCGCCTCCGACCACGTTGTCGATTGGAGCCGGGTCAGGCGAGAGGGTGTCGACGACGAAGGGCGTCCGCTGGCGGTCGGCCAGCCGCAACAGCTGCCCCCGGAATCGCCGGCTTTGCTCGGCGAGCACCCCCTCGGGGTACTTGGCGGCGGAAATGGCGCCAAGACCGAAGAGGAGCGCCGGGACGTTGCCCGTCCAGCTCGGGAGGTAGGCCTGGGCGAGCGCGGGCAGCATGACGAAGGAGATCCCGGCCACCAACGCCGCCGCGGTCGAGCGTATGCCGATGGTGACCAGGACCGCGAGCCACACGACACCGAGGAAGGTGTCGAACTCGTTGGGCACGATGGAGGTCTGCGCCACGGCCAGCAGCCCTCCGCCGATGCCGGCCACCAGAGCGCCCAGTGCGGCCACCGTCACCTTCATCTGCACCACGCTCACGCCGGTCGTCCTGGCGCCCGCATCACTCCAGCGCACCGCGTTCATGGCCAGCCCCGAAGTCGAACGGCGGTAGTTCAAGATGAATAGCGCCACGATGACAAATGCGGCCAGGCACAAATATGCGTAGGCACGGTCGGACGTCGCGAAGCTCGGACGGTTCAGCGTCAGACCCAGCCCGCTGTTGACGAACCTCGGCAGGGTGAAGACCAGGTTCTCGACGAGGAGCCCGAAGGTCAGCGTGACGAGTGCGACGTAGAGATCGCCGAGCCGGATGCTCAAGAGGCCGACGACGAGCCCGATGACCATGGCGATCACACCACCGGCCAGGACTGCGGCCAGCACGGGCCAGCCGTGGGTGGTGGCCAGCTCAGCGGCTGTGATGGCGCCGATCCCCGCGAAGGTGATCTGGCAGAGCCAGAGCATGCCCCCTTCGCCGGTGACCAGCGTCCACGACAAGTAGATGACGGCGTAGGCGAAGGCCTGGGCCATGAGGCCGACCCAGTAGCCCTGCACAATGAGTGGGAGTGCGGCCGCGGCGATGATGAGCACGAGCGGGCCCGCATACTTGCTGACCAAAGAGAGCGACCCGGTCTCGAGGGCGCTGCTGGTCGAGCCGGCCAGGCGGCTCTCCCCCTGGGGGGTGATGGCCCGGTCGAGTGCGCCCCCGACGCGTTCGATCTCGCCGACGCGCCCGCGCCGCACGAGGTTGTAGAGCAGCACCACGGCGATGACGATGAAGGGGATGGCGTCGATGATCTCGCCGGTCCATTGGCTGCTCGGCGGCAGGTAGCGCTGGGCAAGCGAGGTGGCGATGCCCATGAGGAGCCCGACGCCTACTGCGATCGGCAGGCTGCGCAACTTCGCCGCGACGACGGCGGCGAACGCGGCCGCGATGAGCAGCGTGAAGTTCGTGGCGTCGAGCCCGATGATGGGCGCGGCCAGGACGCCGGTCAGCCCCGCGAAGAAGACGCTGACCGCCCACACCCCGGCGGAGACGGCATCGGGATTCGTGCCCGAGAGGTCGGTCATGGCCGGCGAGTCGACCATGGCCCGCACCTTGAGGCCGACTTCGGTGTAGCGCAGGACGACTGCACCCACCACCACCGTGGCGACGACACAGATATAGACGATGATCTGGTCCAGGGTGACCGGAACGCCCAGGAACTGGTAGACGTGCACGGGCTCTGGCGCCAGCCCGGGTGCCGAGAGGATGGCGCCCGAACCGAAGATGATCGTGGCGAGCGCGGGAATGGCAACCAGGAGCCCCACCGTCGCCACGACCTTGATCAGGGGCGAGGTGAACCTCAGGTGGCGGAACAGGACGGCGTAGAGGAACACCCCCATGAGGGGCCCGGCCAGCCCGATGGCGACTATCGCCGCGGGGGCGATGCCCCAGCTGTGTTGGGTGTGGAGGAAGTAATAGAAGCGAGCGATGAAGTAGGCCATCGCGCCGAAGGCGAAATTCAGGATGCCCGAAGCGGTGTAGGTGATGACCAGGCCAGCCGACGCGATGGCGTATATCCCACCGAGAACCAGCCCGGCGATCACGAATTCGAGCATCCGGCGCCCCCTTGTAGCGCAGCCGCGCTTTGCTTTTCAGTTCCGCCGTGCGACGCCTCTGCTGCGGTCCGACCTGTTTCTGCGGCAGGAGCTAAGGCTTCGCACGTGCCCAGGTGAGACAGCCAAGTTAACATGTGAGTGATTACTCTCTTGTCTCGCCCTCGCGGGTCACTATAACCGAAGAGTCTTGAACGGACTATGGCGTTCTGTTTTTTGGATATTGCGTTTCTGGCGCGGTCGACGTGTTGCGGGAGGCCTCTTTCCCGCCTGGGGACCTGGGATCGCGGGAGAGGCCAGAAGACACCCTGCTCGCCGAGAAAAAGGCCGGTTGGTTGCCGAGTCATATTCTCGCCACTCAATATGTGTTCTAGTTCTCCTATAGGGAGAGGGAAATTCTCGGCGTTCCACCGCAGCGGTGTTCGCTTCGTCCCTCCCGTCGAGGGACCCGGTCACCTCGCGGCGCGATCTAGCGTGCCCCCGTGGTCGAGAGCCAGCGACTGTCGTTCGATCCGATCGCCGAGGCCCGGCGTCAGTGGGAGGCCCACGGGTGGCCGGACCAGGCTCCGGCGATGGCTCTGGTGACCTCGATCATGCGCCTGCAGCAGGTCTTTCTGACCCGCGCCGACGCAACCTTGCGGTCCTACGATCTCACCTTCGCTCGCTACGAGGTCCTCATGCTCCTCTCGTTCGCCAGTCAGGGCGCGCTCCCGCTCGGGAAGATCGGAGAGCGTCTGCAGGTGAACGCAGCGAGCGTGACCAATGCCGTCGACCGCCTGGAGGCTCGGGGACTCGTGACACGGCGGTCCAATCCCGATGACGGCCGGGGCACGCTGGCATGGTTGACCGCCACCGGACGCCGCACCGCCCTGGAGGCGACGGAGGCCATGAACGAGTCGCTCTTCGCAGACTTGGGCGTCGACACCTCGTCGGCCCGTCTCCTCTTCGATCTCTTGGCGGACCTCCGCCGCGCCGCCGGAGACTTCGACTGAGGAGCTGTGGCAAGTTACTTTGACATTTAAGTATCATTGTTCGATGGCCGACCGTCGAACCTGGCAGGAGGAATTCGACCGCTCACCGCTTCGCCCGGCGCGCTTCGAGACGATGTCGGGCGTGCCGCTCGAGCCCGTCTACGGGCCTGAGGGCGTTGAGCTGCCCGGCGCGTATCCCTACACCAGGGGCCCCTACGCGTCCATGTACCGCTCGCGCCTGTGGACGATGCGCCAGTTCGCGGGCTTCGGAACGGCCGAGGACACCAACGGGCGCTTCAGGGAGTTGCTGCGTGCCGGCGGGGACGGGCTCTCGACCGCGTTCGACATGCCCACGCTGCTCGGGCGCGACTCGGACGACCCCTGGGCCAAGGGCGAAGTGGGCCGGGCCGGGGTCGCAGTCGACACGGTGGTCGACATGGAGACCCTCTTCGCCGGCATCGATCTCAGCCAAGTCTCGACCTCCATGACGATCAACTCGCCGGCCGCACCTATCTTCGCCATGTACATCTCGGTCGCCGACCAGACCGGTGTGGAGCGCAAGGCGCTCTCGGGCACTCTCCAGAACGACATCTTGAAGGAGTATCAGGCCCAGAAGGAGTACGTCTTCCCGCCGCGGCCCTCAGTGCGCCTGGTGACTGACGTGATGCGCTTTTGCGCGGCAGAGCTGCCGCGCTGGCACCCGGTGTCGGTATCCGGCTACCACATCCGCGAAGCAGGCTCGAGCGCCGCCCAAGAGCTCGCCTTCACGCTGGCGAACGGGTTCGCCTACGTCGAGGCGGCGATGGCCGCGGGCGCCGCCGTCGATGACTTCGCGCCGAGGCTCAGCTTCTTCTTCAACGCCCACATCGATTTCTTCGAGGAGATCGCCAAGTACCGTGCCGCACGTCGCATCTGGGCACGCTGGATGCGCCATCGCTACGGGGCGGCCGACGGACGCTCGACCCAGCTGCGCTTCCACACCCAGACTGCGGGGGTCTCGCTCACCGCCCAACAGCCCGAGGTGAACCTGGTACGCGTCGCCATCGAGGCCCTCGCCGGGGTGCTCGGCGGCACCCAGAGCCTGCATACCGACGCCTTCGACGAGGCGCTGGCCCTTCCCACAGAGCACGCAGCCCGGCTGGCACTGCGCACCCAGCAGGTCATCGCCGAGGAGTCCGGCGTCGTGCACGTGGCCGACCCGCTCGGGGGCTCGTGGTTCGTCGAAGAGCTCACCGACGAGCTCGAGCGCCAGGCAGAAGAGGTCTTCGCCCATCTCGAAGACGCCGGGTCGGGCTCCATGCTCGAGGGCGTGTTCGCCTGCATCGACAACGGCTGGTTCGTCTCGGAGATCGCGGACGCCGCCTACGGGTTCCAGTCCAAGATCGCCAAGGGCGAGTGGGTCCAGGTGGGAGTCAACGGGTACGTCGAAGACGACGGGGTGGCCCCCTCCACGCTCTGCATCGGCCCGGCAGTCGAGACCTCCCAGCTCGAGCGTCTCGCCGCGGTCAAGCAGTCCCGCGACGACGACGCCGTGCGCCGGTCACTGGCCCGCATCGCCAGCGAGGCAGACGACCCGACGATCAACCTCATGCCCGCCCTGATCGAGGCGGCGCGTGGCCACGTCACGGTCGGCGAGGCGATGGGCGCCCTCGAGTCCGTCTTCGGTCTCTTCTACGAGCGCCACGTCGCCTGAGCATGGCGAGCGACGCCGGTGAGCGGCCCCTGCGCGTGCTCATGGCCAAGGTCGGCCTCGACGGGCACGACCGCGGCCTGCGGGTCGTCGCTCGCATCCTGCGCGATGCCGGGTTCGAGGTGGTCTACGCCGGTCTGCGCCAGTCCCCCGAGACCATCGCGGCGATGAGCGCCCAAGAGGACGTCGACGTGGTGGGCGTTTCCATGCACAACGGAGCGCACTTGACGCTCGCTCCCGCCGTGGTCGGCGCTCTGAGGGGTGCCGGCCTCGACACGCCAGTGGTCATCGGCGGCATCGTTCCGCCTGACGACGTCGCGCTCCTTCTCTCCGACGGCGTCGCCGCCGTGCTCGGCCCCGGTGCGTCCAACGACGAGGTCGTGGCCACCGTGCGCGCCGCTGCGGCCGGTCCGACGTAGTGAGCATCGGAGGCTGGACGATCGCGTCAGCGAGCCGCGTTCAGACCGTGCTCCCCGACTGCGCCACAGATACGAAGGAGGAGTGGAAATGTCGCAGGACCTGAAAGCAGGAAGCAGGTGGCGCAGCGCGGTGTGCGACACCGAGGTGGTCGTCGTCCGTGCGCCCTCGGAACCGGCACAACTCGAATGCGGTGGTACCCCGATGCTCCCCGTCGGTTCGGACCCGGAGCAAGGCTCCTCTCCGGATCCCCAATGGTCCGACGGGACACTGATCGGGAAGCGATACGAGCTAAGTGCGCCCGCCATCGAGATCCTCTGCACGAAGGCCGGGCTCGGGTCACTCTCCATCGCAGGCGTGCCACTCACCGTCAAGGGCAGCAAGCCCCTCCCCGCCTCCGACTGATCGGCTCCTGGACGATCGGCCTGCACTGAGCTAGAAGGTCTGCCATGTCCGGTTCGTCACGGCTCTTGGAAGCGCTCGATCTCGAGATGACGGCGCCGGGGAGGTTTCGGGCCCAGAACTTCGCCGAGGGTGCGGGCAATGTCGTGTTCGGGGGACAGCTCCTGGCTCAGACCATTGTGGCGGCATGCACCATCGACCAGGAGAAGGTGCTGAAGTCCGTGCACACCATCTTCGCCCGCGGCGCCGATCGCGACCAGCCGTTGGACATCGAGGTCGAGGCCATGCACGTCGGCCGAGCCCTGGCCAGCGCGACGGTTACCATCCGACAAGGTGAGCGCCTCTGTACCCGCTCGCTGGCGCTCCTCAGTGCCGAGGAGCCCGATCTCATCCGGCACGGCTCTGCGCCTCCCGACACCGGTGGGCCCGAAGATGCCGCCCCCCTGGGCGGCAGCGGCGAGTTCTGGGAGCTCCGGGTGGTCGGTGGGGTCGATGTGTCGGACCCCGACGCGGTCGGACCGCCGGAGCTCTTCGTCTGGGTCCGGTTCCCGGGTGCTCAGGCCACCGGGGTGGCCGGCCAGGCGCTCCTGGCCTATGCGACGGACGGGTTCCTGATCGGCACGGCCATGCGACCGCACGTCGGCGTCGGCCAGTCCATGGCCCATCGCTCCATATCGACCAGCGTGCTGAGCCACACCCTCACCTTCCACGAGCCCGTCGACGCGGGGGAGTGGCATCTCCTTGCCCACGAAAGTCCCTACGCCGGACGTGGTCGGACCTACGGCCGCGCCCACATCTTTGCCCAGGACGATCGCCTCGTCGGATCCTTCGTCCAGGACAACATGGTGCGCTCCTTCCCGGGGGGTCAGACCCAAGGCAGTTGAGGGCTGCTGTCTGCGCTGGCGGCCGCCTCCCACACTTCTTGGCGGCTGCGCGGCGGCCAACTACGGTTTGCCCATGGCGAACTTTGAAACCTTGCTCTACGAGGAGCGCAATGGTGTTGCCTGGGTGACGCTCAACCGGCCTGAGGTCAACAATGCATTCGATCCGCAAATGCAAGCTGAGCTCAAGTTCGTGTGGACGTCGCTGCGAAGAAATGAAGACGTGAGATGTGTCGTTCTGACGGGAGCCGGGGAGAAGGCCTTCTGCACCGGCATCGACCGGTCCATCATGGATGATTGGGGCGGACTTCCTACAAATCCCTGGTCCTTCCCTGACGACCTCGGATGGAGCATTGGGCCAAAGGCGAACAATCTGTGGACCCCGGTCATCATTGCCGTCAATGGCATGGCATGCGGCGGGGCCTTCTACTTTCTCGGGGAGGCCGAATTCGTCATCGCTTCGGAGACGGCGACGTTCTTCGACCCGCACACGTCGTACGGGATGGTCGCCGGCTTCGAGTCCGTCCACCTGCTGCAGAAGGCCCCGTTCCAAGAGGTGATGCGCATCGCGCTGCTCGGGAACAACGAGCGCATGCTGGCCGAGCGCGCACGAGAGATCGGGCTGGTGTCCGAAGTTGTGCCCGCGGACAAGCTGACCGAGGCGGCCACGTGGGCCGCCGAGACCATCGCCTCCCTTTCGCCGGCGGCGGTCCAAGGCACGGTACGGGCGTTGTGGATGGCCAACGACACACCTCGGAGGGTTGCCCTCGATCTGGCCCCGATGGTCGTCCGGCTCGGGACCACCAATACCAACATCCACCAGGGTCAGGCGGCGTTCACCAGTGGCTCGCGACCGAAGTACCGGACGCGATGAGGTCAGCGGAGCAGATCAGATCCGGACGTTAATTCGGCGATTCGGCTCTGACCTGGTCCTTGAGCGACGGTACGACCGGCGGAGCCGCCTTCCAGTTGGGCACGCCAGCGTCCTCCTTGGCGATCGGGTAGTGGTCGTCGTTGACCCAGGCCCAGTGCGCATGGTTGAGCTCGTGCAGGGTGAAGCAGGCGTTGAGCGATGTGTAGAAGCCCTGGTTGTCCTGGGTCTGGTTCACCGATTCCTTGATCATCAGCGCCGCCATCGTCGGGACTTGTGCGATCCGGCGGGCGAACTCGAGGGTGCGCTCGCCGAGCTCCGCCGCGGGGAACACCTTGCTGACCATCCCGAGGGCATGGGCCTCGTGCACATCGATGGAGTCGCCCGTCAGCATGAGCTCCTTCGTCTTGCGGGCGCCGAACTCCCACGGGTGCGCGAAGTACTCCATGCCGCACATGCCTAGCCGGGTCCCTACCACGTCGGCGAAGGTCACGTCGTCGGCACCGACGATCAGGTCGCAGGCCCAGAGCAGCATCAGCCCGGCCGAGAAGACATCGCCGTGAACCTGGGCGATGGTGATCTTGCGGAGGTTCCGCCAACGGCGCGTGTTCTCGAAGAAGTAGTGCCACTCCTGCAGCATGAGATTTTCGGCGCCGAGGCGCGTGCCACCGTTGATCTCGCTGGTCGGGTGAGGGTTCTCGCCACCGCGCCGCTCGGCCAGGGCGACCTTGGAGCCCAGATCATGGCCGGAGGAGAACATCTTCCCCTCTCCACTGAGGATGACGACGCGGACGTTGTCGTCCGCCTCGGCGGCTAGGAAGGCCTCGTTGAGTTCGACCAGCAGGCCCCGGTTTTGTGCGTTACGCGCCTCCGGGCGGTTCAAGATGATGCGAACGATCGACCCGTCGTCTTCAGGCTCGTACTTCACATATTGAAATTCTTGCATGGACCCTCCCGGTCGGCAGCCGCGTTCTCGATCGCGTAAGTTCTATTCTTCAAGGTTGCGGGAAGCAAGACGGCCGACGACCCATGCCGCTCGGGTCGTCGGTGTGCACGACCTCGTTGACGTTGCCAACTCCCGAGTGGCGTGATGGACGCCAACTCGGCCGCTGCCGCCATGGTGTCAAGGACGATCTGGCCGATGAAGTCGTCGTCCATCTCGTCCACCTCGCGCGCCCGCTCACCGCGGCGTCGTGCTGCCGCATCTCGTCCCGGCTCGGCATGGGGGTGCAGTCCCCTTCGTGGGGACCTCGCCGGGGTCGGTCCGTCCGTTCATGACCGAAACCAGGTCGAGGCGGGGTCACCGACAGTGGACTCCCAGCCGGGCCCGGCCGCTGAGCAGCCCTGCCGTGCCACCCGGACCGGAGGATGCGGCGGTTCCAAACATTCTGTATGTTGGATACACCGTGAATCGAACTGAACCCAGCGACGCCGACGGCCCCGCGTCTGCGGGCACGGGCCTGCGGGCGGCCCATGTCCGGGACACCCGCCGGGCGCTGCTCGACACGGCCCGCCGGCTCTTCACCCGGGACGGGTTCCAGAGCACCCGTACAGAGGAGATAGCGGAGCAGGCCGGGCTCACGCGGGGTGCGCTCTACCATCACTTCCGGGACAAGGAAGACCTCTTCCGTGCCGTGCACGAGGAAGTGGTCGCGGAGGTGGCGCCTTTGCTCTGGCGTCGAGCGAACGATCGGAGCGCCAGTGCCTGGACCCTCTTTCGCGCCAACAGCGAGATCTACCTGGAGGCTGCCTGCACCAACGAGGCCTACCGGCAGATCGTGTTGATCGACGGTCCCGCGGTGCTCGGGTGGCAGTACCTCTCCGAGCGGGGCAACGGCCCGACGCACAAGATCGCGGAGTACCTGCGCGACGCCGTGGATGAGGGCGTGCTCCGGCCCCACCCCATCGATCCGCTGGCCCATCTCCTCTCCGCGCTCGGTACCGAATCGGCGATGTACGTCGCGCACGCTGAAGATCCCGAGGATGCCCGCCGGCAGGTCAGCGAGTGCTACGAGCTGCTCCTGGGCGGCCTTGTTGTAACTGAGGCACCCGTCACGCCCGCAGTACCGGCCGGCCAGGGGACGGCCGCGCCGTAGACCGAGTTTCCTGACCTCGTCCGTCGCCGTACGGTGGCGGCCACACCATCAGAAGGGAAGACCATGGCCTGGGATTTCTCAACAGAGCCCGAGTTCCAAGAGAAGCTGGACTGGGCGCGTCAGTTCGTGCAGGACAAGATCGAGCCGCTCGACATCCTCTATCCCCACCGGCAGTTCCACCCATTGGACGACGAGCTTCGGCCCATCGTCGACCCCATGAAGCAGGAGGTACGGGACCAGGATCTGTGGGCCGCCCATCTCGGGCCGGAGCTGGGGGGCAAGGGATACGGCCAGCTCAAGCTGGCCCTCCTGAACGAGATCCTCGGGGTGTCGGGATGGGCCCCCATCGTGTTCGGCACCCAGGCCCCCGACACCGGGAACGCCGAGATCATCGCCCACTACGGGACCGAGGAGCAGAAGAAGAAGTACCTCGAGCCCCTGTTGAACGGCGAGGTCTTCTCGTCGTACTCCATGACCGAGCCCCAGGCCGGCTCGGATCCGCAGAAATTCACGACCAGTGCGGTGCGCGACGGCGACGAGTGGGTCATCAACGGGTGGAAGTTCTTCTCGTCCAATGCCCGCACCGCGGCCTTCCTCATCGTCATGGTCATCACCGACCCCGACGTCAGTGTGTACAAGGGGGCATCGATGTTCCTCGTCCCCACCGGCACCCCGGGCGTCAACATCGACCGTCACGTCGGATTGAGCGGTGAGTCCGAGGACCAGGCCATGCACGCGCTGATCCACTACGAGGACGTGCGAGTCCCCGCCGAGAACCTGCTCGGCGGAGAGGGCCAGGCCTTCGCCATCGCCCAGACCCGCCTGGGCGGCGGGCGGGTCCACCACGCCATGCGGACCGTCGCCACCTGCCAGCGGGCCCTCGACCTGCTGTGCGAGCGGGTGCTGAGCCGCGAGACCCAGGGCACCCTGCTGGCGCAGAAGCAGTTCATTCAGGGCGACATCGCCGACTCCTACGCCGAGCTCCAGCAGTTCCGCCTGTTGGTGCTCTACACCGCCTGGGAGATCGACCAGGTCAAGGACTACCGGCGGACCCGGAAGAACATCGCCGCCATCAAGGCCCTCACCCCGAAGGTGATGCACGACGCCGTCTGGCGCTCCATGCACGCCCACGGGGCGCTTGGAGTCTCCAACGAGATGCCCTTCGGCGGCATGTGGTTGGCGGCACCCGTCATGAGCGTGGTGGACGGGCCGACCGAGGTCCACAAGGTCACCGTGGCCCGTGAGGTCCTGAAGGACTATCAACCCTCGCCCGGGATCTGGCCCACGGCGCACCTGCCGGCCAAGCGCGAGGAGGCCCGTCAGAAGCTGGCCGCCCACATCGAGCACATCGTCGGGAACTCCTGACCGCCTTCATGCGCGCCGCCCGCTGCCTGGAGTACGGACCACCGTCGTCCGTCGTCGTCGTCGAGGTGCCCGACCCGGTACCGAGGGACGGCCAGGTGATCGTGGACGTGGCCGCCGCCGCGGTCAACTTCCCCGACGTGCTCCTGGTGGCCGATCAATACCAGGTTCACGTCCCGGTGCCCTTCACGGTGGGGAGTGAGTTCGCCGGGACGGTACGGGCGGTGGGGGCCGGTGTGGACGGCGTGGCCGTTGGCGACAGGGTGAAGGGCTCGACGATGTTCGGGGCGTTCGCCGAGCAGGTCGTGGTGTCCGCGTCCTCGCTCCAGCCGGTCGACCCTGCGGTCGACCTGGCCACTGCGGCGGCTTCGGGCGTGGCCCACTCCACCGCGTACCACGCGCTGCGCAGTGTGGCCCGGGTCCAACCGGAGGAGTGGGTGGTGGTGCTCGGCGCCGCCGGGGGCGTGGGTCTGGCGGCTGTGGAACTCGGTGCCGAGCTCGGGGCCCGTGTGGTGGCCGCCGCATCCTCGGCGGACAAGCTGGCTCTCTGCCTCGAGCGCGGGGCCGAGTCGGCGATCGACTACCGCACCGAGGACCTGAAGGCGCGCATCAAGGAGATCACCGCCGACGGCGCGCACGTGGTGATCGACCCGGTCGGTGGCCCGAGCGCCGAACAGGCGCTGCGTGCGCTGCGCTGGGGTGGCCGGTTCGTCACCGTGGGCTTCGCGTCGGGGGAGATCCCCCGGATCCCCCTCAATCTCGTCCTGCTGAAGGGCGTGGTGGTCACCGGGTTCACGATGGAGGGCTTCGCGCGTCACCAGGCCGAGGACCGTGCACGGGACCAGGCCGAACTCGCCGCGCTGGCCCGCGCCGGCCGCGCCGTGCCTTACATCTCCGCCACCTATCCCCTGGAGCAGGTGGACCGTGCACTGTCCGACCTCGCCGAGCGCCGGGCCATGGGCAAGGTGCTGGTGGACCCGACCCGATGAGCGGCGCAGCCTCCGGGCCGGTCGGGCGACCCGGAGGACACCGGGCGCAGGGCCGGAGAGCCGCGTTCTCTCGGGGCCCCTCCGGGCGACCCCGACCGGTCAAGGGCCGGGCACGGTGTCACCGTCGAAAGCGGCGGCGAGCAGGGGTTCGGGCCGGTCCGGGGTGGTGGTTGCCTCTGAACGGGCCGGCATCAGCATGGTAGGGTCGTTATATTCCGCAGAGAGGATCGTTCTCAGGAGGGACCCATGACCGAGGTTGACGATCTCATTCTGATCAGCGTTGACGACCACATCATCGAGCCGCCCGATCTCTTCGTACACCATCTCGCCGAGAAGTACCGGGATCGCGCGCCCAAGCTGGTCCGCAACGACGAGGGGAACGACGTCTGGACCTTCGGGCAGGTCGTCATCGAGACGGCGGCGCTCAATGCTGTCGCCGGGCGCCCCAAGGAGGAGTACGGGCTCGAACCGCAGAGCCTCGACGAGGTCCGACCCGGGTGCTACGACGTGCACGAGCGGGTGAAGGACATGGACGCGGGGGGTGTCCTGGCCTCCATGAACTTCCCGAGCTTCCCCACTTTCACGGCGCGGACCTTTGCGAGCGACGACCCCGATCTGTCGCTGGCACTCGTCCGTGCCTACAACGACTGGCACCTCGACGAGTGGTGCGGCGCCTACCCGGCCCGCTTCATCCCGATGGCCGTGCCCGTCATCTGGGACGCACAGCAGACCGCCGACGAGGTCCGCCGTGTCGCGGCAAAGGGCTGCCACTCGCTCAGCTTCACCGAGAACCCTGCCGCGCTGGGTTACCCGAGCTTCCACGACGACTACTGGGACCCGGTGTGGCAAGCGTGCTGCGACACCGGCACGGTGCTCGCCATTCACCTGGGCTCGTCGGGGCGGCTCTCCATTCCCGCCGTCGACTCACCGCCGGACGTGATGATCACGCTCCAGCCGATGAACATCCAGTCGGCGGCCGCCGATCTGCTTTGGTCCCGGGTGCTCAAGAACTACCCGGACCTCCGGGTGGCGCTGTCCGAGGGCGGCACGGGATGGGTTCCCTACTTCCTCTCGCGGCTCGACCGGACCTTCGAGATGCACCGTGCCTGGACGCTGCAGGACTTCGGTGGCCGGCTCCCGAGCGAGGTGTTCCGGGAGCACTTCCTGACCTGTTTCATCAGCGATCCGGTCGGCATCGCATTGCGTCACGACATCGGCATCGACAACATCGCCTGGGAGGCCGACTACCCGCACAGCGACTCCATGTGGCCCAACGCGCCGGAGGAGCTGGGGGTCGAATTCGAGAAGTACTCCGTCTCGGCCGACGACGCCCGCAAAATGACCCACGAGAACGCGATGCGCTGGTTCTCGTTCGATCCCTTCGCCCACATGGCCAAGGCGGACGCCACGGTGGGCGCGCTCCGACGCAAGGCGGCTGGTCACGACGTGTCGATCATGTCGCGGAGCACCCGGGTTCGCACCGCCGACGAGAAGCTCGAGGGATTCCGCTCTCGCGCCCGGCGCGCCGTCGCCGCAGCGGGAAATTGAGCGTTTGCCTCGCCCACCGGTCATCCGCGAGGTCGCGACTTTCGATGATGCATCTCACTCGGCACGTGGTTGACCCACGGCCGATCACCCCATTCTTGAGGAGCAATTGGTAACGATGGCGAAGCGGCAGATGTCCTTGGTGGGTTTCATGCAGGCCGGGAGCACGACGGTCTACGCCGGGTCCTGGCGGCATCCCGCCACCGAGCACGGCTTCTTGGAGGCGAGCTACTACGCGAAGCTCGGCCGGGCCCTCGAAGAGGGCTGCTTCGACATGATGTTCTTCGACGATCGGCTGGCCATGCCCGGGATCTACGGCGGATCCGTCGCCGAAGCCGTCCGTCTCGGGGCTCGGCCGGTCAAGCTTGACCTCAGCATCGTGCTCGGCGTGATCGCCGGCGTCACGGACCGGATCGGGCTCGGCGCGACGTACTCGACCACCTACTACTCGCCGTTCCACGTCGCCCGTACCTTTGCCACGCTCGATCACCTCTCCGGTGGTCGAGCCGCGTGGAACATCGTCACCTCCGTCAACGACAGCGAGGCGCAGAACTACGGCTTCAACGAGCACCTCGGCCACGACGTCCGCTACGACAGGGCTGACGAATTCCTCGAGGTGACGACCGGTCTCTGGGACACGTGGGAGGACGATGCGCTCGTGCTCGACCGCGCCAGCGGGTACTTCGCGGATCCCGACAAGGTGCACGAGCTCGACCACGAGGGCAAGTGGTTCAGCTCCCGCGGGCCCCTCACGGTGCCAAGGAGCCCGCAGGGGCGACCGGTGCTGCTCCAGGCGGGCTCGTCGGGTCGAGGTCGTGAGTTCGCCGCCCGCTGGGCCGAGCTGATCTTCACCGGCGACCCCGATATGGACATCGCTCGTGCGCACTATCAGGATCAGAAGGAGTCGATCGAGGTGGCCGGTCGAGATCCGCTGTCGGTGAAGATGCTGCCGATGGTCTACACGGTTGTGGGCGAATCTCGAGCTCATGCAGAGGAGCGCGAGGACCTGTTCCTCAACTCGCTGGTCGATCCGAAGGCATCGCTGACCTTGCTTTCCGAGCTCATGAACTACGACTTCTCCGGCATGGAGCTCGACGACCCGATCACCGATGAACTTATCGGTTCGGTTTCCGGCATTCGCGGACTGGTGCAGAATCTCCGCACGCACATCGGCGGAGACACCGTGACGCTCGGCGATCTGGCCGGCCACCGGGCGACCCTGCTCCAGGGCCCTCGCTTCGTCGGCACGGGCACCGAGGTCGCGGACCAGATGGAGGAGTGGATCGAGTCCGAGGCCTGTGACGGGTTCGTCGTCGCTGCCACCCACACCCCTGGCGCCTACGAAGACGTGGTCCGGATGGTGGTTCCCGAATTGCAACGCCGAGGCGTGTTCCGTGAGCGCTACACGGGTGAGACGCTGCGCGACACTCTGGGCATCGCCCGCCCGGACGTCGCGCACCATGGCTGATTCGCAGGGCCCGCTGGCCGAGGGAGGGAGCTGAATGGTGAACGAGGCTGGGCAGAACCGGGTCGTCCAATGGGCCACCGGGAACATCGGCACACGCTCCTTGCTCGGCGTCATCGAGCATCCCGCCATGACGCTGGCCGGGCTCTACGTGTACTCGCCGGAGAAGGTCGGCCGTGACGCCGGCGAGCTCTGCGGGCTCGGCCCGACCGGCGTCCTTGCCACACGGGATATCGAGGAGATCCTGGCCCTCGAGGCCGATTGTGTCCTGTACATGCCGCAGGCCTGCGATTACGACGACGTGTGCCGGCTGCTGGAGTCCGGCACCAACATCGTGACCACGCGCGGTGAGTTCCATCACCCCGCCTCCATGGACCCCACCGCACGTGAGCGTGTCGAGGCCGCCTGCCAGCGAGGCGGCACTTCCATCCACAGCACCGGGAGCAGCCCGGGGTTCATCTCCGAGGCCGTGCCGCTCGTGTTGGCCTCGATCCAGCGGCGGCTCGAGAGCCTGACCATTGAGGAATACGCCGACCTGTCCAAGCGCGACTCGCCCGTGCTGCTGTTCGACCTGATGGGATTCGGTTCGGACCCTGGCGACTTCGATCCCGGACGGTGGGCCCACGGCGCCCAGAGCTTCGGGCCGTCGCTCCGGCTCGTGGCCGAAGCGCTGGGCCTTCCTCTCGACTCGGTGGAGGCCAGCGGTGAAGTGGCGGTCGCTCGCGAGACGACGGAGATAGCTGCCGGGACGATCAACGCCGGCACGGTGGCGGCGCAGCGGATGAAGGTCCAGGGCATGCGCGGTGGCGATCCCCTTATCAGCTTCGTCGCCACCTGGTACTGCACGGCCCATCTCGAGCCATCCTTGGCTATCCACCCGACGGGATGGCGGCTGTCGGTTGCCGGTGATGCTCCCTTGGACGTCGAGATGCGATTCGCGTTTCCATTGGAGGACATGGCCGAGCGGACGCCGGGCTACACCGCGAACAGGGCCGTCAATGCCGTGCCGATCGTCTGTGTGGCCGCGCCCGGCATCCGCACGACGGTTGACCTGCCGCAGATCTTCGGGACGCTGGGGGAGGGGGCACCGACGTTCCTCCCGGATCGGTCGGGGTGATGCGGCCGCTTCCCGAGCTGACGTCCGCCACGGAGTGGTTCTGGGCCTCCGGCTCAGACGGCCGGCTGCGCATCCAAGGATGCACGGCTTGCGCCACCCTGGTCCATCCTCCGGTGCCGATCTGCCCGGCGTGCCGGAGCACCGCATGGGAGCCGACGGTCGTCTCCGGCCGGGGCTCGGTCGTCGGCTTCACGGTGAACCATCACCTCTGGCACCCCTCTTTCGAGCCTCCCTATGCCATCGCGGTCGTGGCCCTCGCCGAGGACCCCGGTGTCCGTCTCACCACCTCCATCGTGGGCTGTGATCCGGCCGACGTCCATGTCGGGCAGGACGTCGTCGTCCGCTTCGAGCAGCACGAGGACGTCTGGCTGCCGTTGTTCGAGCCGACGGGTGCTCCGGACGTCGCCGATCCCGTTCCCGAGCCCGAGCGACCGGTCCCGCGTCCGCCGCTGCAGGGCGAGCGTTTCGAGCACCGTGCCGTTCTCTCGGGTGTGGGGCGCTCGGCCATCGGCCGGCGGCTCATGGTCGATCCGCTTTCCATGACCGTCGATGCCTGTCTCGAGGCAGTCGCCGATGCAGGGCTGGAGCTCAGCGACATCGACGGCCTGTCGACGTATCCGGGTCCGGCCGGCATGGGCATGAGCGAGGGAGGCGTCGCCGCAGTGGAGGAGGCGCTCCGTCTTCACCCCACGTGGATCAACGGAGGCGGGGACCTCCCGGGTCAAGGTGGCGCGGTCGTCGCCGCCATGCTCGCCGTTGCCTCCGGCCTCTGCCGCCATGTCCTGTGCTTCCGGACCGTTTGGGAGTCGTCGTTCGCCGCCCTTCGCCTCGGCGGCGCGGGAGGAGCGCGGGCGTCCGGTCAATCGGCGTGGCGAACGCCTTTCGGGGCGCTGTCGGCCGCGAACTGGATCGCCGTGAATGCCAACCAGTACCTGCATCGGTACGGCGCGCCGCGCGAGATGCTCGGACTCATCGCACTGAACGGGCGCGCCAACGCGGCACGCAACCCGGCAGCCATTTACCGGGAGCCGATGAGCATGGACGACTACCTGTCGGCGCGGCCGATCACGTCTCCGTTCGGGCTCTTCGACTGCGACGTTCCCTGTGACGGGTCGGTCGCCATCGTCGTGTCGGATGCGGCGGTGGCCGGCGACCTCCCGCGGCCGGCGGTCCGCGTCGAGGCCGTGGGGACCCAGATCACCGAGCGCGTCTCGTGGGACCAGGGCACGATCACCCACGAGCCCCAGGTGATAGGCCAGGCTGCGCACCTGTGGTCCCGGTCCGGCCTCGGGCCCGCGGACGTCGACGTCGCGCTCGTCTACGACGGGTTCACGTTCAACGCCATCTCGTGGCTCGAGGCCCTCGGGTTCTGTGAATTCGGAGAGGCCTATGAGTGGCTCGACCAGGGACGGCGGATCGCCCTCGACGGTGAGCTGCCGGTGAACCCCCACGGGGGGCAACTCTCCGAGGGGCGCCTCCACGGGTTCGGCTTCCTCTACGAAGCCGTGCAGCAGCTCAGGCACGACGCCGGGGCGAGGCAGGTGCGAGATGCCGCCACCGCGGTCGTCTCGACGGGTGGCGGCGCGCCGTCCGGCGTGTTCCTCCTCCAGCGTGATGGAGCGTGACGTCGTGAGCCACGGAGCCGGGTGCGCCGGCGCCTCGCCGGACACCCGAAGAGTCGTCCTCTCAGATCTGGAAGGACCGGTCTCCAGATGGACCAACCATGATTCTCCCAGTATCGTCGGCCCCCGGCCTGGCGGCGTGGGCGGGCCGCCGACGACTGAGGAATAGGGCGAACCATGTTGCTGGCGCTGAGTTCCGATCAGGAGCTCTTCCGGGAGACCACGGCGAAGCTGCTCGACGAGCTCGTGCCGGTCGGTGAGCTCCGCCGCCTGCGCGACGACCCGGATGGCTTCGACGGCACGTACTGGCGCCGCGGGGCGGAGCTGGGGTGGACGTCGCTCCTGGTCGGCGAGCAGCACGGCGGTGGCTCCATCAGCGGCCAGGGGCTCGTGGACTTGGCCCTGGTGGCCTATGAGTTCGGGCGTCACGCTGCGCCGGGCCCGCTCCTGGTGACCAACGTCGTCGCCGCCACGCTCGACGAGAACGGTGGTGACGGGTTCGATGACGTGATCAAGGAGTTGCTCTCGGGAGAGTCGGTGGCCACGTGGTGCCAGGCCGAGCCACCGCCGAACGATGGGCTCGGCCGGACCTTCCTCGACGTGCGCGTCGAGGGGGACGACGTGGTGCTCAACGGGGTCAAGCGTCCGGTCGAATCGGGTTCTCGGGCCGACTACCTCCTGGTGACCGGTCGCACCGGGCCCGGGCTCACGCAGGTGCTCGTCCCGGCCGGCACTGCAGGCGTGTCCGTGTCCCCCATGCACTCGGCCGACGTGACCCGCCGGTTCTCCGTCGTTGCGTTCGACAACGTCCGGGTGCCGTTGCACAGCATCGTCGGAGAAGCCGGGACGGCCGACGAGCAGGTCGAGCGTCAACTCGGTCGCGCCGTCGCGATCGGCAACGCCGAGGCGGTAGGGGCGATGCAGACTGCATTCGACATGACCGTCGAGTGGGCGTTCGATCGGTACTCGTTCGGTCGACCTCTGGCGTCGTATCAGGAGCTCAAGCACCGGTTCGCGGACATGACGTCCTGGCTCGAGGCGAGCCATGCCGTGAGTGACGCAGCCATCGGTGCCGCCGCCGCCGGTGTCCCCGAGGCCCCGGAGCTTCTCAGTGCGGCCGCGTCGTTCATCGGCGACTACGGCGGCGACCTCATGCAGGATTGCGTACAGATCCATGGTGGCATCGGCGTGACCTTCGAACACGATCTCCACCTCTACCTACGCCGCCATACCGTGAACCGGGCGTTGTACGGAACACCGGCAGAACATCGCCAGCGCCTGGCCGATATCGTCGAGCAGGAGGACTTGGCGTGAGCGATCCTGGAGTGGGGGACAGCGAGACCTTCCGGCAACGGGCCCGTGACTTCGTGCGCGCCAACCTGCAGCCGGCCTCGGCCCGCACGCCCGCCGGTGCGCTGCGGAACGATCGAACCGACGACGAGGAGCTCGCCGAGGTCGCCCGTGAGCGCGAGGTGCAGCGGATGCTCTTTGACGCCGACTTGGCGGGCATCTGCTTCCCCCGCGAGTACGGCGGGCAGGGTCTGACACCCGCGCATCAGAAGGTGCTCAACGAGGAGCTGGCCGGCTATGAATTCCCGACCCGGCTCCAGGCCCCGACGCTCTCGCCGTGTGCCGCCGTCCTCCTCGACTTCGGGACGGAGGAGCAGAAGCGTCGGCACATCCCCGCCATCTTGAGGGGCGAGGAGATCTGGATGCAGTTCCTCTCCGAGCCGAGTGGCGGTTCGGACGTGGCCGGAGCCCTGACCAGTGCGGTCCGGGACGGCGACGAATGGGTGCTCAACGGCTCGAAGATCTGGACGACGGGGGCGTGGTGGTCAGATTGGGGCCTCTGCCTGGCCCGGACCAACTGGGATGTCCCGAAGCACCGGGGGCTGACGGTGTTCATCTTTCCCATTCGCCAAGAGGGCCTCGACGTGCATCGAATCGAGATGCTGAACGGCTCGAAGGAGTTCTGCCAGGAGTTCCTGACCGACGTCCGGGTACCCGACTCCGATCGGATCGGCGACATCGACGACGGGTGGACGGTGGGCACCCGCTGGATGTTTCACGAACGCATGCTCACCAACTCGCCACTGGTCACCGTCCCGGTCGGATTCGGGCACGGCGGTACCGGTGTCTCCTCGCTCGTCGGCGTGGCGGCCCGCGATGCCGGCCGGCTGTCCGAGCCCGTCGTGCGAGACCTGATGGGCGAAGCCCGGATGCTCGACATCGTCGATCGCGAGCTGAGACTGCGCATCGGCGAGGGGATCGCAACCGGGTCGATGGCCGACCAGTCGGCCGCGATCACCCGATTGTTCTCGGGGGTGTCCGCCAGTCGCATACGGACAATCGGATTCGAGATCGCCGGCACGGCCGGTGCCGCGTGGACCGACGACGACGGGCAATTGGCGTTCAGCGGGGACGACTACCTGATGCGGCAGGTGTCGTGCATCGGCGGCGGCACCACCGAGATGGCCCGCAACGTCATCAGCGAGCGGGTGCTCGGTATGCCGCGGGAGCGTTTGCTCGATCGTGACGTGCCCTTCCGCGACGTGCCGCGCGGGCGGGCGTCCTCCCGCTCCTGATCGTGAGCGCGTCCGCCGACACGGAGTGAGCGATCGGAGCCGGACCACCGAATCGACCCCAACCCGATGGAGAGTGCCGTGACGCGCACCGTGACCGAGGCCGACAACACGCAACCCTGCACCTCGACGAGTCGTTCGCAGGCACCACGGAGTTCGGCAGCCGTCTGGTCAACAGCCTGTTCACCCCTGGTGCTCTTCGTGCAACTGGCCGGCGGAGCGGAGCTCCGTCCCGTCCATCCCGCGCACGTATTTGGGGAAGAAGGTGGAGGTGCCGGTGAAGCGGATCCTGACCGGTTCGCCCGCGGCCAGTGTGAGAGAGAGGGATCCCTGGCGGATCTCAGTGCCCTGGAGCCGTTCGTCGAGATCAGCCGGCCGGCCAGGCCAGTGACTTCGTCTCGAGGTACTGGTCGAACCCGACGATCCCGTTCTGCCGGCCG
>Ga0116219_10001200_pt1 | contig 24744 bp, 23 predicted proteins | sample Sb_taG_4_FD_91019 | JGI IMG/M metagenome (GOLD analysis project Ga0116219, IMG submission 91019) | Peat soil microbial communities from Weissenstadt, Germany - Sb_50d_6_BS metaG | ecosystem: Environmental > Terrestrial > Soil > Wetlands > Peat | place: Germany: Weissenstadt | collected 2010-09-21
ACGCCATCGACGCGCTGGTGCGCTGCCCGAGCTGCGACGGCATCTCGGTGGCCGACTCCTCGGCGTCGACCGCGGTGGCGATCCGCCAGGTCGTCTTGACCCGTGTGCGCGCCGGGCAGACCGACGCCCAGATCGACTCGTTCCTGGTGAGCCGGTACGGGCCCGGCATCCTGCTGCGTCCGCCCGTGCAGGGGTGGACGGCGTGGGTATGGCTGGCCCCGCCCGCGGTGTTGGCGGGCGCAGTGGTGGGCCTGGTGGCGGTGTTGTGGCGACGTCGCAGCCGTGCCCCGGCACCGGTGTCGGCCGACGACCGTGCTCTGGTCCAGCGGGCGCTGGCCGAGCGCGCCGGCGCGGGCCGCGCCGGGTCAGAGGTGGTGACGGCTCCGTGACACGCGCCGAACTCGACGACGAACGGTCCTTCCTGTTGGACTCGCTCGAAGACCTCGAGCGCGAGCGCGCCGCGGGAGACCTCTCCGACGCGGACTACGAGGTCCTGCGCGACCGCTACACGCGGCGTGCCGCCGAGGTGCTTCGTGCCCTCGACGACGACTCTGTCGACACTGACCTCGACGGCGCCGAGACGCGCCCGGACAGCGCGCCGGGACCGGCGCGCCGCGAGATGGCGTCCGACCTCGTCGCCGCGAACGCGCCCCCGCGACGACGGCGCGCCCTGCTGCTGGGGGGACTGCTCGCCGTGGTGGCCGCGGTGGCTGTCGCCGTGGTGGCGACGCAGTCCGGCACCCGGCTGCCGGGGCAGACCGCCACGGGGTCGGTCAGCCTGAGCCGTGGCGCACAATTGCGCCGGACCCTGGCGCAGGCCGAGACGCTCGAGTCGGAGGGCGACGCCGCCGACGCGGTGCCTCTCTACGACGAGGTGCTGGCCCAGGATCCCACCCAGCCCGAGGCCCTCGCCCAGTTGGGTTGGCTCGAATACGAAGCGGGGGTGGCGTCCCGTGACTCGGCGGTCCTGGCCAGGGCCCAACAGCTCGAGGAGTCGGCGTTGCGCGTCGAGCCCGGCGCCTACGCGCCGCATCTGTACCTGGGGTCGATGCTGCTGGCCGAAGGAAACGACAACGGCGCCGTGGCGCAGTACCGCCAGTTCCTCGCCGACAAGCCGCCGACGGCGGAGGTGCGCGCCGCGCAGCAGTTCATCGACGAGGCCTTCGACGGCGCCCACCAGCCCGTCCCCGCCCTTCCCGGCGTGACGGCCACCACGCCGTCGACGCCCACCACCACGACGCCGTCGTCCAAGAGTCCGCCCGCGCGCTAGCGACGCCGGGGTTCAGGCTCGCAGGGCGCGCAGCTGCGACACCACTCGGGGAAAGGCCACCGCGAACGCGGCCACGTCGTCGTGGGTGGTGGACCACCCCACCGACAACCGGAGGGAGCGCTCGGCGTCGGCACCCATGGCCTCGAGCACAGGGGAGGGGGCCAAGGACTCCGACGAGCACGACGAGCCCGAATGGGCGGCGATGCCGCTCTGGTCGAGCCCGAGCAGGACGGGTTCGGCCTCGACCCCACCCACTGCCACGCACACCAGGTGCGGTGCTCGCCGGTCCGGATCGCCGAGCACCACCACGTCCTCGACGGCCGTGGCCGCGGCCAGGATGGCGTCGGTGTGGCGGCGGGCTTCGGACGCCTCGCGCTCGATCCGGCCGGGCTCGGTCAGCGCTTCGGCCGCAGCGCCGAACCCCACGATGGCGGCCACGTTCTCGAAGCCGCCGCGCCGCGCCCGCTCCTGCTCGCCTCCGACGATCAGAGGAGGTACCCGCAGGCCGCGGCGCACCACCAGGGCGCCCGTCCCCGGCGGTCCACCGAGCTTGTGCGCGCTGACCGACACGAGATCGGCGCCGAGCTCGTCGAGATCGGTCTCGACGTGCCCGGCGCTGCTGCACGCGTCGACGTGCACCAGCGCGTCGTAACGGCGGCACACCTCCACGACCTCGCGCACGGGCTGGATGGTGCCCACCTCGTGGTTGGCCGTCTGGCAGTGGACCAACGATGCGGGCGATCCCTGTCGGGCCGCCTCCTCGAGTGCGGCTTCCGCCGCGGCCGGGTCGATGCGCCCGAGTCGGTCCACGCCGAGGTGCACGACTGGACCCGCACGCGCCGAGGCCTCCCGGACCGAGGAATGCTCCACCGCCGCCAGCAGCACGGGTCGTCCCGGGTGCGCCCGGGTGGCGCCCCACGTCGCCGCGTTGACCGCCTCGGTCCCGCCCGACGTGAACACGACCTGGCGCGGACGCGTGCCGAGCAGCGCGGCGACCTGTTCACGCGCCGCCTCCACAGTGGCGCGCACGACGCGACCTTCGGTGTGGACCCGTCCCGGATCGCCGACGTCACGGCGCGAGGACTCCAACCAGCGGATCATGGCCGCCACCGCTTCGGGCCGCGGCGGCGAGGTGGAGGCGTGGTCGAGGTAGTGGCGAGCCAGGGCTCAGACCAGCGCCGCGCAGGCGTCGTCGCCGCGGGCGCGCGACGACAAGACGACCGGGATGGGGCCGTCGGCGGCCGCCCCGCACAGCCCGGCCAGGAGCCCCCGGACCATCCCCCGGTCCACGGCGCAGATCACGGGGTGCTGGGTGGCCGCCTCACCGAAGGGGCAGTGCTCGGCCACCACCGCCGTCGATGCACCACGGTCCTCGGCGTGGGCCGCGAACCCGTGCGCGGTGAGGGCGTCGGCGATGGCGTGCATGGCGGCGCGCACCGAACGCTGACCTTCACCCGGTTCCATGCGTTCGGCCAAGACCCGCCCGTAGTTCTCCCCCAGGCGCTCGGCCATGCGCTCGGCCTCGACCGGTCCGAGCAGCTCGAGGGCTTCCGCCAGCAGCGCCACGATCAGGTCGTCGCGATGGGTCACGAAGTCGAGCGTCGGATCGCCGTCGGGGCCGTCCGCGGCGCGGTAGCGCTTGGAGGGGCGTCCCGCGCCGGCCGAGGGGGGACGCTCGAGGCTCACCTCGAGGTACCCGCCCGCGGCCAGCCGGTCGAGATGGTGGCGCGCCACGTTGGGGTGCACCGAGAACGCCGCGGCCAGCTCCGAGGCGGTGGCACCGGGGTGGGAGCGGACGTGGAGGTAGATCTCCCGTCGGGTCGGGTCCCCGAACGCCGAGGTCACCGCGGCCACCGCCGCCGAGAACCTGCGGTCGGCGGGGGCGTTCCCACCGAGATCGGGGGCGGATTCCACACCGGTAGTCTACCGGCTGGGTGCGGCGTAATCCCTGGTCGCGCCAGCCGGACCCTTTCCGAGAGAGGCGCTGTGGTCCCCACCGATGCCGATGTGCGCGCCGCCGCCGCGGCCGTGGAGGATCCCATGCTGCGTCGGGGCCTCGGAGAGCTCGGGATGGTGCGGTCCGCGCAGTCGGGGCGCCGCCGGGCCTCGGTGGTGGTGGCGCTGCCCGTGGAGGGGTGGCCGGCCGCAGACGACCTGGTGGGCCTGGTGGTCCGGGCGGTGGGCGCAGTGCCCGGGGTGGGCGAGGTGAAGGTCGAGCTCGCCACCATGACCGTCCCCGAGCGCGACGAGCTCCACCGCCGCCTGGCGCTCGGCGCCGGTGGTGAGCCCGTGGAGCCGGTCACCCCGAGCGACGGCCGAAGCCACAGCCACGGACCCGGTGGTCCACCCGCAGCTCTCGGGCACGAGGCGGGGCGGCCCAACCGCTTCATGGCCCCGGGGTCGCGTACCCGGGTGGTGGGGATCTCGTCGGGCAAAGGTGGCGTCGGGAAGTCGTCGGTCACGGTGAACCTGGCCGTGGCCCTGGCCGCCCGGGGCCACGACGTGGGATTGCTCGACGCCGACGTGTACGGGTTCTCCGTGCCCAAGATGCTCGGTGTGACCGGGGGGCCCGTCGCCGTGGACGACCTCCTGGTGCCGCCCGTCGTGCACGGCGTCCGCTGCCTGTCGATGGGCTTCTTCGTCCCCGACGAGCAGCCCGTCATCTGGCGGGGGCCCATGTTGCACAAGGCACTGGAGCAGTTCCTCGTCGACTCCTATTGGGGAGAGCCCGACTTCCTCCTCATCGACATGCCTCCGGGTACCGGCGACGTCACGCTCTCGTTGGGCCAGTACCTGCCCCGCACCGAGATCGTGGTCGTCACGACCCCGCAGGCCGCCGCCCAGCGGGTGGCCCAGCGATCGGCCTACGCGGCCAAGAAGCTCAAGCTGGCGGTGCGCGGGGTCGTCGAGAACCTGTCGTGGTTCACCGGGGACGACGGCACGCGCTACGAGCTCTTCGGCTCCGGCGGCGGCCAGGAGCTCGCCGACGACCTCGAGGTACCGCTGCTGGCCCGCATCCCGCTCGTCCCCGCCGTCCGCGTGGGCGGGGACACCGGCGTGCCGGTGCGGGTGGCCGACGCCGGGGGGGAAGCGGCACTGGTGTTCGATGCGTTGGCGACACGCCTCGAGGAGCTCGGGCCGGCGCGCATCTACCGCCGGGAGCTCAACGTCCGGTGAGCGAATCGACCCCCCGGGGGAGTCGGTCGCGGTCCCATCCCAGGTCCGAGAGCGCGATTCTCATGGCGAAGCGGTCCGTCATCCCCGCCACGTAGGCGACGGCCTCGAAGACGGCCTCGTCGCTGCCCGCGGCCAGGCCCGCGCCGCTGTGGACGCCGGGGATGAGGTTCGGTTGGTCGGTGAAGTGTGCGACCAGGGCGCGCAGCACCTCCACCACGGACGCGCCCTGGGTCACCGAGGCGGGGCGCAGGTAGACGTGCTGGTAGTTGCAGCGGCGGAAGGCGGCCAGGGCTTCGGCGAGCTCCTCGTCCAACCCCACCCGGTCGGTTCGAAGGGTGGTGCGGACCATCCCTTCGATGAACGTGCGCAGTTGCCTGGAGCGGGTGTCGCCGCAGTGGTCGAGCACGGTGTCGGGCAGGAGCGCCGGGGTCACGATCCCCGCCGACACGGCGTCCTCCCAGTCGTGGCACAGGTACGCGATGCGGTCGGCCCAACTGACGACCTCCCCCTCGGGTGTGACCGGGGCCGGACGCGACCACGAATGGTTGCGGATGCCGTCGAGCGTCTCCTCGCACAGGTTCAGCTCGGCGAGCGAGACGTCCGCCCCCCACACGGCGTGGTCGAAGCCGCCGGGGAGGAAGATCCCCAACGCGTCTTCGCTCATGTGGCCTCCGGGACCGTGCCCGCAGTCGTGGCCGAGGGCGATGGCCTCGGTGAGCGCCACGTTCATCCGACACGCCCGGGCGATGCCCGTTGCCACCTGCGCCACCTCGAGGGCGTGGCTCAGGCGTGTCCGCTGGTGGTCGGCGGGGAAGATGAAGACCTGGGTCTTGCCCGCCAGTCGCCGGAAGGCCGCCGAGTGCAGGATGCGGTCCCGGTCCCGTTCGAAGCAGGTGCGCCACGGATCGGGCTCCTCGGGCACGGCGCGCCGCCCCCCGGCCGAGGCCCGGGTCGCCCCCGGGGCGAGGAGCAGGTCCTCGGCGGCCTCGCGTTCGAGGCGTCCGAGCGGGTCGACCTGGCCGCCGGTGCCGAGCCCGGCGCCGGAGTCGGCATGCGCCGTGCGCAGGCCCTCGGCCTCGTGCCCCGCCATGGTGGCCGCCCAGCGGCGTCCCCGCTCGGTGGGTAGCACAGGGGTCGGCTCCATGGGCCTTAGTGTGGCTCACGGCTGTATGGTCGTGGACCGCCCGGCTGGGACGGTCCGATCGGAGGAGCGGGACAACGGTGGACGTGCGCATCGGGATCGTGCAGAGCGCCAAGGAGCTCGAGGTCGAATTGGGCGAAGACGCTGATCGCGAGGCGGTGATCGCCGAGATCGAGTCCTCCCTGGGCCAAGAAGCAGGGGTGTTGTGGCTCACCGACCGCAAGGGCAGGCGCGTCGCCATTCCTGTGGCCAAGGTCGCCTACATCGAGGTGGGTGCACCCACCCACGAGCGCCGGGTCGGTTTCGGCGCCCCCTGACCCGAGCGGGCCGGCAGTTGCGCCTGTGAGCACGGCCGAGCGCAAGATGGTGGGGTTGCTCGACCGCCGCCTCCTGTTCGTCACCGGGAAGGGCGGCGTGGGCAAGACCACGGTGGCCGCCGGACTGGCGCTGTACGCGGCCGAGCACGACAGGCGCACCTTGCTGTGCGAGATGGACGCCAAGGGGGACGTGTCCGCCTACTTCGAGACCGGGCCCACCCAATTCGCGGCGCGCGAGGTGTTCCCGTCGCTGTGGGCGATGTCGATGGACACCGAGGCGTCGCTGCGCGAGTACCTGAAGCTCAACCTCCGCATCCCCGTCGTGGGCCGGATCGGGCCGCTGGCCAAGGTGTTCGACTTCGTGGCCACCGCCGCCCCCGGTGTGCGCGAGATCCTCACCGTCGGGAAGTTCTGCTACGAGGTGCGGGCGCGCCACTACGACCTCGTCGTGGTGGACGCGTCGGCCACCGGGCACATAGTCGGGCAACTGGCGGCACCTCAGGCCATCAACGACCTCGTGAAGGTGGGCCTCATCCGGTCCCAGACGGACTGGATCCTCGACATCCTGTCCGACGCCGCCACCACCGGCCTCGTGATCGTCACCACTCCCGAGGAGATGCCCGTCAACGAGACCATCGAGCTGGCGTCGAGAGTCGCCGCCGAGACGTCAGTGGAGCTGGCGGCGGTGATCGTGAACCGCGTGCTGCCCGAGTTGTTCGGGCGCAGCGAGGAGGAGGTCTTCAACGAGCTGTGCCGACCCGGCGTGTCCGCCGAGCTCAAGAAATTGGTGCAGGACGATCCGAGGTCGGTCCTCGACGCGGCACGCCTGGCGGTGACCCTGCGCCGCACGCGCGCCGGGCATCTCGAGCGCCTGCGCGCCGGGGTCGACCCTGTGGTGCCCATGATGTACCTGCCGTTCCTCTTCACGCGGCTGCACGGGCTGCGCACCCTCCGCCAGGTGGCGGTCTCCCTCGGAGAGGAGCTGGCCCCCTGATGCCCAGGCGGAGCCCGCCCCGACCCGAGGCGCGCGGCGCGTCCCTCGACGGCCTCCTGGCGTCGAAGGAGATCGTCGTGGCGTGCGGGCCCGGGGGGGTCGGCAAGACCACCACCGCAGCCGCGGCCGGCGCCATGGCCGCGGCGCGACTGGGCGGCAAGGTGCTCGTGCTCACCGTCGACCCGGCCCGGCGGCTGGCCGACGCCCTGGGCCTCGAAGGGATCGGCAACACCGAACGGCGCGTGCCCGATGCCACCTTCCTCGAGGCGGGCGTGAAGCCCATGGGTGCGTTGTGGGCCGCCATGCTCGACACCAAGGAGTCGTGGGACTCCCTGGTGCGCCTGCATGCCCCCGACGCCCGCACCCGGGAGGAGATCCTCTCGAACCCGCTGTATCGCAACATCTCGGGGCGATTCGTCCAGAGCCACGACTACATCGCCATGGAGCGCCTGTTCGAGATCCACTCCGACGGCAAGTACGACCTCATCGTGGTGGACACGCCGCCGACGCGCAACGCGCTCGACTTCCTGGACGCGCCCGAGCGCATGGCCGAGTTCTTCTCGAGCCGGTTGCTGCGCTGGCTCATCGTGCCCTACCGGTCGAGGCTCGTGAACTTCGCTTCCAAGCCCTTCTACCAGGTGGCCGACAGGATCCTCGGGACGCAGTTCCTCGAGGACGTGGCGCAATTCTTCATCCTCTTCCAGTCGATGTACGACGGGTTCGTCGAGCGGGCGAAGGCCGTTCACCGCCTGATGGCAGACCGTCGTACCTCGTTCATCGTGGTGTCGACCCTCGAAGCGGTGCCCCTGCGCGAAGCCGAGTTCTTCGCCCAGGCGCTCCAGGACCGGCGGCTGCATCTGGGTGCGATCGTCCTCAACAAAGTGCTCCCCGCCTACCTGCGCGACCCGCAAGGGGCGGTGGTCGCCCAGAAGCTGCGCGACCGGGCCGACGAGCTCGCCGAGTCCATCGCCCCCAAGGTGCGCTCCGGTGACGTCAGCCAGATCCGGCGCGTCCTCGCCGAGGTGGGACGGAGCTATCTCGACTACCGGGTCGTGGCCCAGCGCGAGGCCGAGCAGCAGGCGGAGCTGGCCGATGCGCCCGAGGCGTTGGTGAGCGTGCCCTACTTCGAGACCGACGTCTACGACCTCGCCGGCCTGCTCCGCCTGGGCGAAAAGCTCTGGAGCCCGTGACGGGATCGGGTCGACTTATTGGGCGGGGTGATTCCCTCCGCCCTCGGCGTGCTGCTTGGCGATGTACATGGCGCTGTCGGCCCGGCCCAGGAGGGTCGCGGCGGTGTCGCCCGGGCCGGGGTGGGCGAGGCCCACGCTGGCGGTCAGGCGGAACGTGCCCTCGGGCAGCTCGATCGGTCGCTGGATGCCCTCGGCCAGTCGAGCCGCCAGTGATCTGAGCTCTTCGGGATCGCGGATGGCGGCCACCACCACGAACTCGTCCCCTCCGTAACGCGCCACGATGTCACCGCGGCGCACGGAAGACTCCAGGCGCGAAGCCACCCGCCGGAGGAGCTCGTCGCCGGTCTCCCGGCCGTACTGGTCGTTGATGGGCCGGAATCCGTTGAGGTCGATGAACACCACCGCCGTCGTCGGGTTGCCGAGGCACCGTTCGACGTGCGCTCGCAGGGTCACTCTGTTGGCCAGGCCCGTGAGCGGGTCGAAGGTGGTGAGCTCGTCGAGGGCGTCACGAGTGGCGCGGAGCTGGGTGATGTCGTGGCCCGAAACCACCAGTCCTCGCACCGTGGGGTCGTCGATGAGGTTCACGATGCTCAGCTCGAAGGGGACGGACTCGTTCCCGCCGCGGCGCATCAAGTCGACCTCGACGACGGTGGGGGCCTTGCTGAACGAGGGCACGTCGACGGAACGGGACAGCGCGGCGGCCAGGCTGCTCTGATCGTGGGGTGCCGCGAACTCGACCAGCGGTCGCCCCTCGACGAGCTCTTGGTCGTGACCGAGCAACCTCGTGATGGCGGCCGACACCGACTGGATGCGTCCGGCCGCGTCCAACAGCATGGTGACGCTGGCAGCGTTGTGCACGATGGCCCTGAACTTGCCGACCTCGTCGGAGGCAACCTCCCAGCGGCGCCGTTCGGTCAGGTCGCGAAGGCAGAGCACGATGCCGTTGACCGCCGGCCTGTCCAGGAGGTTGGCCCCGATGACCTCGACGAGCCTCCAGCCGTCGGCGGCGCGTACCCGGAGCTCGACCGGGGTCCCCACCGCCTTGCCCTGGATGCTGGTCAATGCGACCGCGGCGACCTCCTGGTCGTCGGGGTGGAGGAAGTCGAGGCCGTCGACCCCCGCCATGCGCGTGCTGTCCACCCCGAACAGCCGTTCCGCGGCCTCGTTGGCCCAGATCAGCCGGGCGGAGTCATCGACCACGACGACGGCGTCCGGGAGCCAGACAGCCCCGTCGAGGAGGCCTCTCGATTCGATCACCAGGACTCCATCGGCCGGCGCGGCCCCCGGCCTTAGCTCGGGTATTTCCCAGGCATCCCGGGCCGGGAGCCGGCGGCGTCCGGCCTGCCTCGGCCGGACCGGGACCGGGACCGGGGTCCCGGCGTGGTCGGGGCCTGGGGCGAGGGCCGAGTGCAACCGGCCATGGAGTCGGTCCGCGCCGGGCACGCCGAGTTCTGGGTCGCAGCTGGGTCCATGGTGCGGTGCCTCGCAACCGACGTCGTCCACCGGTGCGCCGCCGGTGACGGTGTTGTCGTCTTGGTCGGGGGTTGTGTCGTCCTGGATGAAGAACGCCGCCCGAGATGCCGACATCAACGCATGAGGAATCGGCCGCCGAAGCGGGCGAGGGATGCCTGATTCGGTGCCGGGCATTGTGATGACCACGAAGACGTGTGGATTTGTGTTCACGACGACCGGCCGGCCTTGTGGGAACCACGTGGCCGACGGGGTGCCCTGGTGCCGCGCAGGGCACCCGTGCTCGTCGACCGATTTCCCCGACGACGTCGTCGAGGGCGCACCCGATCGTTCCGGTGCATCGTCACCACGCGCACGAAACGACTCGAAGCCGAGCTGCTCGCTGAGCCGGACACGACGCGCCACCGAGCTTGTCCGGCAGGCGATGGCGAGTGAGGACGCCGACGAGGTCGGGCTGCGCGCCGAGCATGTCCTCGCCGACGGCTGGACCGCGTTGGCACTGCTCGGGGGGGCCGATGCCTCGCCGGCCGCCCGCGCCGCCGTCGTCCAGCGATTCGGAAGGGTCGGCGCGCTGCTCGTCCTCGGCTACGAGGAACAGGGCCGGGCGAACCATCTCGGCCCCGTGCGGGGCCCGGCGACGGTTGCCGCCAACAGCACAGCCCACGGCACAGCCAACGGTCATCGGGCCCCGGAACGACTCGACGACGGGAAACGGCCCATCGAGCACCTGGTCCGGGACTTCGCCGAGCTCGGCGCCCTCGAGTTGTACCGGCTCCTGTGCGAGATCGACGACGCCGAGGGGTTCACGGCCGACGCCGACGGCATCGACGCGCACCGGTGGCTGCACGCCACCTACGCGGTGGCGGCGCGCGACGGCACCCCCGGCGCCCACCGGGCCTACATGAGCGCGCTCGATCGGGTCATGCGCCTCGTCAGGCCGCTGGTCGCCTCGTAGAGGGTCCGCCGCCCCTCCCTGGTCGGGCGGTGGCCTCGGCAGGTCCTGGAGCCGGGCTCCGCCGCCTACGATGCGGTGGGAGGGACCACGCACATGACCGACATCGCAGATCCGGTCCTCGAGGCCTACGCGGTAGCACACACGACGGAACCGGCCGACCACCTGCTGGCCCTGGCTGTCGAGACCCGGGCCACGCTCAGCGCCCCGCAGATGATGGTGGGGGCGCTCGAGGGCCGCTTCCTCGAGATGCTCGTCTACGCCTTGCGCCCGCAGTGGGTGCTCGAGATCGGCACCTTCAGCGGCTACTCCTCGCTCTCGATGGCAGCGGGCCTTCCCGACGGTGGACGCATCACCTCGTGCGAGTTGAGCCCTGTGCACGCCGCTGCGGCCCGGGCACACATCGCCCGCAGTCCGTACGCGGACCGTATCGAGGTGCTCGAGGGCCCGGCTCTCGGCACCGTGGAGAAGTTGGACGGGCCCTTCGGCTTCGTGTTCATCGACGCCGACAAGACAAACTACCTGGCGTACTACGAAGCGGTCCTGCCCAAGCTGGCGCCCGGCGGTCTCATCGCCGCCGACAACACGCTGTGGAGCGGGAGGGTGGTCGACGAGGCCGACCAGTCCGACGACACCAGGGCCATCCGCGTCTTCAACGACGCCGTGGCGTCGGACACCCGTGTGGTGTGCGCGCAGCTCACGGTGCGCGACGGGGTCACCCTCATCCGGCCATCGTCACCGGCTGGCGCAGGCGGCCGGTGAGAGCCGGCCAGAGCGACCGCCCCCGCCTCGATGCTCGACTACCACCTGCACCTGTGGCCCCACGGGCAGCGTGACACCGCTCCCACGCTCGAGCACGTGGCCGGCTACTGCGAGCGCGCTGGCGCGGCCGGCGTCCACGAGATCGCCCTCACCGAGCACCTCTTCCGGTTCGCGCAGGCCGACCGGCTCCTGCGTGGGTTCTGGGACGACGAGCCCGATGCCGCCCTGCGGGTGTCGATGGAGAACTACTGGGACGAACACGCCCGCGCCGACCTCGACGCCTACGTGGAGTGCGCGTTGGCCGCCAAGGACGCCGGCCTGCCGGTCGTGCTCGGTTTGGAGGTCGACTATTACCGCGGGCGGATGGACGACGTCGCCACCCTCCTCGCCGGGTATCCCTTCGACGTGCTGTTGGGGTCGGTCCACTGGATCGGGACGTGGCGGTTCGACGACGTGGGCGACGACGTGTCGATGGCCCAGTGGTCGACGCGCGACGTCGACGCGGCGTGGAGCGACTACGTCACGGCCATCGAGGAGCTCGCCGCCACGTCGGCCTGCGACGTGCTGGCCCATCCGGACCTGGTGAAGGCGGCCGGGCACCGGCCCGTGGCGCCCGAGGAATGCTGGGACCGCCTGGTCGAAGCGGCGCTGCGCTCGGGCATGGCCGCCGAGCTCTCCTCGGCGGGATGGCGCAAGCCTGCCCACGAGGCCTACCCCGCACCGGGGCTCCTGTCGCGCTTGGTCGCGGCCGGCGTCCCGCTCACGACGGCCTCGGACGCCCACCAACTGGCCGATGTCGCCCACCGGGTGGAGGATCTCGCCGTGATGCTCGACGACCTGCAGGTGGGCTCGCTGCGCGCCTATCGCGCCCGGCGCGGCGTGGACGTTCCTGTCGGTGCGGCCGTGCTCGGACCATGAAGACCTCGGCCGAGCTCGCCGCCACCAATACGGGCCTCGACGCCGCCAGCCTCGACCACATCCAGCGCCTGCTCGGGTCGTGGGGGGTGTTGTCGGATCTGTCGTTCTCGGACCTGCTCCTGATCGCACCGGTCAGCGGCACCGCCGGGGCCCAATTGATCGTGCTCGGACAGATCCGCCCGACCACGTGGGCGACGCTCCTGCGGGTGGACCTGGTGGGCCAGGTGGTCGAGAGCACCGACTGGCCGGTGGTGACCGAGGCCATGCAGACGGGAAAGGTGTCGTCGGGTCTCGCCGTGATCCCCGTTCCCGTCCGGGTCCGGCTGGCCTCGATCGATCCCGACGGGCGCGACACCGGGGAGGTGCCGGCCGTGCCGGATACGGCGCAGCTCGAGTGCGTCCCGGTGCGTCACCGTGGCGAGCCCATCGCCGTCATCGTGCGGGTGGCGCCGCTCGAGGATCGCAAGGCCGGACGCCTCGAACGCGTCTATCGAGACCTGTACCGACGGCTCGCGCTCATGGTCATGGTGGGTGACTTCCCGTTCGTGGGCGAGGACTTCACGACCGAGGACGCGCCCCGGGTCGGTGACGGTCTCGTCCTGGTCGAGCCCGGTGGGCACGTGCGCTACGCCTCTCCCAACGCCATGAGCGCCCTGCACCGCATGGGCGTGAGCGACGTGGTCGAGGGACGACGTCTGTCGGAGCTGGGGATCGACGACACCGCGGTGCGCGCCGCGTTGCGGGCGGGTTGTCCTGTCACCGAGGAGGTCGAGCGCCGGCCCGATGTCATCGTCCTCATGCAGTGCACGCCCCTGCTCGAACAGGACGAGGTCACAGGGGCCATGGTGCTCCTGCGCGACGTCACGGATCTCCGCCGTCTCGACCGGCTCCTGCTCTCCAAGGACGCGGCGATCCGCGAGGTGCACCACCGGGTGAAGAACAACCTGCAGACGATCTCGTCGTTGCTCCGGCTCCAAGCCCGTCGCCTCGAGCCCGGAAAGGGGCAGGAGGCCCTGCGCGAGGCGGAGCGGCGGGTCAGGTCGATCGCCCTCGTCCACGAGATCCTGTCGCGCGAGCCGGGGGACGAGGTGCCCTTCGACGAGATCGTGGGATCACTGGTCCGGATGGCGGAGGACTCCGTCGTCTCCGGTGACCGCATCGAGATCCATGTGACCGGTGACGTGGGAGAGGTGGGCGCCGATGTCGCCACACCTCTGGCGGTCGTGCTGGCCGAGCTGCTGCAGAACGCCGTCGAGCACGCCTTCCCGATGGTGGGCCCGGATTCCGTGTTCATCGCCGACAACGACGGCGAGGCGGTCGGCCATGTGGAGCTGGTGCTCGCTCACGACGGCGACGAGCTGGCGCTGGAGGTCCGCGACGACGGCTGCGGTCTGCCCGAGGGATTCGAGATCGACCACACGACCAGTCTCGGGCTCTCGATCGTCCGCGACCTGGTCACGAGCCAGCTGGGCGGCTCCATCGCCATGGCGAGCAACGGCGGGACGGTGGTGACGATCACCCTTCCGGCCCACAGAGCGGCGAACGACGCCACCTCCCGCTGACGCGCGCCGGGCCCGGGCTGCGCCCCTGTCAGCGCCCCGCAGGTCAGTCGCCGTTCGCCACCGAGAAGCGGTAGCCGATGCCTCGCACCGTGTGCAGCCAACGCGCGCTGGTCGCGTCGGGCTCGAGCTTCAGTCGCAGCCGGCGGACGTGCTCGGTGACCGTGGCCGGGTCCTGCCACTCCTGGGTCGATCCCCACACGTGCTCGAGCAGCTCCTCGCGCGTGAAGACCTGGTCTGGTGTCGCCGCCAGGAACGCCAGCAGGTCGAACTCCTTGGGCGTGAGGTCGATGGTCGTCCCGTTCACCAGGACCCGGTGGGCGGCCCGGTCGATCATGAGGCCGTCGTGCTCGATCTGGTTCGCCGTCTGCGTGGGCTGGCCGCGGCGCAGCACGGCACGGATGCGCGCGTCGAGCTCGGGAAGCGAGCACGGCTTCACGACGTAGTCGTCGGCACCGAGGTTCAGGACCCGGACGCGCTCGGACTCCTCGGAACGACCGGTCAGGACGATGACCGGAAGCTCGCCGTCGCGCCGGAGCCGGGTGAGCACCTCCTCACCGTCGAGGCCCGGGAGCCCCAAGTCGAGCACGACCAGGTCGTAGCCGCCGAGGCTGGCCTCACGCAGCGTGCCCGGGCCGTCGGCCGCTTCTCCGACGCGGTAGCCCACCCGCTGCAGGAACATCCTGGTGGCCGTCCGGCTCGCCGTGTCGTCCTCGGCGACCAGGACCATGTGGTCTTCTTCGGTCAGCGTCACTGTCACTGGTCTACCTCCGGTCGCACGTCTTCCCGTCCATGTGGTCGGGGTCCCCCCCACGACCGGCTTCGGACCTGGTGCCGGGCGCGTCCCCCGCGACGAACAGGCGCGCCACGTCCTCGACGAGCGCCTGTGCACCTCGGGTCAGCCCTTCACCGGTGTCCACCCTGCTTGACTCCTATCTCGTAGTCCACGAGCCGAAGGAGAGCTTCGACGTCCACCGGCTTCGTCAGGTATCCCTCGACGCCGAGGTCGAGCATCTCCCTAATCCTGCTCGGCGTGGCGTCTGCACTCACCACGACAACCTTGGTGTCGGCTAACTCAGGCACGGCCTTGAGCCGGTGGAGCAGCTCGTCACCGCCCAGATCGGGCAGGTGGAGGTCGAGGAGGACCAGGTCAGGGCGGTGCTGGCGGGCCAGCTGGAGCCCGGACAGGCCCTCCACGGCCGAGACGAGCCGAACCCGGGGGCGCTTGGCCAGCACCTGCTCGACCAGGGCGGCGTTCGAGGGGTTGTCCTCGATCTGGAGCACGACCACGCCCCCGCTGCGCTCCTCGGAGGCCCGGGCGCCGTTGGGCGAGGGGCCAGCAGGCGGGCCGGCCCGGGCTCCTCCTGCCTCGGCCCCCACCGGTTGCGGTCGCGGGCCGGGGGCGGCATCGACCGGCAGGGCGAGCCGCACGGCCGCGGCGGGCTCGAGGCGCTCGACGGGCAGGAGCTCGATCCAGAAGGTCGAGCCGTATCCCGGCACCGAGTCGACGCCGATGGCACCCCCCATCACCTCGACGAGCTGTTTCGACAGGGCCAGGCCGACACCGGTCCCCTCGACACCGGATCGCTCGGCTCCCAGGCGCGAGAAGGGGACGAACAACTGGTCCTGTTGCTCGTGCGCGATGCCCGGTCCCGTGTCGCGGACCTCGAGACGGACCCGGCCGTTGTCGCCGGTGCTCGTACGGAACGCCACCGAACCGCCCCTGCTGTTGTACTTGACGGCGTTGGAGCCGAGGTTGAGCAGGATCTGCACCAGGCGTTGGCGGTCGGCGTACACGCGCAGCGCCCGCGGCGCGCCGGTGCCGACCGACAGCTCGACGTCGGACGCCTCGGCGACAGGGGCGAGCAGCGTGGCCACTTCGTCGAGGACGTCGCCCACCTCCACGGGCTCCGTGGACAGGCTGACCCGACCGGCCTCGATGCGCGAAATGTCGAGCACCTCGTTGATCAGTGCCAGCAGGTGACGCCCGGCTACCTGGATCTGGTCGACGCTCGACGCCTGGTCGGCGGAGAGCTCGTCGAGCTCGAGGAGCTGGGCGAAGCCGAGGATGGCATTCAGCGGCGTGCGCAACTCGTGGCTCATGCGCGACAGGAACTCGCTCTTGGCCTGGCTCGCCCGCTCGGCGCCCACCGATGCGTGCCGGAGAGACTGCTCGAGGTGCATGCGCTGGGTGATGTCACGGGAGATCGTCACGGTCCCCGTCACGCGCCCGGTCTGGTCGAACACCGGTCGGGCCCGGGTCTCGTAGGTGCGGAGGTCCCCGTCGTGCAGCCGACCGGTGGTCACCACCGGATCGGGGCGCTGCTCGCCGGCGACGCAACGCCCGATCAATCTGTCGAGGACGGCGCGGTCCTCGTCCGAGGCCACGTTGTGCTGCGCCGCGTCCCCCGAGCCCGGCTTCACCCCGTCCGCCTCGGCGGAGCCCATGTCGGTGGTCCCGATGACCTCGGACAGCGACGAGCTGGCCAGGACCACCTGCCCTGCGATGTCGCGCACCACGATGGTGTCGGGAGAGGCATGGAAGATGGACTCGAGGAGGAAACGGCGCTCGTCGGCGGCGCGCTGGGCGAGGTGGCGCTCGGAGACGTCGACGAGGTACGCGACGAGCCCCAGGAACTCGCCGCCCGGTCCCGACTCGACGGTGTAGACCGCCTCGGCTTCGCGCCACTCCTCCGAGGACAGGTCGCGCCGGAAGCGGAGGAGGAACTCCAGTCGTTCCCCCCGGCGCCCCGCCCCCTCGACCATGGCGTCGCGCACTTGGCGGGCCGAGTCGGGGTGGAAGTGCTCGATGACGACCTCGGGCCGGGCCATGGCCTCCTCGGCGGAGATTCCGAGGAGTCGGTCGATGTTGGGGCTCGCGTACGAGAAGCGCCGTGTCCCGACGTCGTAGCGCAACGACACCACCGGGCTGGTGGTGAGGATGTGTTCGACCTCGGCGCGGGCGCGGTCCCGCTCCTCGGCTCGCTCCCGTAGTTGCGACGTGGTGTCGAGGAGGCGGGCCGACAGACGGCCGATCTCGTCTCGCCCGCTGGGCACCTCGACGGGGGCCTCGCCGCGCTCCACGGCCTCGGTGGCGCGCTCCAGGCGACGCAGGCGGGTGACGACGCCCGACGTGAAGAGCTGCGAGACGATCACACCCCCGGCCAGGGCCAGCACCACCGCCGCGATGGCGATGGCGGGCAGGACGATGTTGGAGGTGTGGATGTCGGACTGCTGGCCGGCGATGATCGCGGTCTCCTGGCTCGAAAGCGACGAGACGTCGCCCCGGAGCTTGTCGGTTCCGGCCTGGAGCGAACGCAACAGGGTGAGGACCGCGGCCGAGGGTTTTGCCGAGGGTGACTGCCGGTTCAGATGGTCGAGCTCCGAGACGAGCCCAATGGTGTCGCGCTGGATGACGGGGCCCCAGGTCTGTCTTCCGGGAGTGCCGAAGGTCAGCGCCTCGAGCTGGCCGAGGTGGGCGGGGACCGACTTGGCGTCGTCGGCGTACGAGCTCCGAAACGACGTGTCCCCGGTGAGCAGGTAGCCACCGAGGTCGGCCTGCGCCGAGAGAATGCTGTTCTCGAGCAAGGTGGCGACGTCGAGGATCTGGCGCGAGTTCCCCGCCACGCCCTGGGCGTGGTTGTCGACGTGGGTGAACCAGAACGTCGAGCCGAGGACGAGCACGAGGATGGCGATGGGGACGGCGATGACCACCAACCCCTTGGACCTGAGGGGCCGGTCGACCCACCTGGTGCCGAGCCGTCTTCCTTCCGACGCGTCACGCATGGCGGCACCTCTCACCGAGGAGCGGCAGGTCCCGCCGCGAGGAAGTGGAGAAGGAAAGGGCCTGCACGTCCCCCGTCATGCGAGGATATCGACCGTCTTGCGCCGGATCTTGACGCGCAGCGGCCCCGGAGCGACTCCGGGGCCGGTGGGTCAGGTGGGGATGCGGGGGAGGGCTACGAGGCGCGACGTCGGGCTGCGAGCCAGGCCTTGCGGAGCTTGCGACGCTCCTCCTCGGAGGTGCCACCCCAGATGCCCGACTCCTGGTTGGTGGCCAGGGCGAACTCCAGGCAGGGCTCGATCGCCTCGCATGCCCGGCATACCCGCTTGGCCGCCTCGATCTGCTCGATGGCCGGACCGGTCGTCCCGACCGGGAAGAAGAGGTCCGGCTCGGTGTGCCGGCAGGCCGCCACCTTGCGCCAGTCGTCGGCATCCCATTCGACCGAGCGGTTCCACATGAGCGCCACGACTACCTCCTCCGGTACCGTGCAAATCCGGGCGATCCTGGTCGTCCTCCCCTTTGTGATCCCGTTCACTTGGCTGGCCACAGGGGATAAACGCCACGGGGAAACGGTGAACGTGAAGCTACTCCCAAGCGCTCACCCCTGCAAGCGCGGAGAAGGCTCGACAGCGGTCACAGATCAGGGAAAGGCGCAGAAAGGAACGAAATGGAGAACCGACCTTCCCCCCGCACCCCGAGCCCGTGGCCGCGGCGGCACCCCGGGGAGCCCGTCGCGGTCCTCGCCCACCGGGGCGGGGCAGGCCCCTGGCGCGAGAACACCCTCGAGGCCTTCGCCGCCGCCCTGCGCGCCGGGGCCGACGGCGTGGAGCTCGACGTGCGGCGGGGCGCGGACGGGGTCTTGGTCGTGCATCACGACGCAGAGATCCCGGGCTCGGGGCTGGTCCACGAGCTGCGGAGCCACGAGCTCCCGGACTGGGTCCCGACGCTCGAGACCGCCCTCGCCGCCTGCACGGGAGCAGTCGTCAACGTGGAGATCAAGAACCTCCCCACCGACCCCGGCTACGACCCCGCCGACCAGGTGGCCCTCGACCTCGCCGCCGTCCTGGTCCGGGGCGCCGGCGCAGCTGGACCGTGGCCCGCCCACGTCGTGGTCTCCTCGTTCTGGCCCGACACCCTGGCCGCCGTCGGGACCGCCTACCGGAGGGCGGACGACGGGGCTCGACCGCGGCGGCCCGAGGACGACCCGGCCCCGCTCGGGCTCTTGGTGCACCCCGCGCTCGACGCCCTCGACGCGCTCGACACGGCGCAACGCCTCGGCTGTGGGGCGCTGCACCCCCATCACTCCCAGGTGAGCGCCGGGCTCGTGGACGAGGCCCATGCCCTCGGCCTCGCCGTCGTCACCTGGACCGTGAACAGCCCCGCCGACCTCGATTCCGTCGTCGAGGCCGGGGTGGACGTCGTAATCACGGATTCGGTGGTGGACACCCTCGCCCACCTGGGACGGATCTGACGGTTCCGGCCGTCGGGCCCCTCGGACGCGCCCGGCGCCACCGGGGTGGATTGGTCCGAGGGCAAGTTCTCGGGGACAATCGAGGCCATGAACGTCGTCGTCTGCGTGAAACAAATCCCCGATCCGGCCGCGCCCCAGGCGCTCGACCCCCAGACCCACACCCTGGTCAGGGAGGGGAAGCTGATCATGGACGACTCCGACGCCTACGGCGTCGAGATGGGCCTGCAGCTCGCCGAGGCGGCGGGGGGCGGGGAGGTCACCCTGGTCTCGATGGCACCCGCGGGTGAGACGTCGGGCCTGCGCACGGCCCTGGCCATGGGCGCGGCGAAGGCCATCCTCGTGAGCGACGACGCCCTCAAGGGATCCGACGCGCTGTCGACGGCCAAGGTCCTCGCCAAGGCGATCGAGCGGGCCCAGCCCGACCTCGTCATCGCCGCCACCGAGTCGACCGACGGGTACACGGGAACGACTCCGGTCCAGGTGGCCGAGCTCCTCGGTCTCCCTTCGGTCACCTTCGCCAAGAAGGTGTCGGTGGGCGACGGCCGCGTCCACGTCGAGCGCCAGACCGAGGCCGGCTACGACGAGGTCGACTGCCCGCTTCCCGCCGTGGTCACCGTCACGGCCGGCGTGGTCGAGCCCCGTTACCCCTCGTTCAAGGGGATCATGGCGGCCAAGTCGAAGCCCGTCGACCAGCTGACGGTGGCCGACCTCGGCCTCGACGCCGGCCAGGTGGGTGCGGCGGGCTCGCGTCAGGAGGTCACCGACGTGAGCGCGGCGGAAGAGCGCAAGGCGGGCGAGATCGTCGTCGACGAGGGCGACGGCTACGAACACGTGGTCCGGTTCCTCGAGCAGCTCAAGCTCATCTGACACCGGACCTCGGCACCCCGTTCTCACACGCACCCCCAGGAGAAGAGACATGTCGATCGACAAGGTTTGGGTCCTCGCCGAGTCCGCCGAGGGCAATCCGACGAGCACCACCCTCGAGCTGCTGAGCCACGCCCGCTCGATGGGCGCCACCACCGAAGCCGTCGCCTGGGGGACCGACACCGCCGCGGTGGCCGGCGAGCTCGGCAACCACGGCGCCACCACCGTCTACGACGTGGGAGACATCGGGGACTCGCTGCCCGGCGCGCCGGTGGCCGGGGCCATCGCGTCGCTGGTCGGCTCGGGCAACCGTCCCGACGTCATCCTGATCCCCGCCAGCTACGACGGCCGCGACATCGCCGGGCGCCTTTCGGTGCGGCTCGACGCGCCGGTGATCACGAACGTGGTGGACCTCTCCGCCGACGGAGACGACTTGCGCTCGCAGCACGGGCTGTTCGGTGGTGCCCAGGTGGCGACCGCCCGGTTCACCGGCGAGCGGCCGTGGATCTTCGTCGTCCGTGCCAAGTCCTTCGCGGCGGAGCCCTCCGGCGGGGGCGCCCCCCAGGTCGTGCCCGCCCCCGTCCCCGAGCTCGGTGCCACCGACGGGACCAAGGTCCTCGCCCGCCACGCCGAGGAGCGCACCGGGCCCAAGCTCGACGAGGCCGAGGTGGTGGTGTCGGGAGGCCGGGGTCTCGGGGCGGCCGAGCACTACGCCATGATCGAGGAGCTGGCCAAGCTGCTGCGGGGCGCGGCCGGTGCCAGCCGCGCCATCGTCGACGCCGGCTGGGTGCCCTACTCGCACCAGGTCGGCCAGACGGGCAAGACCGTGAAGCCCACCGTCTACATCGCGTGCGGGATCTCCGGTGCCACCCAGCACCTGGTGGGGATGAAGGGCTCCAAGAACATCGTGGCCATCAACAAGGACCAGGACGCTCCCATCTTCTCGGTGGCCGACCTCGGCATCGTGGGTGACGTCCACAAGGTCGTGCCCAAGCTGATCGAGGCACTCAAGGCGCGCGGCTGACCCATGCGCCCCGTTCGGGGCGCCATCCCCGACGAATGTGACTTCGGAATGTGCACCTCGACCGGCTCCCGGGCGTGGTGCATCTGAGGCGCGATTCCTGCAGTAGCGTGCCAGGTTCGGTACCGCGTGACCCGGGGGTGCGCTCCCTCTGAGCAACGGGTGATGTCCACGCATGCTGTTCCCCACCACCGACTTCGCCATCTTCTTCGCCGTGGCCTTCACGGCGAACTGGCTGCTGAATCCGTACCCGCGCGCATGGAAGCTGGCCATGGTCGCGCTCAGCTACTTCTTCTACAGCTGGTGGGACTGGCGATTCGTGTTCCTCCTGGGGGCCGTGACCCTCATCGCGCACGTCGGCGCCGTCACGGTGCAACGGTGCGACGACGAACGCCGGAGGCGCCTCGCCATGGTGGCGAGCGTGGCCGCCCTGCTCGGGGTCCTGGGATGGTTCAAGTACTACGGCTTCGTGGCCGTGAACGTGGACAACTTCTTCCACGCCTTCGGCGGCGGGCGGCTGGTGCCGTTGCTGGCCGTGACGCTCCCGGTGGGCGTGTCGTTCTTCACCTTCATGGCGCTCAGCTACGTCATCGACGTCTACCGACGGCAGATCGAACCGGCCCGCGCCGTCGACCTCGCCGTCTACCTGTCGTTCTTCCCCCATCTCGTGGCCGGCCCCATCGTGAGGGGTGGGGAGCTGCTCCCCCAGATCCGCCGCCGGCGCGATCCGGCCCGGATCGACTTCGGACGCGCCGCCTGGCTCGTGGCGGCGGGACTGTTCAAGAAGGTCGTGATCTCCTCGTACATCGATTCGGCCATCGTGACCCCGGTTTTCTCGGCACCACACCAGCACTCGGCCCTCGAGATCCTCTTCGCCACCTACGGGTTCGCTGTCCAGATCTACGCCGACTTCAGCGGGTACACCGACATCGCCATCGGCCTGGCGATGTTCCTCGGCATCCGCTTCCCCGACAACTTCGACCGGCCCTACACGGCGCGCAGCCTGCAGGACTTCTGGCGCCGATGGCACATGACCCTCTCCCGGTGGCTGCGCGACTACTTGTACATCCCGCTGGGGGGCGGGCGCGGCTCGCGGTGGCAGGTGGCCAGGAACATCATGATCACGATGATCCTGGGCGGCCTGTGGCACGGGGCGGCCTGGACCTTCGTGGCTTGGGGCGCCATCCACGGGTCGGGCCAGGTGGTGGGTCACCTCCGCCGCTCGAACCGGCTGGCCCGCGGCCTCGACCCCCTGCCCGACGGCAGGCGGCGCGTGGTCGTGCAGCGCCTCGTCACCTTCCACATCGTGTGCCTGGGCTGGATCTTCTTCCGAGCCGACTCGTTCTCGACGGCGACCACCCTGATCGGCCGGCTCTTCACGGCGTGGGGCCGTGCCCCCCTGGTGACGCCCCTGGTCGTGATCACGGTGGTGGGCACGGTGGCGCTCCAGTACCTGCCCCCGAACCTGGGGGGTCGTGTCCAGCGTGAGTTCGCCCGTCAACCCTGGGTGACCCAAGGGGCCATACTGGGGGTCGTCCTTCTGGCCATCACGACGCTCGGGCCACAGGGTGTCGCACCGTTCATCTACTACAAGTTCTAGGGCCGGCCCCGAGAGGGCGGCGCTGGGACTTCGAAGTTCACGGGGGGGCGGTTCCGAGCATGCACGTGCACACGCGGACCACATGACCGACATCCCCGCTGACCACACCAACGGGCACGGTGACGCACCACCTGGTCCCGTGGCGACCGACCGATGGGGAGCGCGCGCTGTGCGCGACGCACCTCGTGGTGGCACGGACACAGACGCGCCCGCCAACGGCACGTCCGACCACACGAGCCCCGTGCGGGTCCCACCCGTGGTCGAGCCCGACGTGCGCCCCGTCCCGGGCCGCGTGCACGTCAGTTGGCGGCACGCGCTGCTGGCCGGCCTGACCTGCTTCGCGCTGTGGTTGCTCCTCGACGCGCCCACGCTCCTGCGCTCGGCGCAGGAATCGCCCCTCGGGACCCGCCGCAGTGTCGCCATGGCGGTGCTGCGCCCTGTGGCCGACGTTTCCGACGCGCTCGGGCTGTCCCATGTGGTGGGAGGGGCCGACCGCGCCATCGGCCACACCGGGAACTCGGGGAGCGGGGTGCTGCAGGTCGAGGGCCCCCCGGCCCACGCCCACCGGGCCGCCGCCGCGCGTCCGAAGGTGAAAGCGGTGCCCCCGCCATCGGGATCGAGCCCGACGACGCCGGTCACGACGCCGGTCACGACCCCGGTCACGACCCCGGTCACGACCCCGGCCACGACACCGGTCACGGCGCCCGACGGCCTCGCCCCGCTGGGGGTGCCCACCCCCTCCGCGCCGTTGCGCCTGCTCGTGGCGGGTGACTCCCTCGGGATCGACTTCGGCCAACCGCTCGTGAACGACCTGGCCGCCACCGACGTGGTGAGCGCGGTGCTCGACGGGCACATCGACACCGGCCTGGCCCGGCCCGACTACTTCGACTGGCAGACCGAGCTCCAGAAGGACCTCGCCCGCTACCAACCGCAGGCCGTCGTGGTGTTCATCGGCGCCAACGACCCGCAGAACTTCGTCGAGGGCACCAGCGCGCTCACCTACGGCACGGCGGCGTGGAGCGACGCCTACGCCAAGCGGGTCGGGTCGTTCATGCAGGAGGCCGTCGGTAGCGGGGCCCGCGTGCTGTGGGTCGGCATGCCGCCCATGGCCGATCCCGTGCTCAACGCCAAGATGCAGGTGCTCAACGGCATCGCCCAGAGCCAGGCGGCACTGCACCGCGGCGTGACCTACTTCGCGTCGTGGCCCGTGCTCTCGGACCCCCAGGGACACTTCGCCTCGTTCCTCCCCAATGCCTCGGGGAACGAGGTCCAGATCAGGGACCCCGACGGCACGCACATCGCAGGACCGGGCGCGCAGCGCCTGTCCCAGGCCGCCATCGCCTTCATGGGCCACGAGTGGGGACTCGTCCTGTAGCGGCCAGGTCCGTGTGGGTGCTGCGTCACGCCAAGGCGGCGCCGCAGGGACCCGACGACCACAGCCGCCCGCTCACGGCGCGGGGCAAGCGCCAGGCCACCGACGTGGGGCGGTATCTCGCCGGCGAGCCGCTCGCCGGTGTGCCGGTCCCCGGGCTCGTGCTCTCCTCCTCGGCGCGCCGCGCCCTGCAGACCGCCAAGCTCGTGATCGAGCAGCTCACGTCGCACGTGGAGCTCGTGGTCGAACGCCGGTTGTACGACGCCGATGCCGACGACGTCGCCGAGCTGCTCCGTGAGCTCGGCGCCGACGCCCCCTCGGTGCTCGTCGTGGGGCACAACCCCACGCTCCACGAGTTCGCCGTGCTCCTCCTCGATCCCGAGGACCCGGGGCGCGCCCGGCTCCAGGACGAGGGATTTCCCACCGCCGCCCTGGCGGTGGCGGTGGTCCCCGCCCCGTCCTGGGCGCGTTTGTCCCTGGGAACCGGCTCGCTCCTCGATCTCCGCACCCCTCCCCGCTGACGCGTCGGGCGTCACGCCCCGAGCGCGATCAGACCAGGGGCCAGGGGTAGTGGTGGGTGTCGGGATCGGGGACCGGGAACCGCCCCGCCTCGAGCAGCGCCTCGGCGCGCCGGCCGACGGCGACCACCTCACGCGCCGAGAGCAGGGGAGCCAGGGTGTCGGGCGGGGACTGCGCCACCCGGGCCAGGCCCCCGACGAGAGCGGCGGGCAGGGGCTCGCCGGCGAATTCCCAGATCACCGTGCGCAGCTTCGGCTCGGTGTGAAAGCACAGGCCGTTGTCGATGGCCCACACCCGGCCGTCCTCGCCCAGGATGCAGTGCCCGCTCTTGCGGTCCGCGTTGTTGGCCACGACGTCGAAGGC
>Ga0116219_10001209_pt1 | contig 24614 bp, 20 predicted proteins | sample Sb_taG_4_FD_91019 | JGI IMG/M metagenome (GOLD analysis project Ga0116219, IMG submission 91019) | Peat soil microbial communities from Weissenstadt, Germany - Sb_50d_6_BS metaG | ecosystem: Environmental > Terrestrial > Soil > Wetlands > Peat | place: Germany: Weissenstadt | collected 2010-09-21
GACCGGTTCCGTGGGGCTTACGTGCTCTCCCGGGAGCGATCCGTAGTAAGCGGCGTCTCCGAAGTTGAACACCCCGCCGTCTGCACCGACGAGCCAGTAGCCGTGGGCGGCCGCTGGCGGCAGGGTCGACCACCACGAGGAGTTCCAAGTCAAGTCGGCCAGAACCGACTGTCCCATCTGACTGGGATGGAAATAGTCGATCGTGGACACGTCATTAGCTGAGAACTGGTAGTCGAAAATGGAGTCGTTGTCCCATTTGCAGTTGGCGTACTGCTGGCACACCTGAGCCATCGCGCTGTTGTCTGCCTGCTCCTGTGCCAGCACCTGTTGACGCTGTGCCTCGGTATCGGACGGTGACAGCATGGACTGACAGATCTGAGCTGCCGACCACACGGCTTCTGCATTCGGATTGTCGTGAAGCACCGTCCACAGCTGATAAATGTTCGGTATCGAGGAGACGAAGATGTGAGCGGTTGGAGGCAGACCTCCCTCCAAGACCGACATCGCTGCCTGAAAGTCGGACTGGAATTCGGTGGTGGGAGTCATCGACGAGACCGAATCAGTGCAAACATCGTTGGCGCCGATGAGAACCGTCACATACTGGGCTCGTTGTTGGACTGCGATCTGTGCCTGACTTTTCGTCGAGGCTACTGTCGCTCCCGGTACGGAGTCGTTGTAGGAATGCCCGAAAATGGATCCGTTGAGGGCCACGAGCCGCTCGTAGTGGCTGTTGATGCCGCTGCCTGGGTAAGAAGAGCCAGTGCTCCACGAGTCTTGGGGGTGTGAGCCGAGCGAACAGCAGTCGTCATATGCCTGGGTTATCGAGTCGCCAATTGCAGCCATGCTGTTCGGGAGGGTCGGGCTCTGCGCAAGGGCGCTTGCCGTAGGCACGCAAGCAATTCCAGTAAAGGCAGCCATGACCGCAATCAGAGTGCCCAATGCGCGCAACACAGCCAGGGATCTCGTTACAGAACGCAACAGAACAATGAGTTTAGAGAATTCCCTGAATCGTTGTTCCTGTCGGCACCTAGGCCGCGCGTCGTCGACGCAGCGCTAGAGCCAAAGACAAGGCGGCCACGCTGAAGTCGCCTTTCGTTCGTTGCCTTCTCATCAAGCGCCCCGTAGCCCGACCCCTTGTTGCTAGTGCATAAAGATCCATCGGGGCTCAGCCTGAAGGCCCTGCAATTGTCCCTTATCCGTTCCATATCGACGGCTACGTGTACGACCAGAGTCCTTGACCCATGCCAGAACTGCCGTTCTCGCTCACCCGACGAGATCGGCAGGGCCACCAACTGATCACGCGATCTTGTGGAGCAACTACCCGTTATTAAACGCAGGGGCCGCGCTTCATCGATCCATCTCAGGCAGATACCTTCCGACCGCCAGAGTTACGGCTTACTCCATGCGTGTCAGCGACAGTAACCGACGCACCGCCCAGTGCAAGAACGGCGAGCAATTGACGAGCCGACTTCGAGTAGTTGGTTGGGTCAAGGAGTCGATATAGCTGCGGAGGGCTCGTCCCTAGACGTTCCGCTGCTTGTCGAATTGAGAGCCCAGACGCATCGAGACGACTCTTTGCCTCCAACGTCAGCCGGTATAACTCAAGGCGAGCAAGATAATCAGGGTCAGCATTGACATCGAGTACAGAATCAATGTGCACGCTTCCCTCTGCCCCAGAAGCAAGACGATATGTGAATGCTTCTCGGTCAAGCTCTGAGTCGACATACACTTCGATTAGTGGGTTCTTTGCTGAAGGTTCTGGATCGCAGCGTCGGTAGGGAAATGTCATGAGACCGCGGCGGGTGGTCACCTCAAATCGGCGCCGGCGATTGTCGGGAGTGACCTTCTGGATCTTCATAGCCTGCCTTCCTCGATGAGCGAGTTGATGTGCCTCAGCACGGCGCGAGTCACTCTTCCTTCCATCTCCCGACTGTGCTCGAGATCCCATTTCACAACGAACTTCCTGTCTCGGTAATCATGAATGTGCCGTGGGGCGTGGTCACCGACAAAAGTCACAAAGATGAAGCCTCCACGTTGGATCCGAGACACCGGTGACATGTTACCACGAGCGGTAACAGATCGGATTCCGGCCTCAAGGGGCTGATCCGGAAGGATTGCCGGCCGCCACTGGACTCAGCCGCAGCTCCGACGGCGTCTGATCACGGGTCAGTTGCTGTAAACACCTAGCGGCGTTACCGGCGGTGGACCCACGACCTTTGATACGAGCTGTTCCCCCCGGCCGTGCAGATGGCACTTCGCTGAACTCATCTGGATCAGCCTCGGAAAAGCGCAGAACGGCGTCATTGAACTCGCCTCGACGAGACTTCGACCGGGGTCAGCGATGCAGGCGAACCTGCACACCGGGAAGGTCTTTGAACGCCGTTGCGTCCGCACTAACAACCGTTCGATCGAACGCCTTCGCCGTTGCAGCGATGATCAGATCGTGTGCACCTCTGGGCATTCCTCGGCGCCGGACGTGCACCAGAAGTTCGGCGTGGGCTTCGGCTACCACAAAGTCGTAATCGAGGATCGGGATGCTAGCGACGACGTCCTCTAGGAATGCGAGCCGAGGTGCTCTGCTCCTTCCGGTCGAGAGCAGAACGCCGACGCGGAGTTCGGCCACCGTTATCGCCGCTACGGCCACCTGATCGTCGTCTGCGACCATGTCGTCCAGTGCTTCGCCTGATCGGTCGGCATCGATCAGGAACGTCGTGTCGAGCAGAATTCGACTCAGGACCGCACCTCGAGCTCGACAAGTGCCCGGACCGAGGCCAAGTCTTGCGCCCACCGCCGATCGGGACGATGCCGGCGCAATAGACCCTTTACGTCGGCACCGCTGCTTTGCATCACCGGTTGTAAGCGCGCCACTGCTCTTCCTCGTCGCACGATTGTGAACTGTTCTCCTCGGTGCTCGACGGCATCGAGGACATCAGCGAAGCTCCTGGCGGCGTCTGTTGCGCTTATCTCTCCCATGAAATCAGATTATCAGATCTTATCCCCAGGTGCACTCTGGGAAAGGGGCTCGTAGGAGGCCCTGCGCCGCGGCAAAGGAGGACGCCCCTTTCTGGGAGAGCCCGACTACACACCCTGGATTCGTGGGCTCCCCTTTTTGCGGGATGCAACTTCTGGCGGTTGACCAGGCCTTTTTCTCGGTGCCGGGGCCCACCCACATCACAGAAAGATAGGCTGACCAGGTAGTTCGAATCTGACCGAGCAGTCCCCCACATTCCTTTGCTGCGATACGACACTAGGCACCAAGGAAGGCGAAGTGCTCTCAGAAGGGCCTAAAGGTCATGAGAGGGCGTAAAATATAAGGAGTAGGGCAATGACCTCTAAGGAAGACTTCAACGCATGGGCTGCGAGGGTCGCCCGTGAGCGCGAAGAAGCCAAGACCTCCGGCGCCACCGATGGGCCCACCAGACCAAAGCGCGGTGGAGGGCCAAAAACCCCCGAGGGCAAGAAGAGGTCCGCTCGCAACTCGTGGAAACACGGCCTGACATCTTCCAACCCGGTGGGCGGCGGCGAGAGCGAGGAGGAGTGGCTCACTTACCGCGCCAACAAGTTCGAGGCTCTCCAACCGGCTGACTCTGCCGAGGAAGACGAGGTCGAGATCATCGCCTCAGCGGAGTACAGGATGAGGCGCGGTGCTCGCTACGAAGCAGCCTTCATCGACAAGTGCTACAGGCTTCACGCACTCCCCGAACGAAAGATCTCCACCGAGGAGAAATTTCTCGCAGCATGAGGTTGCGACATCCAGCTCGGGGTAGAAGTCCTCGGGGAGCTCCAATACCGCGATGGGTCCGAGGTCCTCGAACCCCAGGAGGCACATAACGCCTTTTGGCTCGTCTGCGTCTTCTCTCGGGAGCGTGGTTCTTTCGAGCCCGAGGAAGCCCCGAAACCCGACGCTCAGTGGACCTACTCGGATCTCGGTCGCTGGCTCTCCTCTGCCGCCGCCAAGTTCGGCCTCCGTACAGAGGACCTGATCGCCTCGGTTACGACGAAAGCGCGAAAGGTACTCGAACAGAGGCGGCTCCACCGCACCGCGAGCGAGGGAGCGGGGGCCGAGAGGTTATTCGAACCACGTTCCCCACTTCTCAACGCCCAGCGTTACGAGGTCGGTCTTCAGCGTATGGCCGAGAAGGCGTACAAGAGGCTCGAGTGGTTGCAGAAGACGCGCCACGAGAGGGGCCGCGAGGCAAGTTAATCGCGAAATTGCGAAACGAACTCGAGACGCCGGCCGCAGATTCGCGAAACGAACTCACGACAAGAGCCCCAGGAATGACTTTCTATCGGCGAACACCAACCCCGGCTGGTCTATCTGACCCGGCCCTGGCACACTGCGGCCTGTCACCCGGCGATGCGGCGTCACCCGAGGACGGGGATTACCGGCTCCTGCTCAGTCGACTCGACGAACTCCTGCATGCGCTCGAGCCCTGGGCCCTCGGTCTGCCGATTCCCGGCTATGAACTTCGACCGGATATCAAATGGGTAGATCGAAACCTGGTGGACGTGAAGCTCCAGGCGGCATCATTCGGATTCAATCCGCCGAACCGTCCGAGACGGACGTGCTTCGGCGCCCCAGCGCCTAGTGGCGCACTGTCCGAAACCGAGATCGCCTGCAGGCGCTCTCTCTTGTCCGCCCTTTACAACGAGCTCGGGCGTGCTCTCGATCCGTGGGCTCTCGGTCTGCCGATTCCCGACGATCAGTTTCGACCGGATATGAAGGTCGTGTCGGCCTACCTCCGGGCCCTCGCAACCTACGCAGGTTTACTTGGATTCAAGCGATCCAAAGCAACCACGGCAAAGATGGTCCGTCACCGTCCCATTTACGCCTCGGGGCCGGAGCATGACGAAAAGATGCGGGCGCTCAAGAACGATTTGTTCCGAGGCTGGGGTCTCAACCATGAAGACTAGAAAGCTGAGGCGGGTGATCTTGTGCGGCCCGGTCACAGCAAACACAGCATCTGACTGAAATCAGATGCTCTTCACTTGTCTGGGGCAAAAGTCCAGATCAGGGTGCTCGCAGGGTCAGCGCGCTCGGAGGGACTCGAACCCCCAACCTTCTGATCCGTAGTCAGATGCTCTATCCAATTGGGCTACGAGCGCATCCGACACGAACTGAGTGAACCCAGATCGCGCCGAATCATCATCTTATCCAGGGGCCGGTCGACACCTCCCCGGAACCGACCAGGAGCAACGATCCCTCGGGGTTCCGTCCCTGCAGGTGGACACCAGGTTCGCGACCCCCCTGGAGCCCTCGGTCAGCAGTGCCTGGCCCTTCTAATCTCGGCGCGAAAGGCGAAACAAGACAGACCGAGGTGACGCATGGAACTTCAGGGAAAAGCGGTGGTGGTGACCGGGGCATCTGCGGGATTGGGCCGTCGTTTCGCGATCGATCTGGCCAAGGCCGGTGCCGTGGTCACGGGAATGGCCAGGCGAGCTGACCTGCTCGAGACCCTCGAAACGGAGATGCGGCGTTACTCACCGGAATCGTCGACAGCCGTCTGTGACGTGAGTCACATCGACAGCTATGTCCGTGCTCTCGGCGAGGTCGAGCAGAAGCACGGTCGGATAGACCTGTTGATCAACAACGCCGGGATGGGCGAGGATCGTGACGCCGACAAGGGCCTCGACTCCTACCGGCAGGTAATGGAGACCAATTACTTTGCGCCTGTTGCAGGCACCCTCGCGGTGCTCCCTGGCATGCGCAGGCGAGGCTCGGGAGTCGTCGTCAACGTCTCCTCGGACTCGGGGCGTGCTCCGGGCCCGGGCGACGCTGCGTACGGAGCGTCGAAGGCCGCATTGAGCGCCTTCACCGAAAGCCTCGCCTTCGACATCGAGTCGACTGGTGTGCGTCTTCACCTTCTGTACCCGGGATGGGTACCCACCGCCATGGGCCAAGGGGCAGTCGACGCAGGTATGCCGATGCCGCCCCGAGCAGTCCGGCGCACGGAGGAACAGGTCTCGAACCTCGTTCTCTCGCGTATCGGGGGGCCGAAGATCGACATCGACGCCACTCTGATGGCGCGGATGGCCCCGATGGCCCGCGCCTTGTTCCCCGGGGCATATAGGCGCGGGGTGCGCCGGGCCGCCGGCTGAACGGCCGGCCGGCTGCCAGGAAGGGCGAGGAAATCTGACGCGGCGTTAGGATCGCCCGATGGCCCAGGTCAAAGAACGTGTACCGGCGATCGAGGGGTGGTTCTCGACGGGTGACGAGCCCGCACTCATCGGAAGCCGCTGTCGCTCCTGCGGCAACTACTCCTTCCCCGCCGAGACCTTCTTCTGTCGGAACCCCGCCTGTGACGGGACGGACTTCGAAGAAGTGGAGCTCAGCAGGCGCGGGAAGCTGTGGTCCTTCACAGACGCCTGCTACCAGCCGCCTGTTCCGTACGTGGCGGCCGAGCCGTTCGTCCCCTTCTGTATCGCTGCTGTGGAGCTTGCCGCAGAGAAGATGGTCGTGATGGGCCAAGTCGTGGCGGGCGTCGGCGTCGACGACCTCGCGGTGGGCGACGAGGTGGATCTGGTCTTGGACGTCCTCTACGAGGACAACGATCACGAGTACCTGGTGTGGAAGTGGCGTCCCGTCGGCACGGAGACCATGAAGGCGAAGGCGTGATGACAAGCAAGGACGACCAGGGCCGCGTGGCAGTGCTCGGGGTGGGCATGCACCCCTGGGGCAAGTGGGGACGCAACTTCGTCGAGTACGGGCTCGCTGCCGCACGGCAGGCGCTCGGGGACGCCGGGGTCAGCTGGAGCGAGATCCAGTTCGTCTCGGGGGCCGACACGATCCGAAACGGCTATCCGGGATTCGTCTCAGCAGCCACTTTCGCACAGGCACTCGGATGGTCGGGCGCGCGCGTGTCGAGCGCCTACGCAGCTTGTGCCTCGGGGGCATCCGCCATCGCTGCTGCGCGAGCGCAGATCCTCGCGGGACTCTGCGACATCGCCCTGGTGGTGGGAGCCGACACCACTCCGAAGGGCTTCTTCGCCCCGGTCGGCGGCGAGCGAAGAGACGACCCCGACTGGCTGCGCTTCCATCTGCTCGGTGCCACGAACCCCGCCTATTTCGCGCTCTACGCACGCCGACGGATGGAGTTGTTCGGCGCCACCGAAGAGGACTTCGCCAAGGTGAAGGTGAAGAACGCACGCCACGGGCTCGACAACCCCAACGCCCGCTATCGCAAAGAGGTCACCACCGAGGAGGTTCTCACCTCGCCGATGGTGGCCAACCCTCTTCGGCTCCTCGAGATCTGCGCGACCTCCGACGGCGGCGCGGCTCTCGTGCTCTCGAGCATGGACTTCGCGAGGCGCCACTCGTCACCCAAACCAGTGACCGTGCAAGCGGTGTCGACCGTGACCCCGCGCTTTCCTCAGACGGTCATAGAGATGCCGAACTTCTCCACCGACTCGGCGGTCACCTCGAACGGCACGCTGCATCTCGGGTTCCGCAAGTCGATCGCCCAAGCTGCTTACGAGGAGGCCGGCATGGGACCCGAGGATCTCGACCTCGCCGAGGTCTACGACCTCTCCTCGGCGCTCGAGCTCGACTGGTACGAGGACATCGGCATCTGCAAGGAGGGAGAGGCCGAGCGCCTCATCCGCGACGGGGACACCACTGTCGGAGGCCGCATCCCGGTGAACCCGAGCGGCGGCCTGAGCTGCTTCGGTGAGGCCATCCCCGCCCAGGCGATAGCCCAGGTGTGCGAGCTCACGTGGCAGCTCCGAGGGGATGCCGGCGCTCGACAGGTCGAGGGAGCGCGCGTGGGCCTCGCCGCCAACCAGGGTCTGTTCGGCCACGGCTCGAGCGTCATCGTCGCCCGTTGAAGCGAACTCCGGCGGAAGACCGACCTGCTACCGCGTGACGAGGACGACCTTCCCGAGCTTTCCACCGCCGGCGAAGCGCTCGTAGGCCTCGGGGGCGCGATCCATCTCGTACAACGCGGCGACCGGTACCCTCACTCGACCCGAAGCAAGAAGAGGGACGACGTGGGCCTCGACCGCTCGTGAGACCACCGCCTTGTCGACAGGAGGTCGCGAGCGAAGCGTCGATCCGCTCACCCGCGCTCTTCTCTGCATGAGAGCCATGAGGTCGAACTCGGTCTGTGCTCCTGAGCCCACGCCGATCACGGCGATGCGCCCGCCGATCCCAAGCGCCTGAAGGACACCGCCGAAGCTCGCAGCTCCGACGAGCTCGAGTGCCACGTCGAAGGGGCCGTGCGCGAGCGCTTCCTCTGGATCGAGGGCCTCGGTCGCACCGAGAGCGGACACCGCGTCGCGAAGCGCTTCCGAGCGAACCGATGCGACGACCGACGCTCCTGCCGCAGAACCGAGCTGCACGGCAGCCGTACCCACCCCTCCCGCAGCTCCCGTGACGATCAACCGGTCGCCGATCGACAGACCGCACTGGGTGAAGAGAGCATCGTGGGCCGTGGAGAAGGCCTCGGGGAAGCCGCCTGCCTCGTCCCAGGAGATGTTCTGCGGCACCGCCATGCACGAGCGCTCGTCGACAACGGCGAGCTCCGCCTGTGCACCGCCCCCCACGACGGCCATCACGCGGTCTCCCACCTTGAAACGCGAGGTTCTTCGGCCGAGGGCCACGACCTCCCCCGCCAACTCCATCCCCGGTATGTCCTGCGGATAGCCCGCAGGCGCGGGGTAGAAGCCGGCTCTCTGGATGAGGTCTGCCGCATTCAGCCCGGCCGCGCGCACCGCGACGAGAAGCTCCCCGTCACCGGGTTTCGGGTCGGGGTGCTCGGCCCAGTGCAGATCACCGTCGGCGATCGTTACGGCCCGCACTTGCTAACGCTGGCGCTCGCGGCGGGGATTGAGACGCTGCAGCCGCCCCTGCACACGCTTTCGGAGCATGCGCCTCGTAGCCCATTCGGCGACGGCGCCGAAGGCCAGGCACGTGACGATCAGCCAGACGAGATGGACGTGGGCTGTCACGAACCAGAAGTGGACACCGACCGACTGATGGTTCTGAACCACGAAGGCAACCGCAAAGCCGGCGACGACGAGCCCCGCCACCAGCCGAGCCGGGTTCCGCTCGCGGCCTTTGGACTTCGACTCGACGTCGTCCGAGAGCAATTCGGCTTCGGGCTCGCGACGGGGCACTGACAAGAGCCTACCGGGCACGACCTACGACGCTGGGGCCGCCGATCACACCGCCAGGTGGCGGCCCTCCCAGAGCTTGATCCCGCCCAGGATGCCGGCCGAGTTGTCCACGATGCTCACGTCCGCTCCCAGATCGATGTTGAGGCGCCTCGAATTCCCGCCGCCTATGTAGCACTGGTCGAAGAACGTGAGAGCCCGCAATACAGACACGGCCTTTCTCACCCTGCGGTTCCACCTCGGGTTGCCGATCGCCTTTCGAGCGGCATCCCCGATCTGGTCGTTGAAGGACTCGTTTCGCCGGAATGGAGCATGTGCGAACTCGAGGTGGGGAAGGATTCGCCCCTCGTAGAAGAAGGCGCTCCCGACACCGGTCCCGAGGGTGAGCACCAACTCGAACCCTTGACCCTTCACGACGGCGGCGCCTTGGAGATCCGCGTCGTTCGCCACCCTCGTCGGCTTGCCGAGGCGCTTGCGAAGCGCGCCCGCGAGGTCGAATGCCGCCCACTGCTCGACGAGCGTGTCGTCGATCGCGGTCCCGGGGCCTGCCTTCGTCACGAAGTGCGGCGCGGACAAGACGCGCCCCTTTCTCACCATGCCGGGAAACCCGGCGGAGACCCTGGCTGCCGGAGGAAGCGGGGCGACGAGAGCGGCGAGGTCCTCGACGAGCGTCGCCGGCGGGCAGGGATAGGTGGTGTCGACGCGCACCCTGTCGGCCACCATCGCCCCGTTCGCATCGAGCACGGACGCCTTGAGCCCGGTTCCCCCGATGTCGATCGCCAAGGTCAACGGGGCGACGGGCGAGGTCGGCGATCCCGCAGAGACAGCGCCTGTGGCGGGGGTCGGCCGGGAGGTCACCATGGCGCCGCAACCTTACTCAGGCTCGACGAACGGAGCCCGTAGACGCCTCGAGTCGTCGCTTTGGCTACGGTCGCTTCGGTGACAGCCAACCCATCGAGCACATACCTCGTCGGCCGCGGCATCTCCGATGTGACGGGCGAAGCCGCCGGCTGCGGGATGCTCGGGTACGGAAAGGCCGATCAGTTGTCGGCCGGCATACATGCCCGCCTTCGGACCCGGGCATTCGTCATCGTCGACTCTCGCACCGATGCGCGCGTCCTTCTCAGCGTAAGTGATCTCCCGTTGATGTTCGACAGTGTCCATCGCGAGGTGTTGCAACGTCTGGCGCAGCGTTACGGCGACCTCTACTCGGCGTCGAATGTCATGCTCACGGTCACGCACACTCACTGCGGTCCCGGCGGGTACTCCCACCATCGCCTGTACAACATGACCACGAACGGTTTCCATCCGAAGACCTTCGGCGCCATCGTGGACGGCATTCTCGAGGCTGCCGCCCGCGCTCACGCCGACATAGCGCCTGCTGAGCTCAAGCTCTCGCGCGGCGAGTTGCTCGACGCAAGCATCAACCGGTCGCCCGAGTCCTTCGAACGTAACCCCACCGAGGACAAAGCGTTCTTCCCCGACCAGATCGACCCGCAGACGACGCTGCTTCGGATCGAGCGGGCAGGGAAGGTCGTGGGAGCGATCAATTGGTTTGCCACTCACGGTACCAGCATGACCAACCGCAACCGGCTCATCAGTGGCGACAACAAGGGTTACGCCGGATATCACTGGGAGCGCGTCGTCCACGGAGTGGACTACCTCGCGGGCGATCAACCCGAGTTCATCGCAGCGTTCGCCCAGACCAACGCCGGAGACATGTCGCCGAACCTGAACCGAGCCCCCGGGAGCGGACCGACCGGTAACGACTTCGAGAACACGCGCATCATCGGTCGACGGCAGGCGGAAGCGGCCGCCTCCCTGGTTTCCGAGCCAGGTGACGCCGTGACGGGGGGAATCGACGCGAGGTTCACGTACGTCGATCTCTCTGACGTCACGGTGCGCCCCGAATTCACACCGGACGGCAAGATCCATCGCACCAGCCACGCGATGGGTGGGGCTGCCGCTCTGGCCGGGACCGAGGAAGGGCCTGGGTTCCCGGGGTTCAGACAAGGCCAAGGCTCGAATCCCCTATTTGATCGGCTCTCGAGAGGTGTCGTGTACCGCCTGTCCGCCGAGATCCGCGACGCCCAGGCTCCGAGGGCCATCGTCCTGCCAGGCGGGATGCTCAACAACCTCATCTCGCTCGTGCAGGAGACCGTGCCGGTTCAACTCCTGCGCATCGGTCAGCTGTACCTGATCGGGATACCAGGCGAGGTCACCATCACCGCCGGGTTGAGGATGCGCCGCGCCGTAGCCTCCGTCGTGGCGGTCGAGCTCCACAACGTCCTGGTGGCCGGATACAGCAACGCATACATCCACTACGTGACCACGCCCGAGGAGTACGACGCCCAGCGCTACGAAGGGGGCAGCACGCTGTTCGGCAGATGGGAAGCGCCGGCGCTCACCCAGGTTGTGGTCGAGCTGGCCACAGCGATGCGCGACGGCAAGCCCGTCGAAGTAGGCACGCCGCCACCCGACGTGTCCGCTCTGCGCAAATCGAAGCGCGCTGGCGGCGACCAACCGGTCCAGGGGTACGAGTTCGGCTCGGTGATCGTCCAGCCGCGCCCTGGGTACCGCCCGGGAGAGCAAGTGCGGGCCGTCTTCGCGGGTGCCAACCCCAACAACGACCTTCACCGAGGGGGCACCTTCGTGGAGGTCGAGCGGGAAGCGGACGGTTCGTGGCAGAGAATCGCCGACGACGGCGACTGGGAGACGAAGTTCAAATGGGCGAAGAGCGGCCGGCTCGCCTCACGGATCACGGTCACCTGGGACATACCGAACAACACCGTCGCGGGGATGTTTCGGATCCGATACTCCGGCGATGTCGTCGACGGCGGGGGTAAGTCGTCGCCGTTCACGGGGACGACGGCTGCGTTCGCGGTAGACGCTGAGTAACGAAGCCGGGCGAAGCCGAGTAAACGAAGCCGGCCGTCCCTAAGGCTGGGCTGTCAGAAGGATCAGGAGGCGATCTCCACAGGAAGGCTCTCGAGCCCCCGAAGCACTAAGTTCTCCTTGTAAGTGTGCTCGGGACCTGTGAACTCCAGCGTGCCCGCCCGCTGCACCAACTTGCCGAGGGCCACCTGCGCCTCGTTCCGCGCCAGCGACGCGCCGAGACAGTGGTGGATCCCGAAGCCGAAGCCGAGGTGCGGGTTGTCCTTGCGCCCGACGTCGAACATATCGGGAGCCTCGAAAGCTTCGGCGTCGCGGTTCGCTGAGCCGATGAGGAGCATGGAGAAGTCGCCCTTCGACAGGTTCACCCCGCCGACCTCCATGTCCTCCATCGTGACCCGGCCGGTGAGCTGCACCGGCCCGACATAGCGCAGCATCTCCTCGACCGCGGTGCGCGACACGCCCGGGTCGTCGCGAAAGCGAACCAGTTGATCGCGGTTCTCCATCAAGGCGAGTGCGCCGCCCGAGATGAGGTTGACCGTGGTCTCGTGCCCGGCCACCAGCAACAAGATGCATGTCGAGATCAATTCTCCCTGCGAGAGCACATCGCCTTGCTCCTCGGCCTGGATGAGCCGGCTGATGAGGTCGTCCGAGGGACTCGAGCGACGCTGTTCGATCAGACCTGCGAAGTACTGCACGAACGACAGGATCCCGCCTAGGCGCTGAGTCACCGCCTCGGGCGGCAACAGGTAGTCGGGGTCGAGCCCGCGCGCGAGCGCGTCGGACCACTGCTTGAACTGGGCGTGGTCCTCCGCCGGGACTCCGAGCATCTCGATGATGATCTGAACCGGCAGCGGGTACGCATAGTCGGAGACGAGGTCGGCCTCCCCTCTCTCGAGGGCTTGGTCCAGAAGCTCGTCGCAGATCTGCTCGATGCGGGGCCGAAGTGAGTTGATGACCCTTGGGCTGAAGGCCTGCTGGACGAGGCCACGAAGTCGCGTGTGATCGGGAGGGTCTCGGAACAAGAACGGAGCCATCTCGGCGAGCAGCTCGCTCGTGTCGTTCCCCGCGATTAGCTCGCGATCGCGGATCTGGGGGAAGTGCTCTGGATCCGCGTTGCGCGCGTCGCTGCTCGAGCGCTTGTCGCGCAGGATCGCGAGACAATCCGCGTGGCGAGTGAAGACCCAGAAGCCGAGGGGGCTGCGATGAACCGGGTTGTCGGCTCGCAACTTCGCGTACACCGAGTAGGGATCGCGCACCCACTCGGGGTCGAACGGGTCCCAGGCGAGAGTGCCGGAGGCGGCCGCTTCGTCACGCGCCGATCGGGCCATCGCCGAGAGACGTTCGTTTCTCTGGAGCACCAGCTTTTCCAGCTGCTGTTGCTCGTCCTCGGGGGCGTCCGCGGTCGAGACAGGGGCGGTCGGGGGGTCGCCGGTCACCTCGCCACGTTACCCAGTCCCCACAGCAGCAGTTCGGGCCCGGGCCGAGAGAACCGGGTCCTCGTGCCAGGGACGAAGCGAGATCCGAAGCGGTGGCAGGTGCCCCGACACGACGACCGCGCTGCCCGGAGGCACACGGCGAAGTGTATCGGCGGGAAGCAGCCGGCGAACGACGGGCGACTCGGTCGTTGACGAGCTGTTGCGCCCGTCGAAGGTCCGGGCGAGCGTCGGGTGCTCGGCCTCTCCTACCAATTGGCTCGCGTGCTCGAGGGTCTGCGGGTCGGCGATTCCCGAGAGGAAGACTTTCGCGCGGTGGTTGTTGATCACGCTTCCCGCTCGGGTGCCGTAGCGCGCGTGGATCTGGCCGAAGTCCTGCCACACCGTCACGAGCTGCACACCGTGTCCGGCCGCCGTCGACGCGAGCACGTCGAGATCGGCGATCGGTGCCACGTTTGCCGCCTCGTCGAGCACGACGAGAAGAGCCGGGTCGAGCGCTCTTCCTGTCGCCTCCGCCCGATCGTAGGCGGCTTCGATGACCTGGGCGACGAGCGTCGCGAAGAGCGGGCGCAGCCTGCGCTGGTCGTGCGCAGGCGCACACAGATAGAGGGTGTTCGACCCGTCGAGAAGCCGTTGCGGGTCGACGACGTCGCCGACGTCGCTCGGAGCGGTCGCCACGTTTCCGCCTCCGCCTCCGCCTCCGCCACAGCCACAGCCGACACCGGGGCCGGGGCCGGTTCCGGCCGACGCAGCAACCATGGGATCGGCGAACGGCTCTACGACGGTCTCCGCCGTGGTGTACACGGCACTCTTCTGTCGCGGCTCGCGCTCCGAGCTCGCACGAAGCGCCCGAAGAGCTGGTGCGGCGCCCACTGACTCGAGCGCTTCGGCAGGCTCGGTGACCTCCTGCTCGTCCAGCCAACCGACGACGTCGGTCATCGTCCTTCCGCTCACCGAGGCCGCGTGCAAAAGCGGCCCGAGCAACTTGGCTGCGGTCGAGTACCAGAAGTCCCCGTCGCTCAACGCTCCGCCAGAGGAGCGCGCCACCTCCGTGAGAGACCCCGCCACTCGCCTCGCGCCCGCCCACGTGGAGGCCGCGGCGAGAGGGGACCACGCCGAGCAGCCGAGCCCGGTAGCGCCGCTCGGGTCATAGACCCACACACGACCGTTTCGCGCTCGCCAGTCGATGCTGTGTCGCACTAGGTCGGACTTGACCGATGCAGCGACCACTGGACCATCCCACTCGAGCAACGCCGGCAGGGCGAAGCCGCTCGTCTTGCGGCTCTGCGTCGGCCCCACCACGAGCACCGAGCTCCTCGGCTCTGCAGCGACCAGCCGGCGCCCCATGCGCCCGAGCGTGAGCCTGCCGGGCTGCGGCTCGGGGACGTGCAAGCTTCGAATGTCGCGCCGGGTCGCCCAGCGCGCGCCACCCGAGTCAGATGAGCCGAGGTGGTGGACGAGGGAACCAAGCGAACCGATGGACATCTGATGCCCTGCCGCGCGAGACCTCCGCGCCGGCGACAGGGCCAGCCAACCGGCGGCGAGCAACCCGAGCGCCACGAGCAGCCGCAGCAGGTTCACGTCACGCTCATCGGAGCGTCGGTGTCGACGATGTCGGACTCGTGGGGCGAGAGCTCGTGGCGGACCAGGAACGAGCGGCCTCCCACCTTCCACAGCGCCAACCCTCGCCCCATCCGGGGAACCAGCTCCGCCTCGGTGGAGCTGAGCGCTAGCAGCGACGCTGCACGCTCGACCTCGCCGGGCGGCTGCGAGTAGACGACCCTGGTCTCGGAGTCTGCGAGCAGGCCTTGCGCCAGCCCAACCTGCTCGGTGCCGGCCGACCCTGCGGAGGACAGATCCGACACCCGGTGCAGCACCGCCACGTTGGACACGCCCCAGGCACGCGACAGCTTCCACGAGCTCTGGAGCCACCGCGCCACCCCCAAATTGAAGAGGATCGCCCACGCCTCGTCGACAACGACGATGGTCCTCTCGCGCTCACGACGATCGTCGGTGAGTGGATGAGGGGTCGGATCCGCCTGTGCGACGAGACCGGCCTGGAGCCAAGCCGTCGCGCACGTCATGAGCACTCCGAGCGCTGCAGAGTGATAGACGGCCGAAAGGTCCAGGACCACGAGCTGCCCGTCGAGGGAGATCCCCGGGGTGGTGGGGCCGTCGAACATTCCACGCAGATCGCCTGCAACCAGCCTTCGAAGCTCGAGCGCCACGTTCCTTCCGTCGGCAGCGAGTCCTGCGACATCGGTGCTGATCGCGTTCGCCGCGCTCGCGCTCGGGCGAAGGAGGGCGTCTACCACCTGTGGCAACGTCGGGGCGGGACCGGAGGTGCTCACCTCCGCGACCGCCAGCTCGATCGACACGCGCTCGGCCGGGAGCAGCGAACGGCCGAGGCTCGCTGCAGCCAGCGACGAGAGGAGCTCGGCCCTGCGACGCGTCGTTCCCTCAGGCTCCCGAGCGTCCGCGCAAACAGGTGCGTCGAGAGGGTTGAGCCTGACCCTTCCTCCCGGTCTGAGCGACACGGGCTCCACACCCGTCGCGTTCGCGAGCGACTTGTACTCACCCTTCGGGTCCACCACCCAGGCCCTCCGACCGAACAGGGCTTGTCGCCACAAGTAGGTCTTCACGAAAGCGCTCTTGCCCCGCCCAATCTGACCGAAGACCACCATGTTCGGGTTCGTGAGGAACCCTTTTCGATAGAGCGAGAACGGATCGAAGAAGAAGGAGCCTCCCAACAGGTCGCGGCCGACGAGAACTCCTTCACAGCCGAGACCCGGCTCCGCCGCAAAGGGATATGCGGCGCCGAGATGCCGTGTCGTGGTCTCGTGGGCGGGAGCGGCCACGTCGCGCTCAGCTCAGGCCGCGACAGATAGGGAGGGTCGAGCAGAAGGCGCCCGCCTGATCGCCAAAGCAGACGCGAAGCTCGAGCCCGCAGCGAGCGGCCGCTTGCTCGACCCGGCCACAGACATCCTCGAGCTCGTCCGGGTCGGCCGCGCTCACGGTCACGTATCCGGAGAAGCGGTACGGGGCGTGTCCGTCCGCGAGCTCGACCTCGCGCTGAGCCAGGGTCTCCTCCTCGCGCCTGCGCCTGGCCGTCGCGAGAAAACCGCCGCGGCGTCGGAGCTCCGAGTCCGCCACGTCGGCGGTGCGCGCCTGCTCGATCCTGCGCGCGGCCTGGATGGGGCCGAGCGGCTCCATGACCACCGACACCGCTACTCGGGCCTCGGACACGAGAAGCAGCGGACCGAGAAAGTCGGGCCCCACCTCCGTGCGGGGCCATTCCGAGACCCAGTAGGTGACGTGCCACGTGCCTTCCACCTGCACCCGGCCCCACTCCGGGTGCAGGGCCATGGGCCAGGGCCACGACGCCGGGCGCCGATCCGCGATTGCAGCCTCTGAGTTCAGCTCTTGGTTCAACTTCACATGACCGTTCGCCCTCCACTGCGAGCCGGCCGCTGCGGCAACTCCGCTCATGGAGCCGCATCCGATCTCGCCGGACGCACGATGAACCGCGCTCGATATTTCGCGCTCGAACGCATCACGGATCACGCGCTCGAGGGCCTCGGGACTGAGAGCGATCCCGGCATCGATCCGTGCATCGGCCAGACGACGGCGCAGCGTTCCCGCTTCTCGGAGCAGCGACGAACACGCAGCGACGTGGCCCGCGCGGGTGGGATTGCCCCGACGCACGCCCCTTGCGGGACGGACGCTCAGGGCGACGAGGACCTCCTGTCGGCGTGAGAGCTCTCCGTGGGCCTCCAACAGAGCGGAGTACGAGCGACGTGCGGACGGAGCGCCGCCGTTGCCGGGGGTATCAACGATCGGCGCGGCCCGAAGGTTTCGCGCCACCCATTGCACCCGATGCACCGCCGACCCTTCGCGTGCAAGCGCCGAGAGCACCGACGCCCAAGCGCCGATTTGCTGCACCTTCTCCTCCTCGCTCAGGAGCACGAACCCGGCTCCCGAGGCACGGAGCACTGCGCAGTACGCCCGAGAGGTCTCGTCGAGGATCACGCCGGCTCGGGCGCCGGGTGATCCCGTCAGCTCCACAGGAAGCACCCGCAGTCTGGCAAAGGGGTCTGTCCTGACCCGACGGCGCCGCCTCGCGCCCGAAGCGTGGCGAACCGCGTCCGGGGCCCACTCCTCGAGCGTGCGCCCGCCGACCGGCCACGTCGCCGCCCCTACCGCTGCTCCGACCACGACGAGCGCAGCGACCGCACCCGTGACCGAGCTGTCGGCTCGCACGATGAGCACTGCTACGACGAGGCTCGCGGCCACCGTCGCGATCTGACCCCCGCGCCAGCCTGCGACGATGCCTCGACGCTCGAGCGGGCCGAACCGGTAGCGGACGCGCGAGTCCCCGTCAGCCGCCAACGCCTGCCCCACTGTCGCGGGCGCGCTCGGGCCGCTCGCCTGCAGCTTCGAAGAGGTGCAGCCAATCCGGTGCGCCTTCGGGTTTGCGCTCGTCGAGCCCAATGTCGTGCTCGGCGGCACCCGCGCCCGGAGTGTCTCCTCCGCTTTGTCCCGCACCGGGTCGTCCTCCGGGAGCGCCGCCTGTCGGTGCGCCGCCTCCTGCTGCTTCGGCGATGTCTCCGCCACCGCCTCCCGAGCCGACCGAACCGACCGAACCGGCCAGCGCAGCTGCTCCCGCTGGAGCGGCGCCGAGCGCAGCGATGTCGAGGGCGAGGCGCCCAGCTCGCAACGGTGCGCGAGCTGCGCTCGTGAGCCGATGGCGCGCCGATTCGAGATGAGAGACGGCGCCGGCCTCCACGGCCGGCACGAGCTTCAGGAGCGTGAACGGGGATGTCGCCGCGATCAGCAACATCGCTATGCCGGTGATCACGGCCGCGGCACCGCCGCCGTTCGGTCCCTCGGTCCCGAGCCCGCCTGCGATCGCGCCGACCGCGAGAGACATGACCGCCGCTATGACGAACTTGGAAAGCACGAGAGCGGCGAGCGTGTCCGCGAGGCGCCGGCACCAGTGGGAGACCGCAGGCCATACGAGTGCCGCGAGGGTGAGCGGCAGGAAGAGCGTCGCTGCCGTGACCGCGGCGGCGCGCACTATCAGCTCGAGCCACAACACCAACGCGGATACCGCGACGATCAGCGCCACGACGAAGACGACGAAGCCCGGTGCGCCGGTCGCTCCACCGGAAGCGAGGAAGCCGGTTATCGGAGTGAGCAGATGAGAAGTGTCGACCCCGCCCGCCTGCAGCACCTTGTCGCTCAGCGTGTCCGTGACCGAGAGGGCGAGGCGGACCAGCTCGACCGACGCTCCGGTGAGCAGCATCGCCAAAGGGAGGTGCACGAGGAACGAACGCGCCAACCCCGAGGCGTTCTGCCGGTAGACCGCCTGGATCACACCGACGAATGCCATCGGCAGCACCACCGCCGCAGCCATCGTGGCCATCACCGTCTCGTGGGCGGAAAACCAGTTCGTGCCGAGCCCGACCGAGGTGCTCGACGACATGAGGCTCCCCACTTGACCGAGCAGCCAGACCGCGCCGCTCGCCACCCACTGGCTCGCCGCATCGAAGATCGCCCCTATGCCCGATCCCAGGATCGACCCGCCCGCTCCCGAGGCGGCGTTCCCGATTCCGCCGGTCACCGCGTTGCACACCGCGCCCACGACGGGAATGGCACCGGCGGGACAAAGAGGAGTCGCTTCAGCGTAGAAGTGCATGGTCAGCTCCGAGACACGGTCACGTCCGAGGCAGGCTCATCGCCCGAGCGCGACACGCCGCTCGCGCACGTGGCGGGCCGAGCTGCTCAGTGGACGCCGGAACCGGCGTGGAAGAAGAAGTTCACGAGCCCGGGGCCCGCTCCGACGAGCAGGGCAGCGAGACCCGAGACGAGCACGGTCCGTCTGCCTACGAACGACTGTTGGTAGTTCTGGGAGTGAGAGCCGAGTGCCCATGCGGCGGCCCCCAAGACGAGACCGATTAGAGCGGCGACGAGCGCCCAGCCGCCGAATCCGTCGGTGAGCCTCTGGAGCACGTCCCCTCCCGGGAGGTCGCCGACCGACGGGTTGAGGGTGACGTCGGCCAGCGCCGGCAAGGCACTTAGCAGCATGGCTCCTCCTCGCAGATCGTCCGTTCAATCCTTGTGTCCCCCAGGCTACGGCTCCTTTCGAGTCTTTTCAAGATGTTTCATATCTTTTTGTTCCAGCATCGCGGGTGGGCGAGACGGCCCGGCAGAGCCGCAAAGGGGTCACGAGGCGGTGCCTCAGAGCGGGCGGCAGTCCTGTCATGCTGTTGACGGTGTTAGGCGCGTCCGGGATTTCGCAGAACGCGGTCATCGCGGGCTACGCCGCGTTGGGCGGAGTGGCGATCGTCGCTGTGATCGTCGCCACCATCCTCGGACGGCGGTCAGGGCGCCACTCCCTGGAGCAACGCCTGGGCGCGCTCGCCTCGAGGCTGGGCGTGGACGCGCCCGAAGGCGAGCCCGAGGGCGTGGAGCCGGCCCTGCATCACCTAGAGCTCGTGACCGACCGAGCGGCCGAGGCCGTGGCCGAGTCCTCGGCGGACGCGATCCGCCTTCGCCACTCTCTCGACACGCTGCCCCAGGGCGTCATCGTCTGCAACGAGAGCGGCGAGGAGGTGTTCCGAAACGCGCGCGCGGTCGGCCTCATGGGCGGCCGTCACGGGGACGCCCTCGCTGCGCAGGCCGTGGTCGACCTGCTCGAAGGTGCATGGGATCAGGGTGCAGCGGTGCGGACGCTGGACCTCTACGGTCCGCCCCGGCGGACCTTGGCCGTGAGCACCGAGCTCATAGACGACGGGCGGCGCACCCTGGGGGTGATCGCCGTGATCGACGACGTTTCGGAGCGACGGCGACTCGAGGAGATACGCCGTGACTTCGTGGCGAACGTGAGCCACGAGCTCAAGACCCCGATGGGAGCACTCGGGCTCCTCGCCGAGACCCTGGTGTCCGAGACCGATCCCGACGTAGGACGGCGTCTGGCCTCGCGAATCCACACCGAGGCCTTCAGGGTGAGCAGGATCATCGACGACCTGCTCGACCTCTCGCGCATAGAGGCCGAGGAGGCTCCGCCGCGCGAGCCGGTCCTCGTGAGCCTCGTGATGGCAGAGGCGGTCGAGCGCGTCCGGGCCGCCGCGGAGCACAGGAACGTGAAGATCCTGATGGAGGAGCCCGAGACCCCGGTCGCTGTGATCGGCGACCGCCGCCAGTTGGTGTCTGCGCTCTACAACCTGCTAGAGAACGCGGTGAAGTTCTCCTACGACTCGGGAACGGTCCGCTTCGAGGGTCGCCGCATGAACACCGAGGTGGTGGTGGAAGTCGAGGACCATGGGATAGGCATCCCGACCCGAGACCTCGAGCGCATCTTCGAGCGCTTCTACCGGGTCGACCAAGGACGCAGCCACACCACCGGGGGCACCGGGCTCGGCCTTTCCATCGCGCGCCACGTCGCTGCCAACCATCACGGCCGCATCGAGGTCGACTCGCGCGAAGGGGAGGGGTCCACCTTCAGGTTGATCCTCCCCACCCAACCCGAGGTGACCTGAGGATGGCCCGTGGCTCCACCCAACGCCGGCCCCAGACCCTGGCCGCAGAGCCCGGAGCCCCCCAGGACAGGGTGAAGGTCCTCCTCGCCGAGGACGAGGAGTCCTTCGTGGACGCCCTCGCCGTGGGACTTGCCCGTGAAGGCTTCGACGTCACTGTCGCCAGGGACGGACCGCAGGCGCTGGCGCTCTTCGACGTGGTCGAGCCCGACCTCGTCCTGCTCGACATCATGCTCCCGAGGCTCTCGGGCATCGACGTCTGTAGGACCATCCGCTCGCGATCTGCCGTGCCGATCATCATGGTCACGGCAAAGGGCACCGAGATCGACACGGTCGTGGGGCTCGAGATGGGGGCCGACGACTACGTGGCGAAGCCCTACCGCCTTCGCGAGCTCGTGGCACGCATGCGCGCCGTGCTTCGCCGCTCGCTTCGCGACGCGACCCCCGGGGCGGCGGACGGCTCAGGTGAGGGCAGCGTCGTCGAGATCGGGGCGGTGCGCCTCGACACCGACCGCCACCGCGTCTTCGTGCGCGGCGACGAAGTGCACTTGAGGCGCAAGGAGTTCGAGCTGCTGGAGCTCCTCATGCAGAACCCCGGGCGCGTGCTCACCCGCGACACGCTCATAGACAGGGTCTGGGGGACCGACTACGTGGGGGACACCAAGACTCTCGACGTCCACGTGAAGCGGCTGCGCAGCCACATCGAGCAGGACCCCTCCTCGCCGACGACCATCACGACCGTGCGCGGCGTGGGATACCGCTTCGAAGTGCCGGCGGAGAAGCAGTAGAGAAGTCGCCGGGAACGGGAAGAGACGGCGACCCTCAGCGCGGTTCGATCACGGTCTCGCCCCCGAGGTAACCCGAGAGCACTTCGGGGAGAAGTACCGATCCGTCGGGCTGTCGTCCCGCCTCGATGAGCGTCGGCCAGATGCGCGACCACGCGAGCGCCGAGCCGTTCAGGGTGTGCACGAACACCGGCTGTCCGCCGGCTTCGGGGCGATAGCGGATGTTCGCCCTGCGCGCCTGGTAGTCGCTGCACCAGCTCACCGAGGAGACCTCGAGCCACATGTCGCTGCCGGGAGCGTAGACCTCGAGGTCGTATGTGCGGGCGGCCGAGTTGCCGAGGTCGCCGGTGCAGAGGTCGATCACCCGGTACTCGAGGTCGAGCTCCTGCAAGAGCCGCTCGGCGCGACCCGTCATCTCCTCGTGCAACGCCGGTGACTGCTCGGCCGTCGCGTATGCGAAGAGCTCGACCTTGTCGAACTCGTGGGTGCGCAGGACGCCTCGGGTGTCGCGGCCTGCGGCCCCCGCCTCGCGGCGAAAGCACGCCGTCGACGCGCAGAGGCGGATCGGCAGGTCGGACTCCTCGAGGATGTCGCCGCGGTGCATCGACGTGAGCGGGACTTCGGCCGTAGGGATCGTCCACAGGTCGTCGCGTTCGACGTGGTAGGCCTCGTCGGAGAACTTGGGCAGGTGCCCCGTCGACACCATGGTCTCGGTGCGCACGAGCGTCGGCGGGCGGACCTCCTCGAACGCGTCCGAGTGCCTGTCGAGCGCGAACGCGCTGAGCGCCCTGATCAGCCTCGCGCCGAGTCCCCGGTAGAGCGGGAACATCGACCCCGAGAGCTTCGCCGCTCGCTCGAGGTCCAAGATGCCGAGCTGCGCGCCGACGTCCCAGTGAGGCACGCGCTGGTGCTCGGCGTAGGTGCGGGGATCGGCGGGCCAGCGCCGCAGAAGCACGTTGTCCTGTGGCCCCGCGCCGTCGGGGGCGTCGGGCGAAGGGAGGTTCGGGAGCCACAGCAGCATCTCGCGGATCTCGCCCTGCGCAGTCACCGCCTCGGCGTCCGCCCCGCTCTCGGAATCCCCCAGCGCGCGGCTTCGGGCCGTGAGCTCCTCCACCTTCTCGGTGTCTTTGGAGCGTCGTGCTTCTCCGACCTGGCGGCTCAACTCCTTCACCTGGGCGCGGATCTCGTCGCGGCGCCCCACGGCCGCCCGGGCGCGCTTGTCCGCGTCGAGGAGGCGGTCGACCTCGGCAGGGTCGACGAGCCTGCGGGAGAGCGCTCCCCGCACGGCGTCAGGGTCGGCCCTGACCATGTGGATGTCGATCATGTTCCGGCCAAAGGTAGTACCCATGGGTAGCCTCGCCCGGATGGCCGAGCGTGCGATCGACTGCCACGGACTCGTCGTGCGATACGGCGATCTCGTCGCGGTGGACCGGTTGTCGATCACAGCCGAGCGCGGGCAGGTGCTTGCACTGCTGGGACCGAACGGGGCGGGGAAGACCTCGACCGTCGAGACCCTAGAGGGATACAGGCGCGCAGCCGCTGGCGACGTGAGGGTGCTCGGGCTCGATCCGGTCGCTGAGCACCGCAGGCTCGTGGCGCACGTGGGAGTGATGCTCCAGCGCGGCGGGGTCTACCCGACCATGCCGGCGCGCCGGGTGCTCGAGCTGTTCTCCCGCTACTACGAGGATCCCGAGGACCCCGGCGAGCTCCTCTCGCTCGTCGGGTTGAACGCTGTGGCTTCGACAACGTGGCGGCGTCTCTCGGGTGGCGAACAGCAGCGACTGTCGCTCGCGCTCGCGCTCGTCGGGCGTCCGGACGTGGTGTTCCTCGACGAGCCGACCGCGGGAGTCGACCCCGAGGGGCGCATCGCGATCCGCTCGGTCATCTCGGCGTTGCGAGACCGCGGCACCTGCGTGCTGCTGACCACGCACGAGCTTCCGGAGGCAGAGCGACTCGCCGACTACGTCGTGATCATCTCCCACGGGCGCGCCGTTGCGAACGGCACGGTCGCAGAGCTCGCGCAAGCCGGGACCAGAGGCGGCATCCACTTCGCCGCACCGGCGGGGGTGGACGTCGCCGGGCTCGCGGACACGCTCGACGTCGAGGCGAGCTCGGTCGTAGAGGAGGCGGGCGGGCGCTACACGGTGACCGAGGAGGCGACCCCCGCGAGGCTCGGCGCGCTGGCGAGCTGGCTCGCAGAGCACGACCTGCCGCTGGCGGACCTCCACGCGGGGACGCGCTCGCTGGAGGACGTGTACCTCGAGGTGACGCGCGAGGCCGCTCTCGGCGGCGCCGACGCAGGCGGCGCGAGCAGCGGGGGTGTCGCTGGCGACAGGCCCGGGGACTCCGCCCATGGCGCGCAGGACTCCGTTCACTCACCGACGGGAGCCGGCGAGAACTCCTCTCCAAGTTCCTCGGAGATCTCGGCAGCTCGGCGCACGAGCGTGCGGATGGGGCTTCGGCGCTTCGTCGCCCAGGCCGCGGCGGAGACCGGCATGACGCTTCGGCGCGGGGAGTCGCTGTTGCTCACCCTCGGCATCCCGGTCGTGCTGCTCGTCTTCTTCTCCGAGGTGCATTTGCTCCCGGTGGGGACCACGCATCCTGTCTCGTTCCTCGCGCCGGGGGTCCTGGCGCTCGCGGTGATGAGCACCTCGATGGTCAACCTCTCGATCGCCACCGGGTTCGAGCGCGGCTACGGCGTGCTGAAGCGTCTCGGTTCCACTCCCCTCGGGCGACCGACCCTCCTCGGAGCCAAGATCGCCGCGGTCGTCGTGGTCGAGATCCTGCAGGCCGTGGTGCTCGTGCCCGTGGCGCTCGGGCTCGGCTGGCATCCGAGCGCGGGGGGAGCGGGC
>Ga0116219_10001211_pt1 | contig 24593 bp, 21 predicted proteins | sample Sb_taG_4_FD_91019 | JGI IMG/M metagenome (GOLD analysis project Ga0116219, IMG submission 91019) | Peat soil microbial communities from Weissenstadt, Germany - Sb_50d_6_BS metaG | ecosystem: Environmental > Terrestrial > Soil > Wetlands > Peat | place: Germany: Weissenstadt | collected 2010-09-21
AAGGTGCGGGCCAGCGTGATGATCGGGCCCGGCATGGTCGCCGAGAACAGCATGGATTGCCGGTCGTCGGGGATTTGCCGCAGGATGCGCTCGATGTCCGGCAGGAAGCCCAGGTCCAGCATCTCGTCGGCCTCGTCGAGCACCAGGACCGACAGCCCGCCCAGCTGAAGGTGGCCCTGCTGGGCCAGGTCGAGCAGCCGGCCGGGGGTGCCGACGACGACGTCGGCGCCGGCCTGCAGCGCCTCGATCTGCGGCTCGTAGGCGCGTCCGCCGTAGATGGAGATGACCGCCACGCGCCGGCCCTCGTCGGTGCTCAGGTACTTGGCCGCGGCGGCCAGGTCTTCGGTGACCTGCAGGCACAGCTCTCGGGTCGGCACCACGACCAGGGCGCGGGGGGCGCCGGTGAGCGCTCGCACCCCGACGCCGGACGTGATGCGGTTCAGCAGCGGCGCGCCGAAGGCGAGCGTCTTGCCCATGCCGGTGCGGGCCTGCCCGATCACGTCGTCTCCCGCGATTGCCAGCGGCATGGTCAGTTCTTGGATGGCAAAGGGGCGCTCGATGCCTTGTTCCGCCAGCGCGCGGACTATTTCGTCGCGAACGCCGAGTTCGGCAAATGATGGTAGGGGGGTGGGCTCAGTTGTGCTTGTCAGTTCGGTCATGCGTGGGTGCAAAGCCTTTCGGTGACGGTATTCGGTGTGTCGGTGTTGTCCTGTCGCGTCACGCGCGCACGAGTTCCGACTCCGAATACGTCGCCGAGTCGCCGGCCCCTCGCTCGTTCGAGCGGGCTCAATTCAAGCGGGCCGGCATGTGCACGCACATTTCGCCGGTACTGGCGGTAATAGACATACAGCCAATACCTGCATCCATGATAGCTGGTCGACAGCTGGCTCCCATGCACCGCTAAGTCCGCCGACTAGAGTGTTGCCATGACCCGGCCCACCTGCGAGTCCTCCTCCGCCGACCAGGTGGACGATTCACCAGCCTCACGGCTGTCGGCCGATCATCCGGGCGTCAACGAGTTGTTCGCGGTGCTGGCCTACGGCGAGATCGCCGCGTTCTACCGGCTCACGGACGAGGCGCGGATGGCGCCCAACCTCCGTGGACGAATCTCGATGGCGAGCATGGCCGCCGCCGAGATGGGCCACTACGAGCTGCTGCGCGACGTCCTGGAGCGCCGTGGTGTCGACATGGTGGAGGCCATGTCGAAATACGTGTCCGCGCTGGAGAACTACCACCGGCTGACCATGCCCAGCACGTGGCTGGAAGCGCTGGTGAAGACGTACGTCGGCGACGCCCTGGCCGCCGACCTCTACCTGGAGATCGCCGACGGGCTGCCCGACGAGGTTGCCGACGTGGTGCGGTCGGCCCTGTCGGAAACCGGGCACTCCCAGTTCGTCGTCGCCGAAGTGCGCGCCGCCGTGACCGCCAGCGGCAAGCAGCGCAGCCGCCTGGCGCTATGGTCGCGGCGCCTGTTGGGGGAGGCGATCACCCAGACCCAGTACGTGCTGGCCGACCACGACGAGCTGGTCGACCTGGTCTTGTCGGGCGCCGGCGGCCTGGGCCAGCTCAATGCGTTCTTCGAACGGCTGCAGCAGACCCACGACCGGCGGATGCACGAACTCGGGTTGGCCTGAGCTTCACCCGCTCAGCGGGTGCAGGTCGCCAGGTTACCGTTGTTGGCCGATGCCACCACCGTTTGACCGGCGGCATTGACGACCGAGCAGTTGAGCCGGGCGTAAAAGCTGCTCGCGACCACCGACACGGTCTGGACGTCGGGATATAGGACGATCATCCGCGACCACGGCAGCGACACGTTGAACTCGGTCTGGGGGTAGCCCCGGGCGTCGGTGTAGGTGACGTTCACCAGGTCCAGCAGTTGCTTCGAGCCGGTCACCGAGTAGATGACGGTGCGCGGATTGAGTGCGGCGGCCGGCGGTGTGGCGGTCGGGGCCAGGGGGGGTGCGGCGGTGGGCGTCGGGGGCGTGCTGGGGGCGGCGCTGGGCGGGGTCACCGTGGTGAACGTCTCGCGCGGTAACTGCGGCGAGGTGGACGCGCTGGGCGGGAGGGCCGCTCTCGGCGCTGTGGTCGAGGACGCCACCGTCGGCGGGACCGGCGCTCCGACCGTGGCCTTGGTCGACGCGCTGTCGCCGCTGTTGATGATGACAGCGGTGGCGATGGCGCCGACGGCCACGACGGCGCCCAAGACGGCCGCGGCCGGCCGCCAGCGGCTGTCCTTCGGCCAGGCGAGTTCCTCGTAATCGGCCTCGTCGCCCGCGTCGTAGCCGTCCTGGACGTCGGTATCGGACCAGGTTGCCCGGTAGCTCCCGTCGTCGGGGTAGTCGTGAATCCCGTCGCCGAGAGGGCGCAGTGTGGTACCCATGGTGCTGACGTTATCCATGTGAAAACATGGCTCACGCGACGAGCGCGGGTGTAGATCCAGCTGGAAGCGAATCGTTATCCCGTCGCGACCCCCGTTTCGCTTACCGCGAACCGCGCGGCTCGGGCCCGACCGGGATGCGCGGCCGACGCGTCCACTAGCCTGCTGCTGACAGGTCGGCGACTTCAACGCCAACGAGAAGGGGTGACCGTGGAGGTCAAGATCGGTATCACGGACAGTCCGCGCGAGCTGGTCATCTCCAGTGCGCAGACACCTGCTGAAGTCGAGGAACTCGTGACCGCAGCACTGGGCAAGGGCTCCGGCCTGCTGAGCCTGAGCGACGAGCGGGGGCGTCGCTTCCTCGTGGACAGCGCGAAGATCGCCTACGTCGAGATCGGTGCCCCCGACGCGCGCAGGGTCGGCTTCGGCATCGGGGCGGAGGCGGCGCGGCTCGCCGCGAAGGTCGCTAAGAGCGAGTAAGCGGGACGTGTGACAGCCCGCCCCAGGCGAACTGCACGGTGCCCTCGACGGCGTCCGCTTTGGAGATCGGCCGGTCGGAGTCCAGCCAGTATCGGGCGCAGTCGACGCTGATGCCGACCAGGCCCACCGCGATCATGCGGGCGCGGTGGGGGTCCAGCCCGGAGTCGGCGCTGATCAAGTCGAACACCGCGTCGGTGCACGAGTCAGTGGCGACCCGCACCTGCGCGGCCACCTCGGGTTCGGTCACGTAGTCGTTCTCGAAGATCAGCCGGTAGCCCTGGCTGTCGTGCTCGATGAAGTCGAAGAACGCCTGCACCGCCGCGTGCAGCCGCTCGCGGTTATCGGTGGTGGCGCGCAATGCCTGCTGCACGCCCGAGATCAGGTTCTCCACGTGCCGGGCGAGCACCGCCAGGTACAGCTCCAGCTTGCTGGAAAAGTGTTGATACAAAACGGGTTTGCTCACGCCCGCGCGCTCGGCGATTTCGTCCATGCCGGCGGCGTGGTAGCCGTGGTCGACAAAGACATCGCTGGCGACAATCAGCAGCTGGCCCCGACGTTCGTCCCGGGGCAGCCGGTTGCCGCGCCGGTTCTGGGCCGCCGTGCCGCCTTCCGGCCGGACGCGGTCAGCCGCTCGGACGGCACGCCGCGCCGCCGTCTTGGCCAGATCGCTCATCGATTCCTCATCTGATTTCGTTGGCAACCGACCGTTCAGGACACCGCCGGGGTCAGCCGCGCTCGTCGCCACGACATTACTACTCGCAGAGTTTCGGCGATCGCCATCGACGTCTTCGCCGCTGGCAGAGCAGGGTGTCGCGCGGTCCGTTCGGGCGCGCCAAAGGCCGCCTTACAGTTTGGTGCGGGCAAGCTATGCCATCCTGGGCGGGTGACGTCTCAGCGGCCTGTGCGCGGCACCGGTCGAGTGCCGATGCTGCGCGAGGAGTGGCGAGAGCCACTGCGGGCCCTGCGCGACCCGATCGGGCGGGAAGGGGGGCGGGCCCGGGCCGACCGGGTCCGGCCCCGGGAATGGCGCAAACAATCGCGGCTGGGTCGGTTCGTCTCCACCTACGGCTGGCGCGCGTACGCGCTGCCCGTCCTGGCGGCGCTCACCGCGGTGGTGATGTACCAGACGGTGACGGGCACCGGTACGCCGACGCCGACGCCGAGTCAGTCCCTCCAGTCGCCTCCGGCGATCGGCGCGGTAGGCACCGCGATCATCGACGCGCCACCGCGCGGGCTCGCTGCGTTCGACGCGAACCTGCCTGCCGGGACGCTGCCGGACGGTGGCCCCTTCACCGAGGCGGGCGACAAGATCTGGCATGTCGTGCCGGGCACGACCCCGCAGGTCGGCAAGGGCACCGCCAAGGTGTTCCGCTACACCGTCGAGGTCGAGAACGGCGTCGACCCCACGATGTTCGGCGGCGACAACGCCTTCGCCGAGATGGTCGACCAGACGCTCGACAACCCCAAGGGCTGGACGCACAACCCCCAGTTCGCGTTCATCCGGATCGATGACGGGAAGCCCGACTTCCGGATCTCGCTGGTGTCCCCGGTGACGGTGCGTGAGGGGTGCGGCTACGAGTTCCGGCTGGAGACGTCCTGCTACAACCCGTCGTTTGGACCGGACCGGCAGGCCCGGGTGTTCATCAACGAGGCGCGCTGGGTGCGCGGAGCCGTCCCGTTCGAAGGGGACGTCGGCTCGTATCGGCAATACGTGATCAACCACGAGGTGGGACACGCCGTCGGATACGTGCGCCACGAGGCCTGCGATAAGCAGGGGGGTCTGGCGCCGGTGATGATGCAGCAGACGTTCTCCACGTCCAACGACGACGCCGCCAAGTTTGACCCCGACGTCGTCAAGGCCGACGGCAAGACCTGCCGGTTCAATCCCTGGCCGTATCCGATCGCCTAGCTGCGGCGCTTCGAGCGTCACGCCGCCATGACAATCGCGAGGGCTCCTTGCCGTCCATTCTGAGTGCTGCTGTGATGGATGGTGGACCGGGCTCACGGAAGCCCAGAGAAACCGAGGAGATGTTCGGTGTCGACATCCCAGACATCACTGCCACCACTGGTCGAGCCCGCACCCGAGCTGACCCGCGAGGAGGTGGCCCGCTACAGCCGCCACCTGATCATCCCCGATCTGGGCCCGGACGGGCAGAAGCGGCTCAAGAACGCCAGGGTGCTGGTGATCGGCGCCGGCGGCCTCGGGTCGCCGACGCTGTTGTACCTGGCCGCGGCCGGAGTCGGCACGATCGGCATCGTCGACTTCGACGTCGTCGACGAGTCCAACCTGCAACGGCAGATCATCCATGGCGTCGCCGACGTCGGGCGCTCCAAAGCCCGGTCGGCGCGCGACTCGATCGCCGCGATCAACCCGCTGGTCGACGTGCGCCTGCACGAGGTCAGGCTGGATGCGAGCAACGCCGTCGAGTTGTTCGGGCAGTACGACCTGATCGTCGACGGCTCCGACAACTTCGCCACCAGGTATCTGGTGAACGACGCCGCGGTACTGGCCGGGAGGCCGTATGTGTGGGGGTCGATCTACCGGTTCGAGGGCCAGGTATCGGTGTTCTGGGAGGACGCCCCGGGCGGCCTCGGCCTCAACTACCGCGACCTGTACCCCGAGCCGCCGCCGCCCGGCCTGGCGCCGTCGTGCGCCGAGGGCGGGGTGCTGGGGATCGTCTGCGCCTCCATCGCCTCGGTGATGGGCACCGAGGCGATCAAGCTCATCACCGGGATCGGCGAACCGCTGCTCGGCCGGTTGATGATCTACGACGCGCTGCAGATGGCGTACCGCACGATCACCATCCGCAAGGACCCGGCCAGCCCTGAGATCACCGCGCTCGTCGACTACACGCAGCTCTGCGGCGCCGTGCCCGCCGACGCGATCACCGGCTCGACCATCACCCCGCGGCAGCTGCGTGAGTTGCTGGACTCCGGCGAGAAGCTCGCCCTGATCGACGTCCGGGAGCCCGTGGAGTGGGACATCGTCCACATCGACGGCGCCCAGCTCATCCCGAAGTCCCTGATCAACTCCGGTGAGGGCCTGGCGCAGCTGCCGCAGGACCGCATGCCGGTGCTGTATTGCAAGACCGGAGTGCGCTCGGCCGAGGCGCTGGCGGCCGTGAAAAGGGCCGGTTTCTCCAATGCGGTGCATCTGCAGGGCGGCATCGTCGCATGGGCCGAACAGATGCAGCCCGACATGGTGATGTACTGATCCGATCCGCGCACCGGGCTCCATTACGCTACGCATGTGATTGTCGAACCACCGCCGGAGCACGTGCTGACGGCGTTCGGCTTGACCGGCGTGAACCCTGTCGCGTTGGGCCCCGGCTGGGAGGGCGGCTGGCGATGCGGCGAAGTCGTTTTGTCGATCGTCGCCGACCATGCGCGTGCGGCCTGGTCGGCCCGGGTGCGCGAGACGCTGTTCGTCGACGGCGTTCGGTTGGCCCGCCCGGTGCGCTCGACCGACGGGCGCTACGTGGTTTCCGGGTGGCGGGCGGACACGTTCGTCGCCGGCGTGCCGGAGCCCAGGCATGACGAAGTCGTCTCGGCGGCGGTGCGACTGCACGAGGCGACGGGAAAGCTCGAACGGCCCCGGTTCCTGACCCAGGGGCCCACCGCGCCCTGGGGAGACGTCGACGTCTTCATCGCCGCCGACCGCGCCGCATGGGAGGAACGGCCGTTGTCCTCGGTGCCGCCGGGCGCGCGGACGGCTCCCGCGTCGGCGGATAGCGAGCGATCGGTCGAGCTGATCAACCAGCTCGCCGGCTTGCGCAAGCCGACCAGGAGCCCCAACCAGCTGGTGCACGGGGACCTTCACGGCACAGTGCTTTTCGTAGGCACCGCGGCGCCGGGCATCACCGACATCACGCCCTACTGGCGGCCCGCCTCGTGGGCCGCGGGCGTCGTCGTCGTCGATGCCCTGTCGTGGGGTGAGGCCGACGACGGGCTCATCGAACGCTGGAGCGCGCTGCCGGAGTGGCCCCAAATGTTGCTGCGCGCGCTGATGTTTCGCCTGGCGGTCCACGCCCTGCACCCGCGGTCGACCGCCGACGCCTTCCCCGGTCTGGCGCGCACCGCCGCCCTGGTCCGGCTGGTGCTCTAACTCCAGTCCGGGAATCCGTACCGGACCTCGCCCAGCGCCACCTTGCCATGGACAGCGAGAACCCCTTCGGCGCGCAGCAACTCCAGCTGCCGGGTCATCAGGTGTCGCGCAGGGCGCCCGGACGCGGTGATCACGCGGTGCCAGGGCAAGTCCGAGGAGTCCGTGCGCATGATCCAGCCGACGATTCGCGGGCTGGAAAGCCCTGCGGCGCTGGCGATGTCGCCGTAGGTGGCGACCCTGCCCGACGGGATTGCGGCGACCAGCGAACGCACCCGCTCGACCTGCTCGTCGGTCACCGGGGCCACGGTCAGCGTGCTTCCAAAAGCTCACGCGTAAGCGCCACGACCTCGTCGGGCTTGCTGTAGGGCACCATGTGGTTGCAGTCGAAATCCAGCAGCGTGAACGTCGATCCCAAGCGCTCCTGCAGTCTCGCGATCAGTTGGTCGCTGACGTACGGTGGCGAGGTCTGCTTCGCCCGCACCAGCGTCGTCACCGTCCCGGCCGGGGGCAGCACGATGTCGCGGGCCAACTCACTCCAGTACGACATCATCGCCGACAGGCTGAAACGCCAGCCATACCGCCCGCTCGGCAGCTTTATCAGGTGCTCGTCGATCTCGGCGTCGAGCAACGTGCGGTCCACGTCCGCCCAGGAGCCCGTCGCCTTCTCCATCCGGGCCTCATCGGCGTCCGGGTAGTCGGGCGAGGACAACATCGCCTCGGCGATGTCGCGCATCCATCCGCCGTCCAGGCCGACCGCCGGGTCGAGCAGCAGCAGCGCCGCCACCCGGTCCGGGCGCGCCGCGGCCAGATGCATCGCCAGCGCGCCGCCGAAGGAGTGGCCGACCACCAGCACCCGCCTGTCGGCCGCCTCGTCCAGCAGTGCGGATAACGCCGAGACGTTGGCGTCGATGGTCCACGGAGCCGCCCACGACGACCTGCCGTGGCCGAGCAGATCCGGTGCGGCAATCGCGATTTCGGGCAGGTAGCCCGCCAGGTGCTGCCAACGCTGCCCGTGGCCGGTCAGACCGTGGAGGGCGATGATCCGCACCGGCCCCGGCGGGCCGTAGCGGTGGACATGAAGATCGGCGGCTTCCGGCTCAGCGATCGTCGTTCCAATCCTCGTCTGTCGGGACGATGAAAGCCTGCTCGATCACGTCGGCTTCATTGGCCTCGCGATCCCCGGCGGTCAGGAAGTCGGTGTCCAGCCCCGCCTCGTCGTCGTAATCGACGGGTTGCTGTTGTTCCACCGCGTCGCCTACCGGCGCGTCGTCGATGGGAAAGCCACGGTCGACATCCTCCACGATCCGAACCCTCCTTGCCTTCTTCGGGCTGCCCGTTGATTGGCCGTGAGTTGGCGCTATCGGACTGCGACGTACGTTGTCGCCCTCCAGCCTAGGAGCCGCCGAAATCGGCACCGCCCGCGCCACCGGCGCGTCACCGGGCCGGCTTGTCAGACCCCGGTGGTTGTATGCAGCCATGTCAGACACCTGGGACGACGAGGCGCGCGCCCTGCTGGCCCCCGAGGCGCGCGGTTTGGTGCGTGTCCTGGGCGGGCCCGGCACCGGCAAGAGCAGCCTGCTCGTCGACGCCGCGGTCGCTCGAATCCGGGCGGGAGCCGATCCGGAATCGGTTCTGCTGCTTACCGGTTCGGGCCGCATCGGGATGCGGGCGCGCAACGCGCTGACCACGGCGTTACTCCGGGCGCGCAGCACCGGTTCCGGGCGGGTCGCCGTCCGCGAGCCGTTGGTGCGGACCGTGCACGGCTACGCGTACGCGGTGTTGCGGCGGGCCGCCGAGCGTGCGGGCGAGGCGCCCCCGCGGTTGGTGACCAGCGCCGAGCAGGATGCCATCATCCGGGAACTGCTGGCCGGTGACCTCGAAGACGGGCCACGCGCGGCCGTCGCGTGGCCCGCGCATCTGCGGCCCGCCCTGAGCACCGCCGGGTTCGCCACCGAGCTACGAAACCTGTTGGCCCGCTGCGCCGAACGCGGAGTCGGCCCGCAGGCGCTCGAGCGGCTGGGTCGGCGCAGCCGGCGTGCCGAATGGATCGCCGCCGGCCAATTCGCGCGCCAGTACGAGCAGGTGATGTTGCTGCGGGCGGCGGTCGGGACGGCCGCGCCCCAGGCGACGACCCCGGGGCTCGGGGCTGCCGAGCTCGTCGGCGCCGCGCTCGAGGCCTTCGCGGTCGATCCCGAGCTGCTCGCGGCCGAACGCGGCCGGGTGCGGATCTTGTTGATCGACGACGCCCAGCAGCTCGACCCGCAGGCGGCCGGCCTGGTCCGGGTGCTTGCGGCGGGCGCCGATCTCGCGTTGATCGCCGGTGACCCCAACCAGGCGGTGTTCGGGTTCCGCGGCGGTGAGCCGGCCGGGTTGTTGACCGACGACTCGCCGTCGGTGAGTTTGACGACGTCCCACCGCTGCGCGCCCGCCGTGGCGCGCGCCGTCACCGGCATCGCGCGCCGGCTGCCCGGCGGCAGTGGCGGCAAGCGAATCGACGGCACCCGGCCCGATGAGGGATCGGTGGAGGTGCGCCTGGCCGCCTCGGCGCACGCGGAGGCGGCGGTGATCGCCGACGCGCTGCGGCGCGCGCACCTGGTCGACGGCGTGCCGTGGTCACAGATGGCGGTCATCGTCCGCTCGGTGCCACGGGCCGGCGCCCGGTTGCCGCGCGCCCTGGCGGCCGCCGGGGTCCCGGTAGCCGCGCCCGCGGGAGGCGGGCCGCTGTCCGAGCAGCCGGCGGCCCGGGCGTTGCTCACCGTGTTGGCGGCCACCGCGGACGGTTTGGACGACGGGCAGGCGCTGGCGTTGCTGACCGGGCCGATCGGTCGCGTCGACCCGGTATCGCTGCGGCAGCTGCGCCGAACACTGCAGCGCGCCAACCCCGATCGTGCGCCGGGCGACTTCAAAGTCCTGTTGGTCGAGGCGCTGACCGGCGATGCGCCGTCCCGCGCAAGCGGGCGGTACCCCCGGACCGGAGCGCAGTCCCGGCCGCTGCAACGGGTGCGTGCGGTGCTGGACGCGGCCGCACGCTGCCATCGTGGGGGACCGGGGGCACCGGCTTCCGGGGGAGATCCCCGCTACACGCTCTGGGCCGCCTGGCACCGGTCGGGCCTGCAGCGTCGCTGGCTGTCGGCCACCGAGCGCGGCGGACCCGCCGGCGCCCAGGCCGCCCGGGGCCTGGCGGCGGTCACCGCGTTGTTCGACGTCACCGACCAGTACGTCTCGCGCACGTCCGGTGCGTCGTTGCGGGGGCTCGTAGAGCACGTCTCGGCGCTGCAGCTGCCGGGCGCCAACCCCGAGCCGGTGTTCGCGGCCGAGCAGGTGAGGGTGCTCAGCGCGCACGCCGCCTTGGGGCATGAATGGGATCTGGTGGTCATTGCCGGCCTGCAGGAAGGGTTGTGGCCCAACACCGTTCCGCGCGGTGGTGTGCTGGGCACCCAGCGGCTGCTCGACGAGCTGGACGGCGTCACCGAGGATGCCTCGGCGCGGGCGCCGCTGCTGGCCGAGGAGCGCAGGCTGCTGGTGGCGGCCATGGGCCGGGCCCGGTGCCGGTTGGTGGTGACGGCCGTCGACAGCGACGCCCGCGGCGCCGACCTGGGGGCACCACCCGCTTGCGGGGGAGAGGCCGCGCTGCCCTCGGCGTTCTTCTACGAGATCGCGCAACTGGCCGACGATGATGCGGCTTCGCTTGCCGCGCAGCCGGTCTCGGCGCCGCGGGTGCTGTCCGCGGCGGCGCTGGTGGGCCGGCTGCGTGGCGTCGTGTGTGCGCCCGACGGCGCCGTCGACGACCTCGCCCGCCGCTGTGCGGCAACGCAACTCGCGCGGTTGGCCACGGCCGGGGTGCCGGGCGCCGACCCGGCCGGCTGGCACGGCCTGATCCCGGTCAGCACCAGCGCACCGCTGCGGTCCGCCGACGACCCCGTCACGTTGACGCCGTCGAGCCTGCAGACACTCAACGACTGCCCGCTGCGCTGGCTGGCCGAGCGGCACGGCGGCACCAACGCGCGCGACCTGCGGTCCACCATCGGTTCGGTGGTGCACGCGCTGGTCGCCGAACCGGAGAGAAGCGAATCGGCGTTACTGGCCGAGCTGGAGCGGGCCTGGAAGCACCTGCCCTTCGACGCCCAGTGGCATTCGGTCAACGAGCTGGTCCGGCACCGGGCAATGATTGAGGCGTTCGTCGAGTGGCGAAGGCAGACGCGTGGCGAGCTGACCGAGGTCGGCGTCGAGGTCGAGATCGACGGTGCCCTCCCGGCTGTGCCCGACTGGGACGGTCAGGGCGGCGAGATCCGGTTGCGTGGCCGGGTCGACCGGCTGGAGCGTGACGCGGCCGGTCGGCTGGTGATTGTCGATATCAAGACCGGCAGGACGCCGGTCAGCAAGGACGATGCCCAGCAACACGCCCAGCTGGCGATGTACCAGCTGGCGGTGGCCGAAGGCCTCGTTCCCGGCGGACCCGACGGGGCGGAGCCCGGCGGCGCGCGGCTGGTCTACCTCGGCAAGACCGGGTCGGCGGGTGTAACCGAACGCCAGCAGGACCCGATGACCGCGGCCAGCCGGGACGAGTGGCGCGGCCTCGTCAGGCTGGCGGGCGACGCGACCGCCGGGCCGCAGTTCCTCGCCCGGCGCAACGACGGTTGCACGCACTGCCCGATACGGCCGTGCTGCCCGGCGCACGCCGGCGGGAGGGCGCCGCTGTGAACCCGCGCTATAGCCCGGCCGAATTGGCTTGCGCGCTTGGGCTTTTCCCGCCCACCGCCGAGCAGGCCGCCGTCATCGCCGCACCCCCGGGCCCGCTGGTCGTCATCGCGGGCGCCGGCGCAGGCAAAACCGAGACGATGGCCGCGCGGGTGGTCTGGCTCATTGCCAACGGGTACGCCGACCCCGGTCAGGTCCTGGGGTTGACGTTCACCCGCAAGGCCGCCGGCCAGCTGCTGCGCCGAGTCCGGATCCGGCTGGCCCGGTTGGCCGGTATGGACTCCCCCGCAAGCGGGTGGTCCCTCGAAAGCCTCGGCGGGGCGGCGGTCGGCGAACCGGCGGGCACTCCGGTGGTCAGCACCTACCACGCCTTCGCGGGGTCGCTGCTGCGTGATTACGGGCTGCTGCTCCCCATCGAGCCCGACACCCGCCTGCTCGGCGAGACCGAGCTGTGGCAGTTGGCCTTCGACGTGGTCAACGGCTACCGCGGGGAGCTGCGTATCGACAAGACGCCCGCCGCGGTCACCTCGATGGTGCTGCGGCTGTGGGGTCAGCTGGCCGAGCACCTGGTGGACACCCGTCAGCTCCGCGATACCCACGTGGAGCTCGAACGGCTGATCCACGCCCTGCCGGCGGGGCCCTATCAGCGCGACCGCGGTCCCAGCCAGTGGCTGTTGCGGCTGCTGGCCACCCAAACCGAGCGCGCCGCGCTGGTGCCACTGCTCGACGCGCTGCACGAACGCATGCGCGCCGCCAAGGTGATGGACTTCGGCGTGCAGATGGCCTCCGCCGCACGGCTGGTGGCGGCCTTCCCGCAGGTCGGACAGGACCTGCGCAACCGCTACCGGGTCGTGCTGCTCGACGAGTACCAGGACACCGGGCACGCCCAGCGCGTCGCGCTATCGGCCCTGTTCGGCGGCGGCTGCAACGATGTGGATGACGGGCTGGCGCTGACGGCCGTCGGCGACCCGATTCAGTCGATCTACGGCTGGCGCGGCGCCTCGGCGACCAACCTGCCGCGGTTCACCACCGACTTTCCAAGATCCGACGGTACCCCCGCGCCGGTGCTGGAGCTGCGGACCAGCTGGCGCAACCCTCCGCACGCCCTGCGGGTGGCCAACGCCATCTCGGCGGAGGCGCGGCGACGCTCGGTCGCGGTGCACGCGCTGCGCCCGCGCCCGGACGCGCCGCCCGGAACCGTCCGCTGCGCGCTCCTTCCCGATGTGGTGGCCGAACGCGAGTGGATCGCCGACCACCTGTATCGGCAATATCAGCGGGCCCAGGCCGACGGCGTCAGCCCGCCGACCGCCGCGGTGCTGGTGCGCCGCAACGCAGACGCCGCGCCCATCGCCGACGCCCTCGCCGCCCGCGGGATCCCGGTCGAAGTCGTCGGGCTCGCCGGGTTGCTGTCCGTCCCCGAGGTCGCCGACGTGGTCGCCATGCTGCGGCTGGTCGCCGACCCGACGGCGGGTGCGGGGGCGATGCGGGTGCTGACCGGTCCACGCTGGCGCCTGGGCGGCCGGGATGTCGCCGCGCTGTGGCGTCGCGCCCAGACGCTCGCCGGGGGAGCGCGCCCGGACGAGGCGCTCTCACCCGAGTTGATCGCGATGGCGGCCGGCCCGGACGCCGACACCCCCTGCCTGGCCGACGCGATCAGCGATCCCGGGCTCGCCGACGCGTATTCGCCCGCGGGTTATCAGCGCATCGCCGCCCTCGCCGCCGAATTGACCGCCCTCCGGGGCCACCTCGGCCATCCCCTGCCCGATCTGGTCGCCGAGGTGCGCCGCGTGCTGGGCGTCGACTGCGAGGCCCGCGCCGCGGCGGCGGTATCGGCCGAGTGGACCGGAGCCGAACACCTCGACGCGTTCGCCGACGTCGTCGCCGGCTACGCCGAGCGAACGGGCGCCACAACCGGCGGGACGGACGCATCGGTGGCCGGCCTGCTGGCCTACCTGGACGCCGCCGAGGCGGTCGAGAACGGATTGCCGCCCGCGCCGACGGCGGTGACACGGGACCGTGTCCAGGTGTTGACCGTGCACTCCGCGAAGGGTTTGGAGTGGCAGGTGGTGGCGGTATCGCACCTGTCGGGGGGAATCTTCCCGTCGACTGCGTCGCGCAGCAGCTGGCTCACCGACGCCGCCGAACTGCCGCCCCTGTTGCGCGGGGACCGCGCCTCGGCGGACGCGCTGGGCATCCCGGTGTTGGACACCTCGGATGTCACCGATCGAAAACAACTGTCGGACAAGATCTCCGAGCATCGCCGGCAGCTCGAGCAGCGGCGCGTCGACGAGGAACGCCGATTGCTCTACGTCGCCATCACTCGGGCCGAGGACACCCTGCTGGTGTCCGGCCACCACTGGGGGTCTTCGGGGATCAAACCGCGGGGGCCGTCGGATTTCCTGTGCGAACTCAAGGACGTCATCGACCGTTCGGCGACGGCCGGCGACCCCTGCGGGGTGGTGGAACAGTGGGTTCCCGCACCAGCCGACGGTGAACGAAACCCCCTGAAAGACAACGTCGTCGAGGCCGTCTGGCCCGCCGATCCGTTGGCCGCGCGCCGCAGCGACGTCGAGCGAGGGGCGGCCCTGGTCGCCGAAGCCCTGTCGGCCGGCACGTCCGAGCCGGGCGCGGACGTCGACGGCTGGGCCGCCGACGTGGATGCACTATTGGCCGAGCGGACACGGTCGGCCGCAGCGCCCGCTCACGGCCTGCCCAGCCAGGTGTCGGTCAGCGGCCTGGTTGATTTGGCCCGCGACCCCGCGGCCGCGGCGCAACGGTTGATCCACCGGCTGCCGACCCGGCCCGACCCGCACGCGCTGCTGGGCAACGCGTTTCACGCCTGGGTCCAGCAGTTCTACGGCGCTGAGAAGCTGTTCGATCTCGGCGACTTGCCGGGTGCGGCGGACTCCGACGTGGGCGACATGCCCGAATTGGCGGCGCTACAAGCCGCGTTCGCCGAATCGCCGTGGGCGACCAAAACTCCCGTGGCCGTCGAGGTGCCCTTTGAGATGCCGATCGGCGACACCGTGGTGCGTGGCCGCATAGACGCGGTATTCGCCGACCCCGACGGAGGCGCCACCGTCGTGGACTGGAAGACCGGCGAGCCGCCGCGCGGGCCGGAAGCCATGCGGCAGGCTGCCGTCCAGCTAGCCGTCTACCGCATGGCCTGGGCGGCGTTGTCGGGGATCCCCGAATCGGCGGTGCGCACCGCCTTCTATTACGTTCGGGCCCGCGCCACCGTCGCTCCCGACGAACTGCCGGATCCCGCGGAGTGGGCCAGCCTGTCCCCCGCAAGCGGGTGGTACCCCCGGACCGACCCGGTCAGCGAGCCGTCCACCGGGCTGTGACGTGCGCCGCCCGAGTATGGGGGGACCCGCGATGGTGGTTACATTGAGCCGTGCGTGTCTGCTGCGGTGGGGTCGAGCCGATGACGGGCCGCCGTGGGCAACGGTAGGTCGCGCAAAAGGGCCGGCCTGGATGAAACCCTTGCCGCCCAGCCCGGCCATCAACTGGTCGGCGTCCTGCGCATCCCCGAAGATCACGCCAGCCCCATCCGCGTCATCACCCGCCGGGTGGCCATCGCGTTGGTGGTGTTGTTCGCCGCCGCTGTCATCGTCTACCTGGACCGCAACGGTTACCGCGACATCCGGAACGAGCGGCTGACGTTCTTGGACTGCGTGTATTTCGCGGCGGTCTCGTTGTCGACCACCGGCTATGGCGACATCACCCCCTACAGCGAAGCCGCGCGCCTGACGCACACCGTGATCTTCACGCCGCTGCGGATCGCATTCTTGGCAGTGCTGGTCGGCACGACGCTCGAGGTGCTCTCGGAGCGCTCCCGACAGGCGTGGAAGATTCAGCGTTGGAGGAGCAGAGTGCGCAACCACACCATCGTCATCGGCTACGGCACCAAGGGCAAAACGGCTGTCGCCGCCATCCTTGGTGACGAGGCCGCTCGGGGCGAGGTCGTCGTCGTCGACACCGACCGGACCGCCCTGGAGAACGCGGCGGCCGCGGGGCTTGTCACCGTGCACGGCGACGCCACCAAGTTCGACGTGCTGCGGCTGGCCGGAGCGCAACATGCGGCCTCGATCATCGTCGCCGCCAACCGCGACGACACGGCGGTGCTGGTCACGTTGACGGCGCGAGAGATCGCGCCGAAGGCCAAGATCGTGGCGTCGATTCGGGAGGCCGAGAACCAGCACCTCCTGCAGCAGTCGGGCGCGGACTCGGTGGTGGTCTCCTCCGAGACCGCCGGCCGCCTGCTCGGCCTCGCCACCACCACGCCCAGCGTCGTGGAGATGATCGAGGACCTGCTGACTCCGGACGTCGGGCTCGCCATTGCCGAACGCGAGGTGGAACAGACCGAAATCGGCGGATCCCCGCGGCATTTGCGCGACATCGTGCTCGGTGTGGTGCGTGACGGCCACCTGCTGCGCATCGGCGCGCCCGAGGTGGACGCCATCGAGGCCAGCGACCGGCTGCTGTACGTCAAACAGGCGGGGCACTAGTGGCGATCGCAAGCGCGGCGAAGCCGGGCGCGGCGGGTCGCCACCGGTTGGGTTGCGTGGCGATCGCAAGCGCGGCGAAGCCGGGCGCGGCGGGTCGCCACGAGGGAATGTAGTGGCGATCGTGGACTTTCGGCTCCACGAGGTTCCGTTGTTGTCGCGCGTCGGCGCGGACCGGGCCGATCAGCTACGCACCGACGTCGATGCGGCCGCGGCGGGATGGGCGGACGCAGCGCTGCTGCGGGTGGATTCGCGCAATCAGGTGCTGGTCGCCAATGGCCGGGTGGTGCTTGGCGCCGCCGCCGAGTTGGCCGACAAGCCGCCGCCGGACGCGGTATTCCTGGGCCGCATCGAAAGTGGCCGGCACGTCTGGGCTGTCCGGGGTGCGTTGCAGGCGCCCGACGACCCCGGCGTCCAAGCCGAGGTGGTGAACCTCCGCAGCCTTGGCCCGATCTTCGACGACACCAGCAGCCAACTGGTGTCCTCGGCCATCGCGTTGCTGAATTGGCATGACAGCGCACGATTTAGCTCAGTCGACGGCTCACCGACCAGACCGGCCAGGGCGGGTTGGGCGCGCGTCAACCCGCTCACCGGCCACGAGGAATTCCCGCGCATCGACCCGGCGGTGATCTGCCTGGTGCATGACCGCGGCGACCGCGCCGTGTTGGCCCGCCAGGGGGTGTGGCCGGAGCGGATGTTCTCTCTGCTGGCCGGATTCGTGGAGGCCGGTGAGTCGTTCGAAGTCTGTGTCGCTCGGGAGATCCGCGAGGAAATCGGCCTGACGGTGCGCGACGTGCGGTACCTGGGCAGTCAGCCGTGGCCGTTCCCGCGATCGCTCATGGTCGGCTTTCACGCGGTGGGCGACCCGACGGAAGTGTTCTCGTTCAATGACGGTGAGATCGCCGAGGCGCGGTGGTTCACCCGCGAAGAGGTGCGCGCGGCGCTCGACGCCGGCGACTGGAGCAGCTCGTCGACGTCGCAATTGCTTCTGCCCGGGTCGATTTCGATCGCGCGCGTGATCATCGAATCCTGGGCCGCCATCGACTGAGGCGCCGGCGCACCATCCGTAGCGCTGCCGCGGCAAAGCTAAGCCCGCATTCATCCTCGGCTGACGACCTGCACAGGGCGACACTCACCACTGCGACGGCGCGTTGAGCGCCTCCCGGACGCGTCCGCGCGCCCGGTCGAGGCGGGCTGTGGCCTCGGCCGCGTCGACGCCCGCGAGCAGCGCTACGACGGCGGTCTTGGCGTGGCCGCCGGCGGCTGCGAGCGCGGCGATCGCGGAGTCCTCGTCGACGCCTGCAGCGTCGCGGACGATCCGCACGGTGCGGCGCCGCAGCTTCGCGTTGCTCGCGCGGACGTCGACCATCCGCGGTCCGTAGGTCTTGCCGAGTTTGATCATGACGCTGGTGGAAAGCGCGTTGAGTACCACCTTCTGGGCCGTCCCCGCGGTCAGCCGCGTGGAGCCGGCGAGCACCTCGGGTCCGGTGAGCAACTCAATCATCACATCGGCAGACGCCTCGCTGCCCGGGTTGTTGACGATCGCGACGGTCAGGGCGCCCGCCGCACGTGCGTGCTTGAGCGCCCCGAGCACATAGGGCGTCCGGCCCGACGCGGTGATCCCGACCAGCGCGTCCATGGCGGTCAGGTCGACGAGATCAGCGGGGTCGAACACGTCCTCCGCGCCGTCGATTGCCTCGGTCAACGCCGCCGGCCCGCCGGCGATCACGGCATGCACGATGTCGGTGCTGAACGTGGGCCCGCACTCGGCCGCGTCGAGCACGCCGAGCCGCCCGGGTGTCCCGGCGCCGGCGTAGATCAGGCGGCCGCCGCGCTCGAGTCGTGCGGCGATCGCCTCGGCCGCCGCCGTGATCCGCGGAAGCGCTGCCACGACCGCGCCGTGCGCCTCGCCCTCGGCGGCGACGAGCAGCGCGACGACCTCTCCGACAGAGCGCATATCGAGGTCGTGCAAGTCTGGCCGCACGGCCTCGGTAGCCAGCGCGTCGAGCCCGTGGGAGGTGGCGGCGCACTGCAAGCGGATCACGTGCGGCTCGTGGATCGCCCCCAGTCGTGACGTGCCATCGAGCGCGTCGCCGACGGCGGGGACAAGGTCGATCTGCTCGCGCAGCGCCTTTACCTCAGCCAGGCCGCCGACCATCGCCACCGGGCCGTCTCCGGCCGCGCGGGCGGTCGCGGCTAGTGAGTCGGCGGCGGCGCTGACGATCGCCAACGCCGCGGCGTCGTTCTCCGCAGCGAGGACCTCGGGCGCGAAGGACGCGAGCGCCGCGGCACCGTTGAGCTGCGTCGGCCAGGTTTTCGGCGGCCCGAAGCGGGCGCGGGCAGCATCCACCAGCGCGGTGGGCGGTCCGCGGCCGTCGAGGGCGCGCAGGGCCGCGCGCAGCCCGGCGGCGCCGATCCACGCGCCGCCGCCCTCGTCGCCCAGCCATGGGCCCCAGCCGTCGGCGGTCCGCAGCGAGCCGTCCGCGCCGATCGCGAGCGCCACGACACCGGTGCCCGCGATCAGCACGACGCCCGGTTTACCGTCCAGCGCGCCGGCGTGGGCGATCACGCCGTCACTGGTCACCGCGACCCGCTCCGCCCGCAGCGAGGCCAGCAGAGCCTCGCCCAGCGCGCGCGCCGCCTGCGGCGCCGCCAGCGCCCCAGCCGCGCCTACGATCACCTCCTCGACGGGGCCGAGTTCGCCCGCCACGGCCAGGATCGCCGCTTCCGCCGCCCGCGCCCCGTCAGGCATAGCCAGCCCCGGAGCGCCCGACCCCTCGGCCCTCCAGCCGCCTGCTGCGGCCCGGCATGACGTCTTGCCGAGGTCGATGGAAAGGATCACCGGACCCATATTTTCATGAGGGCCTCAAATCTCGGGCCCTGCGGCGGCTCAGGCGCGCACTGCCCCGTCGCGCCGGACTGATGCGGCGCGACGTCATTTGATGCGGTCGGTGACCATCCGGAGCACGGTGCCGGCGATCTGATCCGCTGCTTGAAGACCCACGACGCCGACGGAGACCATCACCGCCGATTTCGTGCGATACAGGTGGCTCCATTCGTCGGCGGTGATCCGCAGGGTCGAGGGATCCGGCTTGTCCAGAATGAACTCGTAGTTGGGGTCGTGGAGGTTGTTGCACGCTTGCAGGGCGGTTTCCAGTTGATGGAATGCGCTAAGCGCCGCGTCCGGGTTCGGATATCGGGCGACCGCCTGGGTCACTCCGTTGACGATCGCGTTGGCGCCCGGCGATGTGTCGTCGGTCACCCCGTGATAACCCGCGCTGCGGAATTCCGACCAGCCGTTGCCGAAGGTCAGATCGTTGTGTCCCACCGGCCGGCACGGCCCCGGGGCGTTGGCGTCCGCGGGCGGGGGCTTGCGCAGGTCCGCTTCCGCATGCGGCGAGAGGTCGTCGGTGTTGGCGATGCGCCGCACATCCTCGATGCTGACGATCATGTCGTCGGCCCGGGACCCGGGCGCCGAGTTCGACTGCGCCGGTGTGCTCGAGTGCGAGCAACTCGTGATCACGGCCACCGTGCAGCAGAGCAGGACGGCCGACCGAATTGCCTCGTAACCGAGCGCACGATTTGGCCGCAGCCGCAGCCTCAGCCGCAGCCGCAGCCGCCGACGCGATGCCATGGTCCGTATCGTAAGGCGGCGACGAGCCGCCGCCGAGCGTCAAATCACCCGAAACGGGTCGGGACAGCCCTCAGCCGCGGACTTCGGCGAGCTTCGCCTTGACTTGCGCCGGGCTCGGGTTGGTCAGCGTCGACCCATCGGCGAACTTCACCGTAGGGACCGTCCTGTTGCCGCCGTTGACCGAGCTGACGAACTGCGCCGCGGTCGGGTCGTGTTCGATGTCGACCGTGTCATAGGCGATTCCATTGGACCTGAGCGCGGTCATGAGCCGATGGCAATAGCCACACCATGACGTCGTGTAAACCGTGAGCGCAGCGTTGGTCATGACTCGTTAACGTAGCCCCGCGGCCATGCATTCCGCCAAATTGCCCTGGAAGGGAAAGCAACTCGCCGACGCGCAGTAGGCGCGGCACGGTTTGTCGGCCGTCGCTGCGAAGATGGACGCCATGCCGATGCTCGCCGACCACTTGACCGCCGGGCTGGACGACGAGCAGCGCGAAGCCGTGCTGGCCCCGCGCGGACCGGTCTGCGTGCTCGCGGGCGCTGGGACGGGCAAGACCCGCACCATCACCCACCGGATCGCCCAGCTGGTCGCGAATGGTCACGTCGCCGCGGGCCAGGTGCTGGCGGTCACGTTCACCCAGCGGGCGGCGGGGGAGATGCGCTCCCGGTTGCGCGCGCTCGAGACCGGCGCCGGCGTGGGAGCGGTGCAGGCGCTGACGTTCCACGCGGCCGCACACCGCCAGCTGCGGTACTTCTGGCCGCGGGTCGTCGGCGACACCGGTTGGCAGCTGCTCGACAGCAAGTTCGCCATCGTGGCGCGGGCGGCCAACCGCGCGAGGATGAATGCCGGCACCGATGACGTGCGCGACCTCGCCGGCGAGATCGAGTGGGCCAAGGCGTCGCTGATCGGCCCCGAAGAATATCCGGCCGCCGTGGCCGCCGCCGGGCGAGACATCCCGTTGGACGCTGCGCAGATCGCGGGCGTCTACACCGCGTACGAGGCCCTCAAGGTCCGCGACGAGTCGGTCACCCTGCTCGATTTTGATGACCTGCTGCTGCACACCGCGGCCGCGATCGAAAACGACGCCGCCGTGGCCGAGGAGTTCCGGGACCGCTACCGCTGCTTCGTCGTCGACGAGTACCAGGACGTCACCCCGCTGCAGCAGCGGGTCCTTGAGGCGTGGCTGGGCGGCCGGGACGACCTGACCGTCGTTGGCGACGCCAATCAGACCATCTACTCGTTCACCGGGGCCTCACCCCGTTTCCTGCTGGACTTCTCCCGGCGGTTCCCGGACGCCACGGTGGTGCGGCTCGAGCGCGACTACCGATCCACCCCGCAAGTGGTGTCGCTCGCCAACCAGATGATCGCCGCGGCCCGCGGCCGGGTCGCCGGCAGCAAGCTTCACCTGGTCGGCCAGCGCGAGCCGGGCCCGGCCCCGTCGTTCCACGAGTATCCCGACGAGACCGCCGAGGCCACCGCGGTGGCGGCGTCGATCGCCAAGCTGATCGAAGCGGGCACCGCGCCCGCCGAGATCGCCGTGCTCTACCGGGTCAACGCGCAGTCCGAGGTCTACGAGGAAGCGCTGACCGAGGCGGGCATCGCCTACCAGGTCCGCGGCGGCGAAGGGTTCTTCAACCGGCAGGAGATCAAGCAGGCACTGGTGGTGCTGCAGCGCGCGGCCGAGCGAGGCGGCGAGGTTGCGGAAGGCCCCTTGCCCGGTGTCGTGCGCGCCGTCCTCGAACCGCTGGGACTGACCGCCGAGGAGCCCACCGGCACGCGGGCCCGGGACCGCTGGGAGGCGCTGACCGCGCTGGCGGAGCTGGTCGATGACGAGGTGGCGCAGCGTCCGCAGCTGGACCTTCCCGGGCTGCTGACCGAACTGCGGCTGCGCGCCGACGCGCGGCACCCCCCGGTGGTGCAGGGTGTCACGCTGGCGTCGCTGCACGCCGCCAAGGGACTCGAGTGGGATGCGGTGTTCCTGGTGGGGCTGGCCGACGGCACGCTGCCCATCTCGCACGCGCTGGCCCACGGCGCCGAGAGCGAGGCCGTCGAGGAAGAGCGTCGGTTGCTCTACGTGGGAGTCACCCGCGCGAGAGTGCACCTGGCGCTCAGCTGGGCGTTGGCGCGCAGCCCGGGCGGCCGGCAGAGCCGCAAGCCGTCGCGGTTCCTCAACGGCATCGCGCCGCAAACGCGCCCCGAGCAGGCATCGAACAAATCCCGGCGCAGCCGGGGCGCGCCGACCCGCTGCCGGATCTGCAACAAAGACCTGACCACGCCGGCGGCCGTCATGCTGCGCCGGTGTGAGTCCTGTGCCGCCGACGTCGACGAGGACCTGCTGCTGCGGCTCAAGGCCTGGCGCCTCGAGGTCGCCAAGGAGCAGAAGGTGCCCGCGTATGTGGTGTTCACCGACAACACCCTGATCGCGATCGCCGAGCTGCTGCCCGACGACGAGAAGGCGCTGGTTGCGATCCCGGGGATCGGGGCGCGCAAGCTCGAACAGTACGGGCCGGACGTGCTGGCGCTGGTTCGCGGACGCTGACGGGCAAACATCCAGGTCAGAAATCGGTTGTGGCAACCGCGGCTGACCCTTTACCCTCGTTCCAGCGCTAAGAGAGGAGGGGTGGCCGCGATGATCAACGACGCGTTCGGTGTAGGCGTTGCTGCCCCGGTGCTGACCGCGGACGCCGCCCACGCCGCCGCGCCGGCGGCAGCTGCGAAGCATGCCGCCGCGACGGACGCGTCCGTGGATCGGGGCCATACCTAAGCGCCACCCAAAGCCCGGTTTCACCCAATGGCCACGGACCCGAAGTCACAAGGATCCGTGGCCATAGTTATGGGGTCGACAGCCTCCCTGGTCCGGATCACCGCGAAGGACACACCCGGATCAGGAAGCAGGTGGACAGCAGATGTCGGCACCGACCGTTCCCCCACAGCGCCCCAGACGGCCCCTTGGACAGTTACTGCCCTGTCATGTCGGCGATCCCGACCTGTGGTTCGCCGAGACGCCGGCCGACCTCCAACAGGCCAAGGCGCTGTGCTCGGGCTGCCCGGTCCGCCGCGAGTGCCTCGCGGCGGCCGTGGATAGGGCCGAACCCTGGGGCGTGTGGGGCGGCGAAATCTTCGACCGCGGCACGATCGTGAGTTACAAACGCGCGCGCGGACGCCCCCGCAAGGAGGCGGTCGCCGCCTAGACGACCGCGGCGTCCGGCTCGGCGAACCCGGGAATCAACTCTTCCGACAATGCCTTGATCGGCACGTGCGCGTCCAGCTGGCACAGGATCGCGGCCACCGACGCGATGACGCGCATCGGTATGGCGAGCTTGGGCGGTAGGTCCATCTGCCGGGCCGTCTTGATTTGCGACACCGACCGATCGATCTGGCCGACGGTCATTCGTTGCAGCCACTTGCGGGTGTAGTGGAAGACGTCGACCCCGATGGGCTCGACGTACTGGCGCAGCATTTCGTCGATGTCGCGCACCGCCACCTGCTGGCCCTTCTGGATGAAGCCGATCTTCTCCATCGTCGGCAACAGCAGGTCGTAGTTTTTGTCGCGGGCCAGCCGGATCGTCATCCCGAGCTCGATGGGATAGCCGCCGGGCAGGGGCGCGACGGCACCGAAGTCGATGACGCCCATCCGGCCGTCGGGCAGCAGCATGAAGTTTCCCGGGTGGGCGTCGCCGTGCAGCAGGCCGATCCGGCGTGGCGCGTCGAAGGTGAGTTCGAGGAGGCGGGTGCCGATCAGGTCGCGCTGCTCGGGGGTGCCGTGCCGGATGATCTCGGCCATCGGCACGCCTTCGATCCACTCCTGGACCACCACCTTGGGCGCGCTGGCCACAACGTGCGGTATCACGAAGTGCGGGTGGCCCTGGTACCCCTTGGCGAAGGCACGCTGGTTGTCGGCCTCCAGCCGGTAATCGAGCTCCATCTCGGTGCGCTCGATCAGTTCGGCGACCACACCTTGGACGTCGGCGCCCGGAGCGAGCTGCTTGAACACGCTGACCATCCGCTGCATGGTCTTGAGGTCGGCGCGCAGCGCCTCGTCGGCGCCCGGGTACTGGATCTTGACGGCGACCTCGCGGCCGTCGGCCCAGACCGCTTTGTGCACCTGGCCGATGCTGGCGGAAGCCACCGGCTTGTCGTCGAACGAACTGAAGCGCTCGCGCCACTTGGTGCCCAGCTGCGCATCGAGCACCCGGTGCACCTTGGCGGCGGGCAGCGGCGGGGCGTCCTTCTGCAGCTTGGTCAACGCCTCGCGGTAGGGCTCGCCGAACTCCTCAGGGATCGCGGCTTCCATCACCGACAGGGCCTGGCCGACTTTCATCGCCCCGCCCTTGAGGTCGCCCAGGACGGTGAACAGCTGGTTGGCGGCCTTCGCCATCAGCTCGGCCTGGACTTCGTCCTTCGATTTGCCGGTCAGCCGTTTGCCGAAACCGAGAGCTGCCCTACCGGCGAAACCGACCGGGATGCTGGCCAGCTTCGCGTTGCGCGCAGCACGACCGCGTTTGATGTCTGCCACACACCCATCATCCATGACGGTCCGCGAATCGCGATACCGAGCGCGGCAAGCCCGCCCCCGGCACGACGTGGCGGGTGCTTCTCTCGCCCGGTGGCTTTAGGTTGTCCCTGGCAGGTCGCGGTCCCGCGACCGACCGACACGCGCATCCGAAGGGTGGTACCGACGAAGCCATGGCAGCAAAGCAATCGCAGCACGAGGCCGCAGATTCCCTGTTTCGGGCGATCATCGAAACGCTCGACAAGAACCGCAACGACGGCACCCTGACCGCGGC
>Ga0116219_10001220_pt1 | contig 24542 bp, 20 predicted proteins | sample Sb_taG_4_FD_91019 | JGI IMG/M metagenome (GOLD analysis project Ga0116219, IMG submission 91019) | Peat soil microbial communities from Weissenstadt, Germany - Sb_50d_6_BS metaG | ecosystem: Environmental > Terrestrial > Soil > Wetlands > Peat | place: Germany: Weissenstadt | collected 2010-09-21
AGGCGCACCACCAGATGCGTGGCGTCGGCGAAGGCGACATTCGTGCCCAGCGACAGGGACTTGGGGTCGAGGACCTGCCGGGACCAGGTCGTCGTCCCCGAACTCGGGTCGAGCCCTTCGAGGGTGAGGCCGACCCCCGACATGGTCACCGACGACGCGTTCTGGCGGGCGACTCCCGTGAATTGGCAGACGACGTCCGATGCCAGGAACTGCAGGCCGCCGCCACAGTAGAAGGCGCCGGGCACGCTCCATTGCACGGCGCCGTCGCTCCCCGAGATCCCGACGGTCTTGAAACCGCCCAGGGGCAACACGCTCGCGGTGGCCTGGGGCGCCACGCTGCCGATGTCCAGGGACCCCTCGACCAGGAAGTCCCATCCGTTGTCGGGGTCGTACTGGCTCCCACCGAAGAGGGATGCCACCGATTTCGTCCACGCCTGTTGACCGGTGGCCGAGGTCTGCACGAGCGTCGGGACCGACGCATCTGTCTGCCACAGGTCACCTTCGGTGATGCTCCCGGGCTGTGCCACCGCCATGTTGCGCTCGGGCCCGTTGACCGCCCCGACGACGGCGCCGCTGGTGGGATCGAGAATGGCCAGGCCCGTGGTGGTGTCCGAGGTGTAGGTGGCCAGGCAGAAGGACTGCCCTCCCGCACACACGGCCGGGGCGTCGGACAACACGAGGGGCTGGGGTACCGACCAGAGCACCCTTCCCGTGGACACGTCGACACCCTTCACGAACACGCCCGGGTCGTCGGTCCCCCCTTCGGGTGTCAGTGCCAGGACGGTGTTGCCGAGAACGGTCGGTCCGAAGGCGACCCCGGGGGTGATCTCGGAAGCCGAGTAGGGACGTCTCCATGCGATCGACCCGTTGGCGGGGTCGACCGCGGACAACTCGAGTTGGTGGTGCGAGCTCACGTCGACGACGAGCACCATGCGGCCCGCCACCACCGGGCTCCCCACCACGTGGAGCGAGGAGTCGGTCCACGCGCCCGACCCGCCCGACCCGACCGATGTGACGACCACGAGGCACAGCGCCACGATGGCCACCAACACCGCTCCCACCAGCATCACGCGGGGCGATCGGCGACGGGAGGACCGGACTCGGCTCGGGCTCTGACGCGGGCTCTGGCTCTGGCTCGGGCCGATGGTGAAGGTGTCCAAGGCGTCGAGGGCTCCCCCTCCGCCTCGGACCGGGGGCGGCGAGATGGTCCCCGGCGCGCCCGGCGTCCCCGGTGTCCCGGCCATCCCCATGGCGAGGGCCCCCGGCGTTGCCGCGCCCGACCACGGGGAGAACCCGGTGCTTGTCGTCGTCCCGAACGCAGGTAGGGCGGAAGGATCGAACGGCACCGTCGCAGGCCCGGGATTCCCGGCCGAGGGATGGAGCTCAGGCGGGTACCACGCGCCGTCGGAGGCCATCCACCATCCCCCACCACCCGACGTATCGCTCATGGCCTGCGCCTCCCTCGATTCCGAATTGCATCGGCAGGGTCGCGACGCGGGCTGAAGGCATTCCCCGATGCCGGGGGTCTCCCCGGGCTAGGGGGTACCGGATTGTGCGGAGGTTGCGATCAGGCCTCGTCCGGAGACAGGTCATGGGCACGGGCGCGGGCCTGCACCCACTCCGAGGGGGGCCGCCCGGCGACGAAGCCCAGATAGGGCCCGTGCTGGTTGAACCCGAGCAGCTCCTGCAGGCGCACCGGCAGCGTGGCCACGAGCGAGTCCACGATGACACAACCCTGCTCCTGCACGAGCTGGGCCAGCTTCTCGTGCGTGGCGGACTCCGCCTCCAGGCGCGGAATCTCGTCTTGACCGGACAAGGATCCAATTATGTCGAGACTTCTCCGTCGAGCGTTTCGCACGTACGGGTCACGTGCGAGGGGAGAACGTCGTCAGGCCGGCGGGCTCCCCGGAGGTGCCACCGGAGGGCCCACGGGTGGTCCCCACAGAGGAGCCGCGGGCGGGCCCGCCTGAGGCGGGGGCCCGTACGGAGCCGAGGGCGGGGGCGCCGGTGCAGGCGGGGGCGGGGCCGCAGGAGGGGCCGCCGGCATTGGCGGAGTGGGTGCCCCAGGCGGGGCCCATGGCCCTGGTTGTCCACCTCGGAAGCCGCCCGCTCCGCCATTGCCTCCCCACACGTGGAGCCCCGGTGGTACGAGGCTGCGGTGGGTCCAGAGGACCGTCGCGGCCACGGCGGCGAGATAGACGGTGATGACGAGATAGCGGACCGCCGGAGCGCGGCCGCCGAAGGAGCCGAACACGCCCGGGCCCACGATGGAGAAGACCAGATACACGGTAAGGACCGTCGTGACGAGCAACACGAGCACCATGAGAAAGGCGACAGCCGACACGTAGGACTGCCCGACGCGTCGAGACGGGCTCGTCGTCGACGCCGGATCGGACCGGGCCAGGAACAATCCGCGTTGCAGGTGGGTGACGAGCAGGACGACGGCGATGAGCGTGATCAACCCCCCGAGCACGACCGTGCGGGCGACGGTGTTCGCGACGGGACTGGGATGGCTGCCGATCAACCTCGTCAGTCCCGCCACGACGACCGTCGATCCGAGGATCGATGTCAGGATCGTGACAAAGGAGACGGCGAAGAAGTACACCGACTGCGGACGGCGACCGCTCGGATCGGGGTCGGCCCGGTTCGCCACCACCACGATCACGAAGCCACCCAGCAACGCCAGGACCAGCACGACCACCACGAGGTCCACGAATACTCCGGCGAGCCCCGCCAGCCCGGAATTCGCCACCCCTGAAGGTGTGTAGGGAACCGTCGTGGAACCCGACCCCGCATTCTGGATCAGCTGCGATCCTGGGCCTCCCGTGACGGTGAGGAGGGGAGAACCTCCGGAGAACGCAGGAATCGTGGTCGGAACTGCAGTCAAGATGCCGTTCATGACACAACCACTCCCCTCGTCGGGGCCCGCCGTCAAGACGCTACTTGTCTCGCTACCTCGCGCCGCGGATCCGTGCCGCGCCGCGGATCCGTGCCGCGCCGCGGATCTCTGTTGCGCCGCGGATCCGATTTACGCCGGAGATCCGACCTGCGCCGGCGATCCGACTTGCGCCGGAGATCCGATTTACGCCGGAGATCCGACCTGCGCCGGCGATCCGTTCCGCCCCCCCGTGCTCACAAACCGCCGGGCCTCATAGCGACTCGGCCGACCACCCGCCCCGACTCGAGCGTGACGACCTCGTCAACGAAGCGGCCGATGTCAGGCTCGTGGCTCACCACCAACACCGAGCGCACTCCGGCCGCACCGAGAAGCTCAGAGAGCACCCGAGCCGCAGACGAGGGGTCGAGATGCGCGGTGGACTCGTCGAGCAGGAGTATCGATCCACCGGCGAGGATCGCCCTGGCCAAGCCGAGGCGCTGGCGTTCGCCCGCGCTCATGGGCCGCCCACCGGCACCCAGCATGGTGCTCAGGCCGTCAGGCAGCGTGCGGTACCACGATTCAAGGCCGACACGCTCGAGGACGGACAGGCACTCCTCGTCGCTTGCCGCCGGCTGACCGAGGCGAAGATTCTCGCCCAGTTGCGCGGCGAACACGTGGGTCTCCCCCGTCATCCACCCGACGTGACGGGCAATGCCGGGACGGGTCATGGAACGGACGTCAATTCCACCGATCGAGGCACGCCCTCGCGAACACTCCACGAAGTGCAGCAGCGTGTGGACGGCGCTGGTCTTCCCCGACCCGTTGGGACCGACCAGCGCCACTCGGCGACCGGGCTCCACCTGCAACGACACACTCCGGAGGATGGAGGTCCCGTCGATGACAAGGTCGACGTCCACGAGTGCGGCGCCGGCGGAGCGGAGGTGTGGGCCGTGGTCGGATGACGCCTCTCGCGTCGGAGGTTCCAGGGCACCAAGTCGGCCGAGGTGGTGAGCGGCCTCGTCGCCTGCGTCGGCGTCGGAGAGCACGACGGGCAACGCGGCACACTGGTCGAACACGGCGAGGGCGACGAAGGCGATGACGGCGAGCATCACGCCCGACACCTTGTGGGAATCGACGGCGCCGATGCCGACGGCGACGACCGCCACGAGCGTCGCGCCCGCGACCCACGTCACCGCCATTCGCCCCAGTCCGATGCCCAGGGCGCGGTCCACGGCGGCCGAGGTCGACCGGCGGCGCACTGCTTCCAACCGCTGGCGGACAAGGTCCTCGCGCCCGTAGGCGACCAGCTCGGGTGCGGCGCGCATGGTCTCGATCACCGAGCCGGCCAATTCGGAACGAGCTCTTGCCTCCTGCCCTGTGCCGGCGCGCCCCACACGGGCGAATGCGAACGCCACCAGCACGACTCCCAGGGCCCCGACCACGATGACGGCGCCGAGAGTCGGCTCGACGAGGCACGCCACCAGGGCGCCCAGAGCGATGCTTGCACTCACGTCCACGGCGGCGGTCACGGTCTTGGACAGCCCCTCGGCTACCAGTTCGGTGTCGGCGACGAAGCCACTGACCACCTCACCCGATCCATGCGACCGCAGCCCGCCCGGGACGAGCGGCTCCAGGATGTCGAAGAGGTGCACTCGCAGCTTCCCCAGCACCTCGAGGGAGAGATCGTGGACGGCGAGGCGCTGCAGGTAGCGGAAGACCCCACGCCCCAGGGCGAAGGCTTGCACCATGCCGATGGCGATGCTCAGGACGAACACGGGGGGATGCAGCGCGGCACGAGTGATCAGCCACCCCGAGGTGCCCAGCAACCCGATCCCACAGGCGGCCGACGCCACACCCGCCGCCACCGCCGGAAGGAGCCGACGTGCCGAGAGATCCACGACGCGTCGGGACATGCCGAGCGTCGAGTCCGAACGTCGGCGCGCCCCGTCGACGTGGCCGATCTTCATCCCGGCATCCACGGCGCCGCGCCGGTCCCGGCGGACACCGGGACAGGAGCGGCAACCGGGTCGAGAACAGGAGGGGGTGCCGGGACGAACTTGCCCTCCCGCAACGTCACGACCCGGTCGGCGATGCGTACCACCGCCGGTCGATGCGTCACGACCAACGCGCTGCGTCCCTGCAGGGCCCGGCCGAGCACCTCCACGGCGACCGCCTCGCTGTCCTCGTCGAGGTGCACGGTGGGCTCGTCCAACAGGTACAGCGAGGCCGGCCGCAGCAGGACACGGGCCAACGCGATCCTTTGAAGCTCTCCGGCGGAGGTCGGCCTTCCTCCATCCCCGAGCCGGGTATCGAGCCCCGACCGAAGCTCCGCCAACAAATCCGACGCCCCCACCGCGGCCACCGCCTCAACCAGCTGATCGTCCCGAGCACGCGGGTTGGCGAGCCTGAGGTTCTCGGCCAGCGTGGCAGCGAGCAAGGTCGGGTGTGCGGGCAGGTAGGTGATACGACGACGCCAGGCGGCGACATCGAGATCGCGTAGGTCGTCGTCGCCGGCCGTCACCGATCCTCGCAACGGGGCGAGAAAGCCCAGCAGGATCGCCAGCACGGTGGACTTGCCGATACCGTTGGGGCCCACCAGCACCACGGTCTCGCCCGGGGCGATGGTGAGCGACGCCTCGTCGAGCAGCAGCTCGGGACGCCCGGGGAATTCGACGTCCACCGAACGCAGGGCCACGGGCAGACACCGCGGGTCACCGGGAGCCAGGCCGCCGCCTTCCTCGCAGTCGCGCCCTGACCGCCGGGCCGAATCGGCATGGCCGGCGCCGATCAATGTCATGGCCCGGTCGGCGGCGACGAGACCCTCGGTGCTCTCGTGGAACTCCGCGCTCACCCGTCGCAGGGGGAGGAAGACCTCGGGGGCCACGATCAGCACCGCGAGCGCCGCGCTGAGGTGCACGGACCCGTGCAGGAGGCGAAGTCCCAGCGGCACCGCCACCAGCGCCACCGACACCGACGCCAACGTGTCGAGCACGAGGGCGGAGAGGAAGGCGATGCGCAGCGTCGACAGGCTGGCCCGCCGCAGTGCCTCCCCGGCCTGCTCGATCCGGGCGCGCTGCGCGGCGCTGCGCCCGAAGGCCCGGATCACGGGCAGGCCCTCGAACACATCGGCGACTTGGCGCCCGAGCGCCTCGACCTGGCGCCACCGGTCCCCCGCCAGCGAGACGCTGGCGCGCCCGACCAGGGCGCCGAACACCGGGAACAGGATGATGGCGGTGACGATGACGATGCCCGACACCCAGTCGAGGACACCCACGACAGCGGCCAGGGCGACGGGGGCGGCGACACCGAGCACGAGGTCGGGCAGACACCGACCGACGTACACGTCCAGCGCATCGAGACCGCGCCCCGCCAGTGCCGCCAATTCCCCAGGGTCTCCAGCGGCTCCCGTCGAACCAGTCGATGCCCCGCGCAGCGACGCGTCGATCAACCTGCCCCGGATGTCGGCCTTGGCCCGTGAAGCACCGAGCCGGGAGAGGAGCTCTGCGACCAGCGCGCACAGCCCTCGCACCACGACGGCGGCCGCGAGCCAGACGAGCTCGCTCACCCGGTCGCCGGGCCGCGCCCCGGGCACGGCGCCGGCGAGGAGATGGGCCAGGGACAGGGCCTGCACGACGACCGTGGCGGTCGACACCAGGCCGACGGCCACCGACGCCACCACGACCCGCTGGACGACGGGCGACCGCCGGATCAGACGGGTGTCGACCAGCCCCGTGCGGGACCTCTCGCCTCCCGGGAGGGAGGTGTCCGCGTCGGACAACGATCAGGCCTCGGGGGCAAGGGCGGCACGCGTCGGCTCACCACCGGGAGCGGCGGCCGGCCTAACCAGGCGCTGACGGAACACCCAGTAGGTCCATCCCTGGTAGGCGAGCACAAACGGGGTGAAGCACGCGGCGACCACCGTCATCACCACCAACGTGTTGTGCTGCGAGGCGGCCCCGGCGATGGTCAGGCCGTTGGCAGCCCGGTTGCTGGCGGGCAGGACGGCGGGGAACATCCGCGAGAACACGGCTCCCATGGCGAGCAGGATGGCGGTCCCGGTGGCGATGAACGCCCATCCGTCGCGGCGCCGGACCACCAGCAAGGTGGCGCCGCCGACAGCGGTCACCGCCGCGACGGCGAGCACGAGGGGCAGGACGGCCGACACCGATCCGGTCACCGCCGGGCGCCCCGTGAGCGCCACCCACGCCACCGTCGCCGCGAGCAGGACCACGGCGGCGAGGCCGCTGACACGCGCCGCACGCCGAGCGCGCTGAGCCAGGTCGCCGGAAGTCTTGAGCGCCAGGAAGACCGAGCCGTGCAAGGCGAAGAGGGCAAGGCTCGCCAGACCACCGACGAGAGCGATGGGGTGGAGCAACCCGATGAGGCCTCCGTTGTAACGACCGTCCGCCGCAAGGGGGACGCCGTGGACGAAGTCCGTGAAGGCGACGCCCCACACCACGGCGGGCACGAGGCTACCGACGAAGTTCGCCACGTCCCACGTCCGGCGCCAACCAGGACGATCGTCCTTTCCCCGGAACTCGAAGGAGACACCACGGATGATCAGTGCCACGAGCACGAGGAACAGCGCGAGATAGAACCCGCTGAACAACCTGGCATACCACAGCGGAAAGGCGGCAAACGTGGCGCCGCCCGCGACCAGGAGCCACACCTCGTTGCCGTCCCAGACCGGGCCGACGGCGTTGAGGCACAGGCGTCGGTCGGTCTCGTCGGTGATCACGAACGGGGTGACGACGGCGACCCCGAAGTCGAAGCCCTCGAGGAAGAGGTAGCCGGCCCACAGCAGCCCGATGAGGGCGAACCACGTCGTGTTGAGGTTGGCGAAGGGCACGTCGTTCGTCCTCTCAGTACACGAGCTCGGGGACGACCCCGCCCGCGGAGCTCTCGGCGTGTCCGCCATGCCCGCCGTGATCGTCGAGGTCGTCGAGCTTGTGGCGGGCAGCTCGCGCCATCAACATCACGTCGATGGCGCCCAGGGCGCTGTAGATCACCACGAAGCCGACCAAGGTGGCCACCACGTCGGCGGCGCTGACCGGCGAGACGCTCGTGGCCGTCTTGAGCAACCCGTAGACGATCCACGGCTGGCGGCCGGCCTCGGTGAAGATCCATCCCGTGGCGTTGGCGATGAAAGGCAAAGCCATCCCGATCAGGGCGGCACGCCGGAACCACGGGCTGGCCAGGAGGCGCTTGCGGCGGGCGAGCACCAACGCCCAGGCGGAGAGGAGGATCATCAACATCCCCGCCCCAACCATGGCGCGAAACGACCAGTACGTGAGCCAGATCACCGGGACGTAGCTGCCGGGACCGTACTTGGCCGTTTCGGCCTGCTGGATCTGATCGATGCCGCGGACCTGTCCGTTCCAACTGAGATCGGCGATCATGCTCAGGACGTGCGGCACCCGGATCTGGAAGACCGGTTTCCCCGACAGGTCGCCGATGGTGAGAAGCGAGAAGCTGGCGCCGCTCTTGGTCTGGTAGAGAGCCTCGGCGGAGGCCATCTTCATGGGCTGCTGGCTGTCCATCAACCTCGCCTGCGCGTCTCCGGCCACGCTGGTGAGGATGACAGCCACCAACGTGAAGGCCGCAGCCAGGCCGGCGGCCCGCAAGAAGGCGGAGCGATGTGCCTCGTTGGACGTCTCGCGGTGGGCGCGCCAGACACTGATGCCGAGGACGAGGAGACCTCCGGTGGCGAACGCGCCCAGGACCGTATGGGCGAAGGACTCCCACAACGTGGAGTTGCCCAGTACGGCCCAGAAGTCGGTGAGCACGGCCTGACCGTGCACGACGCGATATCCAACAGGGTGTTGCATCCAGGCGTTGGCAGCCAGGATGAAGAAGGCGGAGAGCACCGTGCCTACGCTCACCAACCAAATGGTGGCGAGGTGCAGCCGCGGTGAGAGGCGCCCGCGGCCGAAGATCCACAGGCCGACGAAGGTCGACTCCAAGAAGAAGGCGAGGAGACCCTCGATCGCCAGTGGCGCCCCGAAGATGTTGCCGACGAACACCGAGTACGACGACCAGTTCATCCCGAATTGGAACTCGAGCACGATGCCGGTCACGACGCCGACGGCCAGGTTGATGAGGAACAGCCGACCGAAGAAGCGACTCAGCCTGTCCCACCCGGGGTCCTGGCGGCGATACGCCAGAGTCTGCATGACCGCGACGAGGAAGCCCAGCCCGATCGTGACGGGAACGAAGAAGAAGTGGAACACGGTGACGATGGCGAACTGCCAGCGCGCCAGGAGGAGGGTCACGGCAGGTTCGCCCTCGGACGGGCAGGCTCAGAGATCATCGTAGGGGGTCTCCGTGTCAGGGAATCGCTCGGCCCTGGCAACATATGACAGGGCCTCTCGGGTCCCGTAGGGCCGAAAGTCCCCATCCCGGGCCGGGCCGGAGGCCCCGTCGAGCCTGGCGCATGGCCCATGGTGATTCCGCACCGGCTCCGTCACGTTTGGGCACGCCGGCGCGGGTGGACAGGACCGTGGAGCGTCCGTCCCCGGGCCCGACGTGGTCCGGTCGCGGTCAGGGCGCGGACGGACAGGCGACGTGGGATGGGATCGGGTTCAGAGCCGGGTCAGTGCGAGCAGCCAGGCCCTGGCACCCTCGGGGCCCAAGGTGATCTCCAGCACGGCGTCCTCGATGGAGTCGACGCGCCAACCGTCGGTGAAGCAGTGGCGGAGCTCGTCCTCACGCACCCGTCTCGGGCCCCACTCGCCCGGTTGCTTGTCACTGAAGCAGAGCATGAAGTACCGCCCGCCGGGCTTCACGACCGCACCGAGCCCGGCCACGAAACGCAGCCGGGCGTCGTCGTCGAAGACATGGAAGAGCCCACAGTCGAGCACCGTGTCGAATTGCTCCCCGAGACCGGGCAGGTCGAGGGCATCCCACACCTCGAAGCGGGCGTCGAGCGAGCGTCGGGCCGCCTTCTCCCGCGCCAGTCGGATGGCGGTGGGGGCGGCGTCGATCCCGATCGCCTCGAGCCCGTGCTCGGCAGCCAGCAAGGTGTGCTCTCCAGTCCCGCACCCCACGTCGAGCACCCGACCCCGCACCTCCCCTGCTTCCACCAGCGCCGCGAACGTGGCCTGAGGCCGTCCGATGTCCCAGGGCGGCGTCATCCCTTCGTAGCTGGCCTCGAAATCGGCGATCTGGTGCACGTGGGGAGGGTCGGGGGCAGCGACGGGGTCCATGACAGGGTCGTCGTCGGCCATGTCGTCCTTGTACCACGCCGGTCGCAGCCAGACCAGGTCCTTCACCCACGCAGGCTCCTTCACCCACGCAGGCTCCTTCACCCACGCAGGCTCCTTCACCCACGCAGGCCGGAATCCCGAGGCCCCCCACTGTCTCGACCACGCTGGGCGACGGTGATGATCTCCGGGCTCGTGTCGGTCAGGGGCGCCCGGTCCCAGTCGCCGAACTGCTCCTCGATCACGAGGCCGGCATCGGACACGAACGCGGACAGCGAGTCCACATCGAGGAATCGCAGCGTGCTGCGGCTCACCTTCGGCCGGTCCCATCCGGGGCTCGTGAACGTCGCCGTGAAGCGCACGCGATCACCTTCGACCGGGGTCTCGACCTGATCCGCCATCCGCACCACGACGCCGGCCGGGTCGGTGACCTCGACGGCGTGATCGGGAGTCCAACGTTCCCACGCCCGAACCAGCGGGTTGCGGGTCTCGAAGACGAAGCGCCCGGCATCGGTGAGGGCGCACCGCACGGCCCGGAGCGTGCCGCGCACCTCGTCGTCCCCGAGGAGCACCTGGAACACATGACCGGTCATGACCACCAGATCGAACTCCCGGTCCCACGCCACCGACGCCAAGTCACCGAGGACCCATTCGACGTCGGATCGCGTCCGGGCCCGGTCGAGCATGGCGTCGGCGGGGTCGAGCCCGCACAGCCGTCCCGTGTGCCCCGCTTCCCGGGCCCCGTGCAGCAGTGCGCCTGTCCCGCACCCCACGTCGAGCACGGCTTCGGCGTCCATGACCAGCGGCAGGTAGAAGTCGAAGTCGCGCCGGCTCCCCCACGGGTGGAGCACGTCGTAGAGCCCGGCGAGACCGGCGTCGATGAAGGCCCGATCGACCACCGCACCGAAGTACCAGGACACAGCGGCGACCGCAACGGGACCCGCCCTTTCGACCGCGGATGGTCCCGGGAAACCGGGGCTGAACAGGGCGAGGACGACGGAGGGACCACCGAGGAACGGCGTCGACCACGACCGGCCCCCAGAGGCCGTGTGGCTTCGGGAAGCCGACGACGCGGCTTCCCGAAGCAAACGACGTGGCGGGTGACTAGCTTCTGTCCTAAGCGCAGCGGCCAGGCGGGGAGGTCCGATGCACTGGGGGCGAGCGGGGGGTCGCAACGGGTCCTTGGCGCGCAGCCACGCAGCGGGCAGTCACTCGGGCCAATCGGCGACGACCGGTCAGCACCGTTTCGTCCCATCGGGGAGGGATTGCACATGAACCACGAGACTCGGCTTGCCAAGGTTCGGCGTGTCGGAATCGCCCTGGGCGCAGGCCTCCTGGCGTGCGGCGTGCTCGCCATCGTGGGTGTCCCGACGGCCTCGGCCAAGGCTTCGGCCCCGCAGGTGCTCTACGTCGGCGCCGTCAACGGTGTCACCACTCCGGCCGCGTCGACGTTCGCGACCATCCAGGCTGCGGTCACCGCGGCCAAGAAGGGGGACTGGATCCTGATCGCCCCCGGTGACTACCACGAGTCGGGTGACACCGGATACGGAGCGCCGACCACCACGCAGCTCTCGGAGGGGTACTACGGGGGGGTCATCATCACCACGCCCGACCTCCACCTGCGGGGCTTGGACCGCAACAGTGTGATCGTGGACGGAACCTCGGCCGGTGCATCCACGTGCAGCTCAGCTCCTGGCGGTCAGAACTCGCTGAACGGCGAGGGCCGCAACGGGATCGTCATCTGGAAGGCGAACGGCGTGAGCGTCGAGAACCTGACGGTCTGCAACTTCATCGCCGGCTCGGGTTCCTCGGGCAACGAGATTTGGTGGAACGGTGGCGCGGGCTCGGGCAAGGTGGGACTGAAGGGCTACACGGGGAACTACCTCACGGCCACCTCCACCTACTTCGTGAACGATGCCAGCGATGCCGACATCTGCTCGACCTGCGCCCAGTACGGGATCTTCGCATCCAACTCCAGAAACGGCACGTGGAACCAGCTCTATGCCAACAACTTCGCCGACTCGGGCATGTACGTGGGCGCGTGCCACCGCGTCTGCAACGTCACGATCCAGAACGCCCAGATGGAGGACAACGCCCTCGGCTACTCGGGGACCAACTCAGGCGGGCAGGTAGTCATCGAGAACTCGATCTTCGACAACAACAAGGAAGGCGTCGACACCAACACGGCGCTCACCGGCGACCCGCCGCCGCCCCAGGACGGCCGTTGCTCGGGCAAGTCCCTGAGCTCCATCACCCACACCAACTCGTGCTGGGTCTTCATCGACAACCTGGTCGAGAACAACAACAATCCGAACGTGCCGGTGGTGGGGACAGCCGGCCTGGGGCCGACAGGGACGGGGATGACGATCTCCGGGGGCCGTAACGACACCGTCATGGACAACGAGTTCCTCGGCAACGGCGCCTGGGGCATCCTCTTCGTCCCCTACCCGGACGGGAACACGACGTCTGACGGGAAGACGTGCAAGGCGACCGGTGGTGAGGTGGCGTCGGGGCTGGGGGTTGCCGGTGTGGCGTGCCTGTACGACCCCGAGGGCGACGCACTGTTGAACAACAAGTTCTCGGGCAACGGGACACTCGGCAACCCGACCAACGCCGACTTCGGCAACCTGCTCGTGGGGGGCAAGACCCCGGAGAACTGCTTCTCGGGCAACACCGAGTGGAACTCGGGCTTCACCCTCGAGACGGGCCCGGCCACGAGCGCGGACTCTGCGCTCACGCCCTCCACGTGCGGAGCCAAGACCCCCAAGACCACCCTGCTGGGCGTCAACACCGACGCGACCCTGCTCCTTCAAGCCGAGTGCGACTCGGGCGTGTTGGCCTGCTCGGGCTCGGGCTACCCCCAGGCCACGAGCGTGGTCATGCACCCCATCCCCGCGGGCCTGCCGTCCATGCCCAACCCGTGCACGGGAGTGCCCTCCAATGCATGGTGCCGGGGCAGTGTCCCCGTAGCGGGACCGCGTCGCTGACGGTGCGGCGTCGCTGACGGTGCGGCGTCGCTGACGGTGCGGCGTCGCTGACGGCCTAATCGGGACTCGCACCCAGGTCCGGGCTCGCTCCGAGCTCGCTCCCGCGCCGCGGCGGGTGCGATCATCGTGGCATGCGCGTGCGACGCACCTTCGCCTTTCTCGATCTGTCCGGGTTCACGGCTCTGACCGAGTCCGAGGGCGACGAGCGTGCCGTGGCCGTGCTCGGCGTGTTTCGCGCCGCGCTGCGCGACATCTGCTCGCGTCGGGCCGTGCGCATCGCCAAATGGCTCGGGGACGGAGCCATGCTCGTGAGCGTGGACACCATGCCGCTGGTGGCGGCGACCTTGGAGATGAAGGCGGCCATCGACGTCGCCCCCGAGCCCGTCACCATCAGGTGCGGGGTCACCACGGGGACCGTCATCCTCCTCGAGGGCGACGACTACATCGGCCACGCCGTCAACGTGGCGGCCCGGCTGTGCGACCTCGCCGTGGGCCACGAGGTCCTGGCAGTCTCGTCGGTGGTGGACGAGCTCCCGCCCTGGGCCACCGTGGAGGCGGCCGACGAGATCTCGGTGCACGGCCTCGAACAACCGATCGACGTGGTGCGTCTGTGCCTGCCGACGGCGGGCCCCGACACCGAGCCCGACCCGGTGTGCCGCATCCCCCTCACCCATGCCACCGCCGTGGCGCGGCGACGCGACGGGGAAGGCCGGGAGCTGTTGTTCTGCGCCGAGAGCTGCGCCGAGATGTGGGAGCAGCGCCGGCGTGGCCCATCGGACATCGAAACCGGGAGCATCCGCGAGGTCTGGATGCGCTGAGCGCCCTCGCCAACAGGCCCCTTGGCGTCGGGCGAAGGTTCGACCCTGGGCGCCGGGCGCGCCCGCTCAGCGGTCGGTTCCGGGGTGGCGCGTGAGGTCGGTGGCCTTGGTCATCCTGGGTCCCGCCGGCCTGTTCCCCGGCCTGGGGGTGACGTCGACGTCGACGGCACTGGCCCGCAGGGCCCCCACCGTGCACTGCTCCTTGGGGCGGTGCGCAAAGGGGTCGAAACGGTAGTGGCGGATGGCGTTGAGGTGCGTGAACTTCTCGATGTCCTCGTCGGGAACCCCGTCGAGCGACTTCATGAGCATCTCGGGGGACTGGGGCCAGGTCGAGTCCGAGTGGGGGTAGTCGGCCTCCCAGCACATGGAGTCGATCCCCACCCTGTGGCGGAGCTCGACGCCGGAGGGATCGTCGATGAAGCACGTGACGATCTGCTCGGCGAACACCTGGCTGGGAAGCTTGTTCCCGAAGTCCTGCCCCGTCCACCCGTGATGGCGCGTGTAGATCCAGTCCATGCGGTCCAGGAAGTACGGGATCCATCCGATCCCGCCCTCCGACAGCGCCACCTTCAGCTCCGGGAACTTCCGGAGCACCGGTGACCACAGCAGGTCGGCGGCGGCCTGGACGATGTTGACGGGCTGGAGCCCGATGAGCACGTCGATGGGGGCGTCGGGGGCGGTCACCACCAGGGACGAGGACGACCCGATGTGCAGGCACACCATGGTCCCCTCGTCGCTGCAGGCCGCCCAGAAGGGGTCCCAATGGTCGCTGTGGAAGCTGGGCAACTTCAACTTGGCCGGGTTCTCGGAGAACGACACGGCGTGACACCCCTTGGCCGCCACCCGCCGGACTTCGTCGGCCATGGCGGCGGGGTCCCAGATGGGCGGCAGGGAGAGGGGGATGAACCGGCCCGGGTAGGTACCGCACCACTCCTCGATGTGCCAGTCGTTGTAGGCCCGGAGCACGGCCAGCCCCAGCTCGGGGTCCGACGCCTTGGCGAAGAGCTGGCCGCACAGCTGGGGGAACGACGGGAAGCACATGGAGGCGATGACCCCGTTGGCGTCCATGTCGCGCACGCGGTCGTGGATGTCGTAGCAGCCCGAACGGATCTCCGCGAACGAGGTGGGCTCGATGCCGTACTCCTCGACGGGACGGCCGGCCACGGCGTTGAGCCCGATGTTGGTGGCCTCCTTGCCGTCGAAGCGCCAGATCTCGGTGCCGTCGTCACGCACGTCCACCCGTGGGGCCTGGTCGGCAAAGCGCGCCGGCACCCGTCCTTCGAACATGTCCGGAGGCTCGACCACGTGGTCGTCCACGCTGACGAGTACCAGGTCCTCGAGCTGCATGGGCCCTCCCGTCCCGGCCGGCGGCGCCGCGCACCGGCGCCGGGCCGCCACGCCGTTCCCTGACACGCGTGTCGGAGATCACTGTATCGTCAGCGCCGTGACGCCACAGGTTCGGGGGGGACGGGGCGCGCCGGGGGATGGGTCGGCTGTGCCGGCCACGCCGGCTGTGCCGGCCACGCCGGCTGTGCCGGCCATGGCCCTCGAGGGCCTGCGCATCCTGGACCTGACACGCCTGGGCTTCGGGGCCCAGGCCACCTTGATCTGCGGCTGCCTGGGGGCCGAGGTCATCCGGGTCGAGAGCACCCGCTTCCCCGACGCCATCCGGGTCATGCCGCCCTTCGTCCCCGAGCCCGGCGAGCGGGGTGAGGCGTTCGGAGTCGCCACACTCGCCAATGCCACCGGCGCGGCGAGCCCCAACCGCGGGGGGATCTTCTACAAGTACAACACCGGCGGGAAGCGGAGCATCACCGTGAACGCCCGCCACCCCAAGGGCCTGGCGCTGTTGAAGGACCTCGTGGCGCACTCCGACGTCGTGACCGAGAGCTTCGCGGCGGGCACGCTCGATCGTTGGGGCCTCTCCTACGACGTCATGCGGGAGATCCGTCCCGACATCGTCTACGTGTCGATGTGCGGGTTCGGGCACGAGGGCCCCGACACCTCGCATGTGACCATGGGCCCCACCGCCCAGGCCCTGACCGGGCTCACCTTCCTGGTGGGCCTGCCCGACCGGCCCCCGGCGGGGTGGTCGTTCTCCTATCTGGACCACGTGGGCGGCTATCTCGGGGCCATCGCCATCCTGGCCGGGCTCATCCACCGCGGCCGCACCGGCGAGGGACAGCACGTGGACGTCTCCCAGCTCGAGCCGGCCACGGCGCTGTCGGGCGCCCTCCTTCTCGACGCCATGCTCAACGGTCGTCCCAGCCGTCGACCGGGCTTCCCCACGGGCAACCGGCGCGCCCACCCCCCGTGCGCGCCGTCGGGCGCCTACCGGGCCCGGGGGGACGACAAGTGGGTCGTGGTGTCGTGCCGCACAGAGGAACAGTGGAAGGCGCTCCGGCGCGCCGTGGGCAGCCCGCCGTGGAGCACCGACCCCCGCTTCGCCACCATGGCAGGACGCGTCGAGCACGCGGACGACCTCGACGCGCACCTCGAGGCGTGGACCTCCGAACGCGACCGCTACGAGGTCATGGCGCTGCTCCAGGACTCGGGTGTGCCCGCAGGCGCCGTGCAGGACGCGGCGGACCGGCTCGAGCGTGACCCGCAGTTGGCGGCGCGGGGCCACTACACCATGCTCGGCAACGCCGAGGTGGACCCGCTCCCCCTGGAGGGCGTCCCCTTCCGCATGTCGGCCACGCCTCCGCACACGGGGGGCAGGCTGCGTCGGGGGCCACCGTGTCTGGGCGAGGACAACGAGAGCGTGCTGGGCGAGGTCCTCGGGATGAGTGCCGCCGACGTCGGCGCGCTCGAGGCAGAGGGGGTGCTGTCGTGAGCGCGGCCGCCCTCGACGGGATCCGCGTCCTGGAGCTCACCGACGAGTCGGCCGAGTACTGCGGGCGACTGCTGGCGGGGCTCGGTGCCGACGTGGTGAAGCTGGAACCACCCGGGGGCGCGCCCTCGCGACAGATCGGCCCGTTCCTCGACGACGAGCCCGGGCCCGACCGCAGCCTCGCCTTCTGGGCCGACAACGTCGGCAAGCGCTCGGTGGTGGTCGCCGACGACGCCGCCGTGCTCGAACTGTGCGGCACAGCCGACGTGCTCGTGCACACGCTGCGGCCCGGTGAGGCCGAGGCGCGGGGCCTCGACTTCGCATCCCTGCAGGCGCGCACACCGGAGCTGGTGGTGTGCGCGGTGACCCCCTTCGGACAGGACGGTCCCTGGGCCGACTACCTCGCCGACGACCTCGTGCTCATGGCCCTGGGCGGGTCGATGGCGGCCTGCGGCTACGGCCCGGGCCCCGACGGCACCTACGACACCCCGCCATTGGCGTGTCACGGGGACCAGGCGTGGCGCACCGCCTCGACCTACGCCGCCATCGCGGCGCTGGGGGCGATCGCCTGGCGCGCACGGTCCGGGCAGGGCCAGTTCATCGACGTCTCGGCCCACGAGTGCTCGGCCAGCATGACCGAGTGGCACCTCATGACCTATCTGTGCTCCGGGGCCGTGCACCGGCGCGGGCCGCACCCCACCCTGACCGCGGCCGACGGCCGGCAGGTGGCCGCGCTCAACCCCGACTTCCTCGGCCCCCACGTGTTCGCCGGCATGCTCGAGATGCTCGAGGCCGAGGGGGTGGCCGGCCCCTTGTCCGACCCCGCCTTCGCCGACCCCGTGCACCGGGCCGGCAACTACCGGGAGGTGTGGCGTGCGCTCAAGAGGCTGGCCGAGAAGCACGACGGCGAGACCCTCTACGAGCTGGGCCAGGGAGCGGGACTGCCATGGGGGGTGATCCGGTCGCCCGAAGAGGTCCTGGCCGACAGGCACCTGCGGGCCCGGGGGCACTTCGTGGAGCTCGAGCACCCCGAGCTGGGCCGTTCGGTGACGTATCCGGGCGCGCCCTTCCTGGCCCACGCGTCGCCGTGGGTGGCACGGCGCCGGCCCCCGTTGCTCGGCGAGCACACCGAAGAGGTCCGTGACGAATGGTCGGCCCGGTGAACGCACCGGGGCGGAGCGGGCACGGTCGGCCCAGTGGCCGCGGTCGGCGCGGTCGGCCCGGAGGGCGCAGCGAGCGTGGTCGGCGCGGTCGGGACGCGTGTCTCGTCGGAGTGGGCGAGACCAGGTACGCGAAATGGGGCGGCATCACCGGCACCAGCGAGTACCAGCTCGCCGTGGAGGCGATCCTGGCCGCGGTGGCCGACGCGGGGATGACCCCCGACGACGTCGACGGCCTGGCCTCGTTCGCCGAGGACCGCAACGACGCCACCTTCGTGGCCGCCGACCTGGGGCTGCCCGAGCTGCGTTATGCCAGCCTGTCGTGGCTGCCGGGCGGGGGCGGTGCCTGTGCGGCCGTGGCCAACGCGGCGATGGCGGTGGAGAGCGGCGCCGCCGAGGTGGTGGTGGTGTACCGGTCGTTGTGCCAGGGCCAGTTCCGGCGCTTCGGCCAGGGACCGGGGAACATGTCGGCGCGCGTCGGGCCACCGCGGGTGCCGCACGTGCGCCGCGCTACCAGCTTGCTCGAGGCCCACGTCGCCTTCACCATGCCCTTCGGCATGTTCAGCCCTCCCATCGCCTACGCCATGGTGCTGCGCCGCCACATGCACCGCTTCGGCACCACCGTCGAGCAGATGGGGCACGTGGCTGTGACGACGCGGGCCCACGCGGCGAGGAACCCCCGGGCCGTGATGGGCGATCGCCCCATGACGATCGAGGACTACCTGGCGTCGCGCATGGTTTCTGAGCCGTTCCGCCTCTTCGACTGCTGCCTCGAGAACGACGGGGCCTGCGCGGTGGTCGTCACCACCGCCGAGCGCGCCGCCGACGCCGCCAAGGTGCCGGTCACCGTCCTGGGGTCCGCCCAGGGCGCGCTGCAGGGATTCGGCCATGGCCAGTACTCCAACGTCGGCATGCCCGACGACGACTACACCAGCTCAGGGGCCCGAGGGGTGGCGGCGCGGCTGTGGGCCCGCGCCGGGGTGGGGCCCGGCGACGTCGACGTGGCGCAGATCTACGACCACTTCACCGGGCTGGTCCTGCTCAGCCTGGAGGACTTCGGGTTCTGCGAGAGGGGCGAGGGTGGTCCCTACGCGGCGTCGGGCGCGCTGGCGTGGCCGAACGGGGCACTGCCCACCAACACCCACGGGGGCAGCCTGTCGGAGGCCTACATCCACGGTCTCAACCACGTCGTCGAAGGAGTGCGTCAGATGCGCGGCGAGTCCACCTGCCAGGTCCAAGGAGCCGAGACCTGCCTGGTCACCAGTGCGGCCGGGGTGCCCACCAGCGCCCTGGTCCTGGGCCGGCCATGACGGCTGTGCCGGCCACGACGACTGGGCCGGCCACGACGACTGGGCCGGCCATGACGGGCGAGCGATGACCGAGCGCTGGTTCCCCGACGAGATGCCGATGCCGGCCGCCAACGCCGAGACCGTGGGGTGGTGGGAGGCGGCCGCCGACCACCGCCTCGTGGTCCAGCGCTGCACCGAGTGCGGGCGCACCCGCCATCCCCCCGGCCCGGTGTGCCCCCGTTGCCGCAGCACCTCGGCGCAGTGGTCGCCCCTGGCGGGCACCGGGACCGTGTACACATACACCGTTGTGCACCAGGCCTTCATCCCCTCCCTGCAGGACAGGGTCCCCTACGTCGTGATCGCCGTGGAGCTCGACGGCGCGGACGGGGCCCGCATGGTGTCGGACCTGGTCGATGCCGACCCCGACGAGGTGGCGGTGGGCCTGCCCGTCGAGGTGGCGTGGGAGGACATGGGACCGGAGCTCGCCGTCCCCCGGTTCCGCCCCGCCTCCGGACCCGGACGCACGCGCACCGGGACACGCCCGTGACCGCCCGCAGCGGCCGGAGGGCCGTGATCGCCGGGGTGGCCACGTCGGACTATCCGCATCTCCCCCATCTGTCGGAGCACGCCGTGCACGGCCAGGCCGCCGACCGGGCCCTGGCCGACGCGGGGTTGACCTTCGCGGACGTCGACGGCTTCGCCACCACCGGCTTCTTCCCCATGTACGCGACAGGGGTGGCCGAGTACCTCGGCCTGCACCCCATCTACTTCGACGAGACCAACTCGGGCGGCTCGTCGTTCGAGGTGCTCGTCGAACACGCCGCCTACGCGGTGGAGGCCGGCGCCGCGGACGTGGTGCTCGTCACCTACGGCAGTGTCCAGCTCTCCCAGATGGGTCGACGACTGGGCACCGGTGGCGGGGGTGGAGGCGGATTCGCGCCGGGGCCCGCCATCTACGACGCCCTGTGGGGGAACACGCTGGTGGGCAACTACGCCATGGCGGCGCGCCGGCACATGCACGAGTTCGGCACCACGCCCGAGCAGCTGGCGGCGGTGGCCGTGACGATGCGCAAGCACGCCGCCACCAATCCCCAGGCCCAAGAGCGCGAGCCCATCACGGTCGAGGACGTCGTCACCTCTCGTCTCGTCGCCGATCCGCTCCACAAGCTCGACTGCTGCGTCATCTCCGACGGCGGAGGGGCATGCGTGGTCACGACCGAGGAGCGCGCCCGGGACCTCCCCCGGGCCCCGGTCTACGTGCTCGGCGCGGCCCACGCCACGACGCACCACCTCAACCTGTCGGCCATGCCGAACCTGACCGTCACCCCCGCCGCCCAGTGCGGGCCCGTCGCCTTCGCCCGGGCGGGGATCACGCCCGCCGACGTCGACGTCGCCCAGCTCTACGACTCGTTCACCATCACCGTGGTGCTGACGGTGGAGGACCTCGGGTTCTGTGCCAAGGGCGAGGGGGGTGCGTTCGTGGAGGACGGCGGGCTCGGGGTGGGCGGGCGGCTCCCCACCAACACCGACGGCGGAGGCCTCTCGGCGTGCCACCCCGGGATGCGAGGCATGTTCCTCATCGTCGAGGCGGTGCGGCAGCTGCGCGGCGAGGCGGGAGCCACCCAGGTCGCCGACGCCCGCATCGCGGTGGCGCACGGGACCGGCGGGATGTTGTCGACCGGTGCCACCCTGGTGCTGGGCCGGGAGGTGCCATGACCGATCGTTCACCGGCCACCGACGAGCGCCCGCCCAAGCCCCGCCCCGCGCCGACCCCCGACGCCGACTCCGCCCCCTACTGGAAGGCGGCGCACGAAGGTCGCCTCGTGGTCCAGCACTGCACGAGGTGCGGACACCGGCAGCTCTACGCCCGTGACCGCTGCCTGGTGTGCCGCGGGCCCGTGGAGTGGATCGAGGCCAGCGGGCGGGGCACCGTGTACAGCTTCACCGTGATCCGCCAGAACTACTCCCGTCCCTTCCGGGATTGGATCCCCTACGTGGTGGCCCTCGTCGACCTGGAAGAAGGCCCGCGCGTCATGACCAACATCGTGGACTGCGAGCCCGACGACGTCCGCATCGGCATGGCGGTGCAGGCGCGCTTCGAAGCGGTCTCCGACGAGGCGGGGATCGCCCTGTTCTCACCCCGAGCCTGAGCCCGCCCGGCCCGAGCCACGCCGACTGCCACCCGGGCCACGGCTTGCCCGGGGGTGCTGGGCATGGGATCGTTCGGGATGGCCCCTCCGGCGTGAGAAGGGCCTGGTGGGGCGGTCCCCGGGGCGCCTCGGAGAGGAGCACGTGATGTCGGACAAGCCCAGCTACCTCGGACTGCTCAACGTCATTGCGGTCAACGAGGCCCGCGCCCAGCAATACCTCCAGGTGTGGATCGACACGACCACCGATCCCGAGGTCAAGGCGGTGCTCCGCACCGTGGCGTGGCGCGAGGGCGAGCACGGCATGAGCTTCGCCAAGCGGGTCAACGAGCTGGGCTACGAGCTGCGGGACAGAGACGACCTCGACCTCGCCGACCGACTGGCGGTGGCCGCGTCGGACCGCAGCGACCTCGAGAAGATGGAGTACTTCGGCCAGGATCGCCTCGACGAGGTCCTGGGCGCGTTCGACAACGTGTTCCAGGACCACACCATCGACATCCGCACCGGCGAGCTGCTCGGGCGCTACATCGCCGAGGAGTTCGACACCGCCCGGCTCCTGCGCTGTTGCTACGAAAAGCTCAAGGCGCGTCAGGCCCAGGAACCGGCCCCGGCGTCGCGCCCGCCCGTCGCCCTCGGCGGCACCTCGGCCGAGCTGTCCGCCCTCAACGACAAGGTCGACGCGCTGTGCCGTGCGGTCGAGTAGCTTCGCCAGATCGTGTGCGCCCAGTCCATGCCGACCAAGGCGTCCTGACCCACGCGTTGTCGGGCTCGGGCGAGGCGGCGTCGGACATGAGCGCGAACGGCGTCGCCCGTCCGGTTCGAGAAGGACTGTTCACCGACACCGCTGACACCGCTGACACCGCAAGTACCGTGGACACCGGCGAGGCCGGGCAACCCCGTCTCCTCGGGAGCCGGTGCGAGGCGTGTGGCCGGCATACCTTCCCCCGCAGCGACACGTGCCCGTACTGCGCCGCGCAGGGTGCCCGTCCCGTGGAGCTGTCGGGGAGGGGCCGGCTCTGGACCTGGACCGCCGTCACCACCCCACCGCCGGGGTACGGGGGCGACGTCCCCTACGGCTTCGGCGTGGTCGAGCTCCCCGAGGGGCTGCGGGTGGTCACCCGACTGACCGAAGCCGACCCGGCCCGCCTGTCGGCGGGCCAGCCCATGCGCCTGGTGGTGACGCCCGTCCTCGCCGACGAGGGAGGCCCGGTCGTGACCTACGCCTTCGCGCCCGAGGACCAGCCGTGAACGGCGTCGTCGTCGCCGGCGTCGGCATCCATCCCTTCGGTCGATTCGAGGACCGGACGATCACCGACATGGGCGTGAGCGCGGTCCGCAGCGCGCTGGCCGAGGCGGGCATCTCCAAGGGCGGGTTCCAAGCCGCCTTCTGCGCCACCGCGTACGGGGGCGTGGCGTCGGGCCACAAGGTGCTGTCCCGGATCGGCATGACGGGGATGCCCATCGTCGACGTCGAGGCCGGTTGCGCCAGCGGCGGCGCCGCCCTCATGCTCGGTGCCGCCGCGATCCACGCCGGCGTCTACGACACCGTGCTCGTCTTCGGCGTGGAGAAGATGCCCAAGGGGATGATCCGGTCGTCGTTCTTCGAGCCATGGCAGGAGGAGTCGGGCCTGGCCGCCACACCGGCCTACTTCGCCCTGCGCGCCCAGCGCCTGATGCAGGACTCGGGCGTGACCAAGGACCATATGGCCAAGGTGGTGGTGAAGAACCGCCGTCACGGCGTGCACAACCCGAACGCCATGTTCCGCTCGGAGGTCGACGCCGACGCGGTGCTCGGGTCACGGGTGGTGTGCGAGCCGCTTCACCTGTGGATGCTGTGCACACCCAACGAGGGGGCCGCCGCCGTCGTGCTGTCGCGGGCGGGCGATGGCCCCGGGGTCCGGCTGCGCGCCGCGGTGCTGCGCTCGCACCTGCCCGGATCCGTGCTCAACGAGTCGACGCCGATGTCGGGACTGGTCGACGACTCGGTCCCCGCCGCCACCACGCTGGCCGCCACGGCCGCGTACGAGGAGGCCGGGATCGGGCCCGAGGACCTCGACGTGGTCGAGTGCCAGGACACCGACGCGGCGCGCGAGCTGCTGTCGTACGAGGAGCTCGGTCTGTGCAAGCCCGGCGGGGCGGCTGCCCTGGCCGACGAGGGAGCCACCGAGCTCGGCGGGCGGATCCCGGTCAACCCCAGCGGGGGGCTGTTGTCCAAGGGTGAGCCCCTCGGGGCGTCGGCCCTGGGACAGGTGGTCACGCTCGTGCACCAGCTGCGGGGAGAGGCCGGGCCCACCCAGGTCGAAGGGGCACGGGTGGCGCTGGCCCACACCGTGGGGCGCGGCGCCAATGCCAGTGTCGTCGTCCTCAGCTCCTGACGCTCGTCCACATTCGTTCTTCGTCGAAGGGGGCCCCATGTCCAACCCGGCAGGCACCACCGCACCGTTTCTCGTCGGCGTCCTCTACGACTTCCCCCAGGCCGACGGTGGAGCCCTCTTCGAGGACGCCGTTCGCACCGGCATCGACGAAGTGGTCGCCAGCGGCCGTATCGACCGCCCCCTGGAGCTGGTGCCACGCCACGCCCACGGACTGCCGGCGGGAACCGCCTTCGACGTCGAGAAAACCTTCGCCGAGCTCGTCGATACCGGCGTGCTCGTGATCCTCGGCCCTACCGTCAGCGACAACGGGCTCATCGTGGGACCACTGGCCGACGCCGCCGGAGTGCCGTGCATCAACTACACGGGCGGCGAGCGGACCCGAGGTGAGTTCATGTTCCACTACCAGGTGGGTTCGCTCGAGGAAGAGCCGGCCGTGCTGGCGCACTACCTGGCGGGCCAGGGACGCGCCAGTGTGGCCGTGGCCCACGACAATTCCCCGGTCGGCCGGCGCTACGCCGAGTTCTTCGCCGAGGCGTGCGGCTCGCTGGGCATCGACATCACCGGGACGGCGTCGATCTCGCCCCTGGCCGAGGACGTCTCCCCCGCAGTGGCGCGCCTGCGATCGGGAGCGCCCGAAGGCCTGGTGTACCTCGGCATGGGGGTGGCGGCTCGCGCCGTGGCCCTGGCGGTGGAGTCCGAGAAGTGGGACGTCCCGGTGGTGGCCAACTCGGCGCTCATGTTCGGCTACGCGCGGCGCGACTGGAGGGCGGGATGGGAAGGGTGGGTCTACGTCGACAGCGTGTCCGACGACAACACGTCCCGGGCCGCGCTGCGCCAGCGCTCGCCGAGGAGC
>Ga0116219_10001226_pt1 | contig 24436 bp, 24 predicted proteins | sample Sb_taG_4_FD_91019 | JGI IMG/M metagenome (GOLD analysis project Ga0116219, IMG submission 91019) | Peat soil microbial communities from Weissenstadt, Germany - Sb_50d_6_BS metaG | ecosystem: Environmental > Terrestrial > Soil > Wetlands > Peat | place: Germany: Weissenstadt | collected 2010-09-21
ATGGCCCCTTCTGGTACACCGACGGCGGCACCGTGGACAACGAGCCGCTGGGCCGGACCATCGACCTCGCCCAGCGGATCGACGGCGGCGGCGACAAGCGGCTCTACCTCCTCATCCACCCCGACCCGGCGGTGCGGGCCCCGTCGCCGGTCTGGGGCGGCGACGCACCGCAGCCGCCCTGGCTGAGGACCGGCACCCACGCCCTCAGCATCGGCCGCGCTCAGTCCATCTATCAGGACCTCGTCCGCCTCGAGGAGGTGAACGCCCGACTGCGGGCCATCGAGTCGGCGGTCGAGGAGCCGCGACGCGCCGAGGTGCGACGAGCCGCGGGGCTCGAAGACAAGGACCTCGTCGCAGTCGAGGTGATCTCGCCGCTCGTCGACCCGACGGTGACCACGGCCCCCGCCGAACAGCTCGCCGGCGCGTTCTTCTTCCACTTCGGCGGGTTCTTCGACATCCGCTACCGCATGAGCGACTTCGCGCTTGGGTACCGGAACATGGCCTATTGGCTGGTGGAGCGCCTCGGCCCGTTCCTTCCGGGCACCGAGCTCGACCAGGCGAACGCCGAGGTGCAGCGACGCTACGACGAGCTCGGCTGGGACCGGTACCGATTCGGCGGAGCCACCCTGGCCTCGCTGTCGTTCGGGAAGAAGCTGTCACTGCTCCGCCTCGGACTCCACGTGGCGAGAGTGGTCGTCCACGACCTCTTCCACGGCGCCCCCTGAGCGCGACCGGAAAGGAGAGCGACGCTGGCAACCGCCGACCGAAGCCTCGGATTCTTGTTCGACTCGGTGGCCGAGGACTACGACGCGATCCGGCCCGGCTACCCCGACGCCCTGTTCGACGACGTCGCGGCGTCGACCGGCCTGGTCACGGGCGACGCGGTCCTCGAGATCGGCTGCGCGACCGGCATCGCCACCCGGTCCCTGCTGGCCCGGGGCTACCGGGTCACGGCGGTCGAACCCGGCCGCGAGCTGGCCGCCGTGGCCCGACGCAGCGCCGGCGACCAACCGCTCAAGATCGTGCCGACGACGTTCGAGGCGTTCGACCCCGGCGACGAGCGTTACCGGGCCGTGTTCTCGGCCACCGCCGTCCACTGGGTGGACCCGGCCGTGCGATGGGTGAAAACGGAGGCGCTGCTCGACGAGGACGGTCACCTGGCCCTGGCCACCAACCGGACCATGGCCGGGGGCACCTTCCACGACCTGTACGCAGCGAGCCTCGACCTGCACCGGCGGTTCACACCGGCACTGGCCGAGGAGACCTCGCCGTCGGAAGAGACGCTGCGGACCGAGCTCGAGCAAGGGTCGAGCGACATCGGGACCCTATGGTCGGTCGCCGATCCAAAGGGCGGCGGCCGGCCGGCCGGCGCTGCGTTCCTCCGACCGACACTCCGGACCTAACGGTGGGAAGCCACCTACACGACGGCGCAGGCAGTCACGCTGCTGTCGACGTACTCCCCCTACCTCGCGCTCCCGGGCCCCGACCGCGAGGCGCTCTTCGCCGGGATCGCCGGGCTCATCGAGGAGCGGTTCGGCGGCAGCGTCACCCGTCGGTACCTCTCGGTCCTCGGGGTCGCTCGACGGGCGGAGTCCGCCTGAGCGACTGCGGATCGTTCAATCCTCGGCCCGAGCCTCAGTCCGCTGAGACTCCAAACGGTCGGCGCGGAGACGGAAGAAGAGGAACTGGGGTTGGGTCTTGAAGCGATGGAACAGCTCGGGATCGACATCCTCCAACTCGGGCACCGGTCCCGGCTCGACCAGATCCGACACGACGAAGCCGGCTTCGGCGATCGCCCGGGTCATGGCGGTCAGCGGCCGCCGCCAGAACGTCACGTCGAACCCTGGCTCGTCGCCCCAACGCTCGGTGACCAGCTTGATCGCGAAATAGTCATCGGGGCTGAACACCTTCGCATCCTGGGTCGGATGGTGGGTGGAGAAGACAACTGATCCGTCCGGAACGAGGACTCTACGAAATTCCTGCAAGACCGGCACCCAGTTCTCGACGTAGTGCAAGACGAGCGAAGCGACGACGAGATCGAAACTGTTGTCAGGGGCGAACGACAAAGGTTCGGCGAGATCAGCGACGAAGAAGTCAGCTCTGTCGCCTACGCGCGATCGGGCCAGATCGACCATGGCGTGACTTGCGTCGAACGCGGTGACGATCGCTCCGCGATCGATCAGCCACAGCGTCAGTGGGCCGGCCCCGCAGCCGGGCTCGAGGACCCGTAAGCCCGCCACATCGCCCAGCAGTGAGATCGTCGCTGGGCGCTCGTAGTAGGCGTTGAAGGGACCCGCTGCGTTCTTGGCCGCGTACTCGGCGGCAAACGCGTCGTACTGCGCGGTCCACTGCGCTTCGTCGGGCACGCCGTGGCGGACTACGCGTGCCAGCTGTGCTGAGGTGCGAGTGGTCGGGTGAGTCCGTCGTCGGTCCAGCCGTAGGCGAGGTCGACGCCGAGCAGCCGGGCGAGGCGGTCCTCGCCTTCGAGATAGCCGTCGGGCACATGATGTCGATAGTCCTCCTGGGCCAGCAGGTGCGGCCGGCAGAAGTAGTTCGACAGGTTGATCCGGAGCCCCGGCACCTGGCGCGGGAACGAGCCGTGCCAGGTCGCGCCGTGCCAGATCACCGCGGAGCCGGCCGGGACCTCCACGGCGATGACCCCGGGGTTCCGGCCCGGGCCTTCGAGCAGGGCCTCGGTCCGGGTCGGCTGGCGGAGATGGCGATGGCTGCCGGGCACGATGGCGAGCGCCCCGAGCTCCTCGGTGTAGTCGGTGAGGGCGTAGTTGCAGTTCGCCACCTGGGAGGCGGGCGCGAACGGCTGGGGGATCCCGTTGGCCTGGTCGCTGTGCAGCAGCAGTCCCGGTCCGCCCGGGCCCTTCAGGTGGCACCCGAGGCTCGACAACACGCAGTGCTGGCCCAGCAGGTAGGTGACGAGGGCGAGCGGGCCCGGGTTGAGGACGGACCGCTTGAACACCGGGTCCTTGAACAAGAGATACGGGATGAACTGGAGCCCCTGGTAGTCGGTCTCGCTGTCGGGGTGCAGCGCGTGCCCGACCCGCTTCTCGGCCACCGAGAGCACGGCGTCGCGCAGCTCCTTGGTCAGCTCCTCCGACAGCGCCCCCTCGAGCACCGTGAACCCGAAGGCCTCGAGCTCGGCCAGCTGGGTCTCGAGCCCGAGGGCGCGGATCTCCCGGTAGATGTCGTTCAGGTCGGCGGTCGCCCGCCAGTCGCCGATCTCCATCACCACCCCCTCGAACGTCCCCCCAGTCTGCTGCAGAGGGCGGGGGCCGGCCATCGACCGCGCCTCACAGCACGTAGACGACCTGCACGATGTCTTGGCCGTCCGGGGTGCGCACGGTCAGCGCCTCGACTCTCCGCCAGCCGCAGCGCTCGTAGAACGCGACGGCCCCGGTCCCCTCGTCCACCCCGAGCACCGGGGTGAGGTGGTGACGGCGAGCCTCGCGCACCGCGGTGTCGAGGAGCAGCACCCCCACCCCGAGCCGCCTGGCCCCGGGCGCGACGAGCAGCCGGGTGACCGCGCAGAGTTCCTCGGTGGGGCGGGCGAGGAACCGGCTGGCCGACTCGATGACCGCGGGCGGTTGCGCCGTCGGGCGCAGGGCGATGTGGCCGACGACCTCTCGCTCGTGCTCGCCGACCCAGATCCCCAGGGCGTCCGGAAAGGTCAAGAAACCCGGGAGGTCGTCCGCCCCGTAGCGGGGGTACCCCTCCTGCGCGTGCACCGCTGCCACCATGCGAACGCACGTCTCGAGGTCGCCGTCGGTGCGCGGGCGGACGCGCACATCCCCCGGGTGATCCGACATGCGTGGGTCAGGAAGACCCGGTCGCGGCGAGTGTCGACGCCGCCACGAGCCGTTCGAGCACCCCCGAGGCCGCGCCCGAGTCGAGCGACGTGGCCGCCAATTCGAGCCCACCGCCGAGGTCGGCGGCATGCCCCGAAACGACGAGCGCGGCCGCCGCGTTGAGCACCCCGATGTCACGGTGCGGACCCCGCTCGCCTTCGAGCACGCGTCGGATCGCCGCCGCGTTGAACGGCGCATCGCCTCCCGAGAGGTCGGCCAGGGTCGCACGCGGGATCCCGAGCTCGGTCGCATCGAGACGCCAGCTCGTCAGCTCGTAGCGCTCGCCGTCGCCGACGAGCTCGATGACGGTCGACGGCGAGGTGACGCTCAGCTCGTCGAGGCCGTCGTCGGCAAACATGACCATCGCCCGCCTCGAACCGTTGGCGCCGAGGACGCCGGCCATCTTCTCGGCCATGGACGGGTCGCTCACCCCCACGAGCTGGTAGCGCACCCGGGCCGGGTTGGCCAGCGGCCCGAGGAAGTTGAAGACGGTGGGGATGCCGAGCTGGCGTCGGACCGGGCCGACGTGGCGGTAGCCGGGGTGGTACCGCGGCGCGAAGCAGAAGCCCATGCCGGCCGCCGCGACGCACGACGCCACTCCCTCGGGTCCGAGGTCGACCACGACCCCGAGTGCTTCGAGCACGTCGGCGGTGCCGACCGAGGAGGATGCCGCCCGGTTCCCGTGCTTGCACACCCGCACGCCCGCCCCGGCCGCGATGAGCGCGGCGAGAGTCGACACGTTGATGCTGCCGAGCCGGTCGCCGCCGGTGCCGACGACGTCGAGCAGGTCGCCGTCGATCCGCACGGGCTCGGCGTGGGCGAGCATTGCCCGAACGAATCCGTGGATCTCCCCGACCGTCTCGCCCTTGGTCCGGAGCGCGACGGCCAGCGCCGCGATCTGGACCTCAGACGCCTCGCCCTCGAGCACCTGGTCGAGGACGCACTGGGCCTCCTCCGCGCTCAGCGAACCGCCCGCGACCAGCCGGGCCAGGATGCCGGGCCAGCCCCCCAGGCCGGCGAACGTCGTCACTCAGTCCCACCAGAGGTCGCCGTCGAGCACGCCCTTGCTGATGAGGCCGAGCTGGACCTGCGAGGTGCCCTCCACGATGGTGAGTTGCTTGGCGTCCCGGTACCACTGCTCGGCCGGGTGGTCCTCCATGTAGCCGGCGGCCCCGAGCAACTGCACGGCCAGTCCCGACGCCCGCACGGCCAGCTCGGTCGCGTGGTACTTGGCCATCGACAGGAAGGGCACGTACTCCTTGGTGAACTTTCCCTGGTCGGCCAGCACGGCGGCGCGGTAGGTGAGGAGCCGGGCGGCCTCGATGTCGACGGCGCACTTGGCGATCTCCCACTGGATGCCCTGAAAGTCGGCGATCGTCTTGCCGAAGGCCTGGCGCTGCTTCACATAGTCGGTGGCGTACATGAGCGCGCCCTCGGCCAGGCCGATGCCGCGGGCCGCCACGATCGGGCGCATCGAGTTCAGCCCCAGCATCGCCAGGCGGAAGCCGCCGACCTCGCCGATCACGTTCTCCGGGGGGACCCGGACGCCGTCGAGCAGGAGCTCGCCCGTGTCGACGCCGCGGACCCCCATCTTGTGGTCGCGCCGTCCGACCGAGACCCCGTCCCACTTCCGCTCGACGATGAACGCGGTCACCGAGTCGTGCGCCCGGCTGGTCGGCTCGGCCGTCTTGGCGAACACCGTGTACCAGTCGGCCTCCGCCACCCCGGACATCCAGCACTTGCCCCCGGTGAGCACCCAGCCGCCGTCGAGGCCGGGATCCGGGACGGCCCGGGTGCGCATCCCCATGACGTCGCTCCCGGCCTGGGGCTCCGAGAGGCCGAAAGCGGCGCGGCTCGTCCCCTCCGCGATCCCCGGCAGGTACCTCTGTTTCTGCTCGTCGCTTCCCGCGATCAGCACCGGCCCGGTCGGCAGCCGGGTGAGCAGGAGCATGAGGGCGGCCGCGTTGGAGTACTTGGCGACCTCTTCGATGGCGAGCGTCAGGCCGAGGATGCCCGCCCCCGAGCCGCCGAGCGACTCGGGGATGCACAGCCCGAGGAGCCCGGCGTCCCGGAAGGCCTCGAAGAGGTCGGACGGGTACTCGCCGGACTTGTCGATCTCGCGGGCCCTCGGCTTGACCTTGTCGCGGGCGAGCCGCCGGACGCTGTCGCGGAGCTCCTCGAGTTCGGGGGCAAGCTCGAATTCCACGGGCGCACGATAGTTCGCGCCCCTCTCCGGTCCCGGCGGTGGCTCCGCCGGGCCGACGTCAGGCCGACTTGCGCCGCTGGCGGACGAGCCGGCGGCGCTCCCGCTCGGTCGTGCCTCCCCAGATGCCCTCTCGCTCGCGGGACCCTAGGGCATGCTCGAGGCATGCCTGGCGGACCGGGCAGACGGCGCAGATCGCCTTCGCCTCGATCGCGTCGTCCTCGTCGTCTGTGCCGGGGAAGAAGATCTCGGCGTCGAGACCCCGGCAAGCGGCACGCTTGCGCCACGTGGTGGCACTCATGGGGAAATTCCTTGTCACAGGGGGTTTATGGGCTGGCTCCGCCGTCGGCCCGCCACCCGAGGGGGGCTTCGGGAAAACGGCGGAACGGGAATTATGGCTCAGGCCACTGGCGGCTGTAAAGGTCAAAGGTGGTCCGGTGGGCCGAATTCGCCCTGGTGAGGGGCTTTGGCCGGCTCAGAGGAGGGGCGCCAGGGCGGCCGCGCCCCGGAGATCGCCCGCCAGCTCGGCCCGCGTGGCCTCCCCGAGCTCGGCCCGGGCCTCGTACTCGGGGTGCAAGGAGACCACCGCCGCCGGCCCCGCGGCCAGGGGCTCGACCTGGTCGGATCGGAACCCGAAGCGGACGTAGTGGACCGCCGGGGTGATCTCGTCCCTGGTCAGCGCCTCCTCGTGGGACTGCTCAGGGTGGCTCCCGACCACCTCGCCGGTCGGGAGCTCGATGCCCACCGCCCGCTCGATCCCGACGAGCCGCGGCAGCCAGTGTCGGAGCTCGGCGTCGCTCGTCAGCTCGATGAACAGGGTCGCCGAGAGCTCTCCCCCGCCCGGCAGCAGCCGGTTGTAGACGTCCAGCTCGCCGAGGATGCCCTCGTCGGTGCCGATCCGCTCGACCCGGGCCATCTCCTGGATCTGGAAGCGGACCGTCTCGGCGCACTCGAACACGAGCGACATGATCGGGCCGAGCGTGACCCGCCGCCGGCGCTTCAGCTCGATGACGCGCCGGCGGTAGTCGTCCCGGACCCGTTCGTACTCGCGCAGATCCGCGATGTCGCCCAGCCCGAGCGGCCGCACCGGCGGCTCGCCCGGGGTGCTCACGAGACCGACTCGAGCCCCTTGCTGAACCGGCCGGCGTGGGACTTCTCGGCCCTGGCGAGCGTCTCAAGCCACTCGGCGATCTCCTCGAAGCCCTCGTCGCGGGCGGTCTTGGCGAACCCCGGGTACATCTCGGTGTACTCGTAGGTCTCACCCTCGATCGCCGACTTCAGGTTGTCGGTCGTCGGGCCGACCGGCACCCCGGTGACCGGGTCGCCCACCTCGCGCAGGAAGTCGAAGTGGCCGAACGCGTGCCCGGTCTCGCCCTCGGCGACCGACCGGAAGAGGGCGGCGACGTCGGGGTAGCCCTCGACGTCCGCCTTCTGGGCGAAGTACAGGTACCGGCGGTTGGCCTGGCTCTCGCCGGCGAACGCCGTCTTCAGGTTGTCCTCGGTCTTGGAACCCTTCAGCTCGGGCATGTGGTCCTCTCTTCTCTTTCTCTTTCCATCACGGTCGAATGTCCTCAGGCGCTCCGGCGGGCCGCCGTTGCCGACTCCCCAGCCTGGCAGTCCTCGCACAGCCCCCGGAACACGACCTCGGCGCTCGAGACGTCGTATCCCTGGGTGTCCCCCCTCGGCACGCGGAGTCCCTCGAACTGCACGTGCAGGTCGCGGACCTTGCCGCATCGCCGGCAGACCAGGTGGTGGTGTGGGTCCTCCACGTTTGGGTCGAAGCGGACCGCCCCGGTCCCGAGGTCGAGGGTGAGCACTTCACCGAGCTCGGCCAACTCGTAGAGGGTCTGGTACACGGTCCGAAGCGAGATCGTCTCCATCTCGGCCCGCACCGTCTCGTAGACCGCCTCCGCCGAGGGATGGGTGACGTTGTCCTGGAGGGCCCGGAAGATCCGCTGGCGCTGAGCGGTCACCTTGCGCCCGTTGGCCCGGAACAGGTCGGTCAGCTCCTCCGGCGTCCTCACTCGATCAGATTATCGCCATCGTTGTTTTTCTACAATCGTTGTTGAAAATTGCCGCCGCTGGCGGTCTGTCAGGTTGCACTCCGCGGACACACCGGATGGGCGAGCGGTCGCCGCTCCTGGCGGCCACCTCGCACTTACCATTGGCGAGCCATGGCCGTGACGTGCACGTGCTGCTCGAAGTCGGTCGATTGGTGGGTCAGACTGCGCTCGCACCCCGATCTGCCGATCTGCCACGACTGCCTCGGCGGGCTCAATGCCCAGCGAGACGGCCAATCGCAGCTCATGACCGGAACCTGGCTTGTCACGGGTTCCGAGCCGATCTTTAAGGTTGCCGACGTGACCCGTTCGGTCGCCTGGTTCGAGCGTGCGGGCTTCCAGGTGTCACTGCACGACGACACCTATGCCTTCGCGCACCGAGACCGTGGCCTCACCATTCACCTTGCCCTGGCAGAGGGAAGCGATCCACCAGGGCACGGGGCTCTCTACATCCACTGCCAAGACGCCGATCGGGTCGCCGAGGAGTGGCGACAGGCGGAGATCGAAGTCGACGGCCCCCGCAACGAGGATTACGGCAAGCGAGAGGGGTCCATCGCCGACCCCGACGGAAATGTGATTCGCTTCGGCGGCCCCATTCGCTGAGGGGTGGGGGCGGAGGCTCATCAAGCAGATCGGCGGCGGGGACGCCGTCGGCGGCGACCGGGCGATTCGACTGGTTCGACCACGGGCCAGGAAGAAGACGGCGCAGCGGTCTCGCCGACACCTGATCGCCCCTAGTTCCAGCCGGTACGTTCCCGGAGCCAGGCTCGCGCCGCCACGCCCTGGGCGTCCTGGAACGGGCGCAACCCGGGGAGACCGGGCTCGGGCGGGCCCAGTGCCTGAGCGGTGAAGAAACCGGCCACGCCGGCCAGGATGGCGGTGACGGCGTCGGGGTCGGTTCCGGCCGCCGGACGGAAGCGGGCCAGGAGCTCGGCGGGCTCGGGGCCGCCCTCCAGCGCGACGCTCGGCGCCCATCCGACCAGGTCGCGGACCGGCGCCCCGCGCGAGGCATGGGGCCAGTCGATGAACACCGGGCCGGCCTGGCCGAGGAGCACGTTGTCGGAGCGGATGTCCCCGTGCAGCAGGGTGTCGCCGTCGTCGATCGCCGCGAGGCACGCAGGCTCGGTCGCAGCCAGCCGGTCGAGATGCCGCCGCGACCACTCGTCGAGACCGTCGGGGAGCTCAGCGGCCTCGGCCAACGAACGCCAGCCGGAGAAGAGGTGCGCCTCCCGCACCGATGCGGGCTCGATCGCCTCGATCGGGCACGGCGTCAGGGCCTCGTGGAGATCGGCCAACCCGTCGAGGACAGCGGTGAGGTCGTCCTCCCGCCACGGCGTCGCCGGCAGGGCTCCGGCGATCCCCTCGTAGAGGAGGGCGATCCAATCGCCGTCGTCGAACGTGTCGAGCAGGACGGGGAGCCGGGCAGCGCGGGGGAGGGCGGCGGCGACGCGTGCCTCGCGGCGGTGCATGCGAGGACTGTGAGGGTTGAGCGCCGATCCGACCGCCTTGACGAAGACGGTCCGCCCGCCGCGAAGCGAGAGGACAGTGCAGCATCCCGGGGAGAACCCGCCGGTGGCATCGCGCGTCTCGAGCACCGTCGATCCGGCCGCCCGCTCGGCCCACGCCCGGACGGGCGCAGGGACCTCGGCCCAGGGGAGGTGCTGCCCGGCCGCGGCCGGCGCTCCGCCACCGGCCTCGCCCACCGGGCCATTGTCACCCACCGGGCCGGGCCGCCCGCGCACTACGGTCGCCGGTCTGATGCCGGGGAACCCGCCGATCGAACGCCCCTCCGCGCGCGTCCTCGTGCTCGATCCCGATGGTCGGGTCCTCCTGTTCTTGGTGCAGGACCCGAGGGATCACAAGCCGCCGGTCTGGGTGGCCCCCGGCGGCGGGATCGAGCCCGGCGAGTCTCTCCGCCACGCCGCGGCCCGAGAACTCCGGGAGGAGACGGGCCTGTCGGTCGGTGCCGACGATCTGGTCGGCCCGGTCGCAGTGACGAGCGGCGAGTGGGTGTTCCGAGGCATCACGTACTTCTCCGAGGACTGGTACTTCGTCCACCCGGCCCCGAGGTTCGAGCCGGACGTGGGCGAGTGGACCGACCTCGAGCGGGAGGTCCACCAGGGGTGGAGGTGGTGCGACGCCGCGGAGATCGAGGCGCTCGACGAGATCGTGCTTCCGGGCGGTCTGGCCGGCCTCGTGCGCGCACTCCTGGCCGGCACGGCCTTCGACGACCCGGTCCAGCTTCCCTGGATCGCGGCCTGACCGCGGCCCCGAGGCCCGATTGGACCCCGTGGGCCGTATGGCAGGCTGGCCGGATGGCGGGCACCGCGCAACGGCGTGACGGGATCGCCCGCCCGGCCAGCTTCTCCCGCGCCGACAACCTCGAGCGTCTCGCCGCCGACGAGTTCGACGTCCTCGTGATCGGAGGTGGGGCGACCGGCGCCGGAGTCGCGCTCGACGCCGCCAGCCGGGGCTTTTCGACGGCGCTGGTCGAGAAGGGCGACTTCGCGTCCGGGACGTCGTCGAAGTCCTCCAAGCTCGTGCACGGCGGCCTCCGCTACCTCCAGCAGCGGGAGTTCCGCCTCGTCTACGAGAACCTGGCCGAGCGCCAGCTGCTCCTCGAGAACGCCCCGCACCTCGTGTCGGTGCTGCCGTTCCTGATCCCGTTGTTCGGCCAGTCCGGGGTCGTGTCGAAGACGGTGGCCCGGTCCTACTCGACCGCGTTGTGGCTCTACGACCTGACCGGCGGCGTCCGGATCGGACGGCGGCACCGACGGATCGGCCGGGCCGAGGCGATCGAGCACTTCCCACTGCTCGACACCGACCGGCTGGTCGCCGGCTTCGTGTACTTCGATGCCCGGACCGACGACGCGCGCCTCACGCTCGCGCTCCTCCGCACCGCGGTGTGCGGGCACGGAGCGGCGGCGGCCAACTACGCCGAGGTCGAGGACTTCCTGCGGGGGCCCGGGAAATCCGTTGTCGGGGCGGTCGTCCGCGACCTCGAGCGCCCGGACCGCCGCATCGAGGTCCGGGCGCGCGTCGTGGTCAACGCGACGGGGGTCTGGACCGACGCGGTCCGCGCACTGGGCGATCCCTCACCCACGGCTTCGCTCCGACCGGCGAAGGGCGTGCACGTGACCGTGCCGGCGGCGCGTTTCCCGTCCGACATCGGAGGGGTCATCCCGGTCCGCAAGGACCGCCGGTCGATCTTCGTCGTGCCCTGGCTCGAGGGGGACCTCGTCTATCTCGGCACCACCGACACCGACTACGACGGCGACCTCGACGATCCGCGGTGCACCGGCGCCGACGTCGACTACCTGCTCGGCGCCGCCAACGGGGTCAGCGGCGCCGGGCTGACCCGGGCCGACGTCACCGGCGTGTGGGCCGGACTGCGACCACTGCTGTCGGGGGGCGGCCGGCATCTCTCGGAGCGCACGGCCGACCTGTCGCGGCGGCACAAGGTCTGGCGCGACGACGACGGCGTGGTGACGGTGACGGGCGGCAAGCTGACGACCTACCGGAAGATGGCGGAGGACACGGTCGACCTCGTGGCCCGGACCCTCGGCGGGTCGGGGCGCCGTTGCGTCACGAGGCACCTCCGGCTCGAGGGGTCGCCGTCGTCGCGCCGGAACGCCCCTGGGGACGCGCCGGACCACCTGTACCGACGGTACGGGGATCGGTCCGACGCCGTGCTTGCGCTCGCCGAGGGACGTCCCGAACTCTCCGGTCCGGTCGTGCCGGGGCTCCCCTACCTGGGCGCGGAGGTCCGTTACGCGGCCCGCGAGGAGATGGCGGTCCACCTCTCCGACGTGCTGGCCCGGCGGACCCGGGCCTCGATCCAGGATGCCCGGGCGGCCGTGGCGGCGGCGCCCGGGGTCGCCCGGATCCTGGCCGAGGAGCTGGGGTGGGACGACGCCCGGCAGACCGACGAGGTCGCCCGGTTCAGCCGCGCGGTCGCCGACGAGCTGGCCACCGCCGGGCTCACCGGGGCGCGGGCGGCGACCGGGGAGGCCGCGACGCCTTGACCCGTCGAGCCCCGAGCGAGCTCGAGCCGGTCGCGGGCGGGGCCACGGCGCGCCTCGGCGGGACCCGGGTCGAGGTCCCCGACGCCGTCGCCGAGGCCCTCGCGGCCGACGGGGTCGAGGTGGTGCGCGATCCCGCGGTGCTCGCGGCCATGGGGCGCGACTGGTGGCCGCTCTCCATCGGCTGGGCGGCGCGTGGACGAGTGCCCGCGCTCCCCGCTGCGGTGGCACGGCCACGCGACACCGCCCAGGTGGCGTCGGTCCTGCGACGCTGCCATGAGTCGCGGGTGCCGGTGACGGCCAGCGCGGGCGGCAGCGGGGTGTGCGGCGGCTCGGTCCCGGTGTTCGGTGGGCTGTCGCTCGACCTGACCGGGATCTCGGGCCTGCTCGACCTCGACGAGTCTTCGCTCCTCGCCGACGTCGCGGCGGGCACCTTCGGCCCCGACCTCGAGGCCGCGCTGGGGGCCTCGGGGAGCGGGTACACGCTCGGCCACTGGCCGCAGTCGATGGACATCTCGACGGTCGGCGGCTGGATCGCCTGCCGAGGGGCGGGCCAGTACTCGACCCGCTACGGCAAGATCGAGGACCTGGTAGTCGGCCTCGAGGTGGTGCTCGCCGACGGCACGGTCGTGCACACCGACGGGGCGGCGCCCCGGGCCGCCGCCGGGCCGAACCTCACCCAGCTGTTCCTCGGCAGTGAGGGGACGCTCGGGGTCATCACCTCGGCGCGCCTGCGGGTGACGCCGAGGCCGGACGCCCAGGCCCGCCGGGCCCTCTCCTTCCCGGACTTCACCGACGGCCTGGACGCCTGCCGGCGGGTCCTCCGCCGCGGCGGGACCCCGGCGGTGCTGCGCCTCTACGACGAGACCGAGTCGCGCCGCAACTTCGACCACGAGGCCTGCGTCATGGTGATCCTCGACGAGGCGGACCCGGTGGTGGTCGACGCCACCATGCAGATCTGCGACGCGGAGTGCGGGTCGGCGACCCGGCTCGACGACTCGCTCGTCGAGCGGTGGCTGCACGAGCGCAACGACACCTCGGCGCTCGGCCCCCTGTGGAAGTCCAACATCGTGGTCGACACCATCGAAGTGGCGGGCCGTTGGTCGGTCCTGCCGGCGCTCGCCGACGAGGTCGTGGCCACGCTCAAGGGGATCGAGGGCACCCTCGCCGCCTCGGTGCACGAGTCCCACGCCTACCCCGACGGCGCCTGCCTCTACTTCACCTTCGGTGGACGACGGCCGTCCCGCGGCGACGGCGACGACGACGCCGAGCTCTCCTGGCAGGAGTCCTACTACCGGCGGGCCTGGGACGCCGCCACCGCGATCGTCCTCGCGCACGGCGCCGCGGTCAGCCACCACCACGGCATCGGCCTCAACCGCGGCCGGTTCCTGCCCGACGCGCTCGGCCCGTCCTTCGGGGTCCTGCGGACCCTCAAGGACGCGCTCGACCCCGAGGGGATCCTCAACCCGGGGAAGCTCGGCCTCCCCTCGCCGTTCGGACCGCCGCCATGGCCGTGAGGACGCTGCTCGTCGTCGACGTCGGCACCTCGGGGGTGCGGTCGGCCATTGTGGACGGCGACGGCGTCGTCGGGCGCGTGGAGCGGGTCGCGGTGCCGCCGTCGACGCCGGCCCCCGGACTGGTCGAGTTCGACGCGGCCCGCATCGCCGACGCGGTGCGGGAGACCGCGGTGGCGGCCCTGTCGGGCGCCGGGGAGGTGGCCGGGGTGGGGATCGCCAACCAGCGGGCCTCCACCCTCGTGTGGGAGCGCCGCACCGGGACACCGGTCGGTCCCGCCCTCGGGTGGCAGGACCTGCGGACCGTCGGGACCTGCCTCGCCCTGCAGGCCGACGGGTTCCGCTTCCCGCCCAACGCGTCGGCGACCAAGCTGGCCGCGATCCTCGACGAGGTCGACCCCGGGCGCGAGCGCGCCGCCGAGGAGCTCTGCTTCGGGACGATCGACTCGTGGTGCGCCTGGGTCCTGAGCGACGGGGCGCTGCACGTCACCGACCCCACCAACGCCGCGGTCACGGCCCTGACCGATCCCACCGGGAGCCGGTGGGACGACCGCGTGCTCGAGGTGCTCCGGATCCCGCCCTCGATGCTGCCCACGATCGTGGACTCCTCGGGGGAGGTCGGCGAGGCGCGCGCCCTTCCGGGCCACCCGACCATCTCGGGGATCGCGGGCGACCAGCAGGCCGCCCTCGTCGGGCAGGGCTGCACCCGGCCGGGGCTGGCCAAGGCCACCTTCGGCACCGGCGGCATGCTCGACCAGTGCATCGGCGCACGGACGCCGGGACGGCTCGACCGCAGCGAGGCCGGCACCTTCCCAATCGTGGCGTGGCGACGGGCCGGCCGCACGGTCTACGGCGTCGAGGCGATGATGCTCTCGGCCGGGACCTGCATCGAGTGGCTGCGCGACGACCTCGGACTCGTCGGCACCGCCGAGGAGACGGCGGAGGTCGCGGCCCGGTGCGCCGACACGGGCGACGTGTGGTTCGTGCCCGCGCTCCTCGGCATGGGCACCCCGGTGTGGGACTTCGGCGCACGCGGCGCGCTGCTCGGGATCACCCGGGGGACGGGCCGGCCCGAGATCGTGCGGGCGGTGCTCGAGGGGGTGGCCCACCGGGGCGCCGACCTCCTCGAGGCGGCCGAGGCCGAGAGCGGACTGGCGGTCAACGCGCTGCGGGTGGACGGGGGGATGTCGGCCAACGACGTCTTCGTCCGGGCCCTCGCCGACGCGGTGGGCCGACCGGTCGAGCTGTCGGCCACCCTCGAGGCGACCACGCTCGGGGCGGGCTACCTCGCCGGCATGGCGGCGGGGATCTGGCGCGACGAGGACGACGTGGCCGACTCGCACCGGCCCGTGCGCACGGTCGAGCCGCAACTCGACGACGCCACCCGGGAGGCCCGGCGGGACCGCTGGCTGGAGGCCCGGTCCCGGGCCCTCCAGACCATCCCGGAGCTCTCGGCCATCACCTTCTGAGCGGCGGCTATCACCGTCCGCGGGGCGCCGCTCCGCGAGAATGGGCCCGGACCAGGGCCGACATGGCCCGCCGGTGACACGGCCGGGGCCTCCGGGCCCCTCGCGACCAGGGAGCGTGCGTGACCGAGGTGGCCCACTCAGCAGCCGCGACCCGCCCCGGCGACGCCGAAGCCGCCGAAGCGGCCCGGGCCGGCCGGCTCCGGGCGGCCGCGGCGCTGGCCCGGAGCCTCGAGGCGAACCTCTCGGCGGTGCTGAAGGGTGCCCCCGGCGCCGTGCGGATCGCCGTGGTCGCCGCGATCTCGGGCGGTCACCTGTTGATCGAAGACGTGCCGGGAGTCGGCAAGACCGTGCTGGCCCGGACGCTCGCCGTCTCGCTCGGGGCCGAGCTCTCCCGCATCCAGGGGCACCCCGACCTCCTGCCCGGCGATGTGACCGGGGTCACCGTCTACGACCAGCGGACCGGCACCTGGGAGTTCCGCCGCGGCCCGGTGTTCGGCCACGTCGTCCTGCTCGACGAGCTGAACCGGACCCCGCCGAGGACCCAGTCGGCGCTGCTCGAGTCGATGGACGAGCAGCAGGTGACGGTCGACGGCCAGACCTGGCCACTCCCCCAGCCCCACCTGGTGCTGGCCACCCAGAACCCGGTCGGCCAGCTCGGGACCTTCCCGCTCGTCGAGAGCCAGCTCGACCGCTTCGCGCTGTGCGCCACCGTCGGCTACCCCGACGCCGAGACCGAGGCCGGCCTCACCCTGCGCGACGGGGGTCGTGACGCGTTGGCGGTGCTGCGACCGGTGTGCTCGGTCGCGGAGTGGGCGGGCGCGATCGCCGCCACCGGCGAGGTGGTGGTCGCCCCCGCGATCGCCGCCTACGCGGTGGCCGTGGCCCGCGGCACCCGCGGGGCCGCCGGGGTCCGACTCGGGGCGAGCCCCCGCGCCTCGATCGCGTTGGTCCGGGCCGCCCAGGCCCAGGCGCTCGTGTCGGGGCGCGGCTACGTCGCGCCCGACGACGTCGCGGCGATGGCGGTGCCGAGCCTGGCCCACCGCCTGCTCGTCGACGGCGACGGCCGGCACGCGGCCGCGGTCGTCGCGCGGGTCCTCTCCTCGCTGGCCGCGCCGCGACCGTGAGCGGGCGGGGCCGGGTGCCCCGCCCGGTAAAGGCGACCGGGCCCGTCCTCGCCACGCTGGTCGCGCTGACCGGCTGGGCCGCGGTGGCCCACAACAGCGGGTCGGGCTGGGTGCAGGCCCTCGGCTGCCTCCTGGCCGGCTTCGCCGTGGTGGGGCTGGCCGGTCCCGGGATCGCCACCGCCCGCCTCGGGGTCCGGGTCGTGGCCAACCCGCCCGACGCCACGGTGGGACGGCCGGTCGGGATCGAGGTCACCGCGACCGCACCGGGCCGGGTCGCCGGGGATGGCGGCGAGCCGACGATCGTGGGGGTGGGGATCACCACCGTCGAGCTGGTGCTGCCGCGGCGCGGCGCGGTCGTGCAGGTCTCGCTCAGCATCTCCTCGGCGGCGCCGTTCGGACTGCTCTGGTGGCGGCGCCGGGTCGTGGTCCCACTCGCCCGTCCGCTGTGGGTGGCCCCGCTGCCGGGGCGACCGGACCCGGCTCTGCGCGCGGCGACAAAGCCCGGCCAAGGGCTCGACGCGGCGCGCCCCCGCGACGGATGGGCCGGCGAGTCCCGCGGCGTCCGTCCCTACGCCGCGGGCGACGCCCGCCGGCTCGTCCACTGGCCGGCGACCGCCCATCACGGCGCGCTCATGGTGCGCGAGGTCGAACGGCCCGACCCCTCGGTCCCGCACCTGACCGTCGCGCTCCCCGACGACGGGCCGGCCGGCGACGAGGCCGCCTCCCGCGCGCTCGGGACCGTGCTCGAGCTCCTCGCCCGCACCTCGCCGATCCTGCTGACCACCCTCGAGCCCGACGGCCCGAGGACCGGGCCGGTGGCGGGAGCGGCCGACGCGGGCCGGCGGCTGGCCCGGGCGGTGGCGCCCCGGTGAGACACCGTTTGTCAACCACCTCCTCAGGCGGCCGCCTGGAGGTATCGCTTGCGGTTGGTGACGTGGACTTCTTCTTCGTAAGGAGTGCGGTTCCGCACGCAGTGCCAGAGGACCTCGAGCCAGCGATTGCCGAGCGCGCGGAGGGCGGCGTGGTGGCCCTTGCCCCTGGCTCGCTGCGCGTCGTAGAAGACTCGGGCCCAGCCCGATCGGCTGAGGCTGCAAAAGGCCCACTGCTGGACGGCGTCACGCAGGTAGCGGTTGCAGGCCAGGCGGGTGGAGACGACGAGCTCGCTCTTGCCCGAGCGTCTGGTCACCGGCGCCTTGCCGGCATAGCTTTGCAGCGAGTTCGGCGTGTCGAACTGTTCGATGTGCTCGCCGATCTCAGCGGCGACCCTGGCGGCGAGACGGTCACCGAGGCCCGGAAAGCTCAGGTAGATCTCGCCGCCAGGGAACGCCTTCCCCAAGTCGGGGTCCTTCACGATGTGGTCCCGTCCGCGTCGGGGGCCGCCCAGGAGCAGTTCGCCCATGCGGCGTTCCCAGGCCCGACGTTGGGTGCCGATGAGCAGCAGCTGGGCGGCGGCGAGGCGGATGGTCGAGGCCTTGGCGGCCACGAGGTGTTCCCGGGCCACGAAGTTCTCGGCCGACACGCTGGAAACCACCTGGTTCGCGAAGCGCTCGGGCCAGCCGTGGCGCCCCGAGCGGGCGAAGGCCACCAGCTCGTCCCGGGGCACCTCACGCAGGGACGCTGCGGTCGGCCAGGCCTCGAGGAGGCGGAGGAACGTGGGCGCGCCGAGATCGGCGCCCGCGATCTCGAGGGCGGCCGGGAAGGTGGCGATCAGGTCGGCCCGCAGGCGGTTGAGCAGCCGTCGCTCGTCCCTGGCCGCCCGCTCGTCGTCCCGGGCGATCGCCCGCAGCTCGCCGGCCACCTCCCCGTGGGGGATGAGCGGCCGCAGCCGCTCGAAGCGATCGAGGGCGATGAGGCAGGCGATGCGGGCGTCCTCGGCGTCATCCTTCTTCTTGGCCGGGCCCCGTCGTCGCGCCACCAGGTCCGGGTTCACCGGCACCACCGTGTAGCCGGCATCCACCAAGGCTTCGACGAGCATCCCGTGCCGGGTCTCGAGCACCACCCGCACCTCGGCGGGATCGGGCTCGAGCTCGTTGATGGCCCCGAAGAGCCGTCTCAGGTCCTCGGGGGTGTGCTCCACCCGGCGGATGTCGATCACCCCCTCGCCGGGCCGGCCGAGGGCCACCAGGTGGAACTCCTCTGCAAAATCGATCCCAACTCCGAGCACCGAACCTCCTTTGATTGTCCGACCGGGTTGCCGGAGGCACGGCGCCGTGCTGATGGACCAGTCCTCGAGGGACGACACCGTTGTGGGCGTCAGGCCTCCCGGGCCCCCCACTGGGGTCGCCGTCTCACCTCAGTCCTCGAAGGACAAGCGCGCAAAGCGATCCCCTGTGGGGTTCCCGATGGAAAAGGAAGGTAGAGCCATCAGCGCGCTCGGCCGGATCCGGTCGGCCAACAAGCCGGGCCCGCCCGAGCACTCGGTGTTGCTGCGGGCGGCCTCGGCGGCGGCCGTGGCGGTGGGCATCGCCGCGTGCGCGGCGGAGGGCGAGCTGTCGGTCCCCGTCGCGGCGGTGTCGATCGCGGCGGTGGCGGCCGGGAACCTCTTCTCCTACCGGCGCCGGGCCCGGCCGCTGCCCTGGCTGAAGCTGGTCCTCGCGGTCGTCGCGGTCCTCGCCTTCTGGCGGTTCTTCTTCGCCATCTCGGCCGCCAACGGCGTGACCAACCTCGGCGCGGTGGAGGGCCCGCTGGCCGTGCTGTTCACCTGGATCCAGGTGACCCACGCGTTCGACGTCCCGAGCCGCAAGGACCTCACCTTCAGCCTCGCCGGCTCGGTGACCCTCATGGCCGCGGCCGCGGCCCAGGCCGTCGACATGACCTTCGCTCTCTACGTCGTGGCCTGGGCGGCCTGCATGCTGGCCGGGCTAGCGGCCATGTGGGGGTCGATCGGCGGGTCGGGAGCGCCCCGCGCCCGCGCCCTTTTGATCGCCGCCGGCGCGCTCCTCGTGGTGGCGCTCGGGGCCGTGGTCATCCTCCCTCCCCCCTCGGTGTCGAGCCGGCTCGTGTTCCCCTCGGCCTTGTCGGGCGACGTGGCGATCGGCTCCCCGGCCGGCCTCGAGGGCACCGCGGCGGGCGCGACCCTGCCGGACCGGGCCGGCTCCCCGACCGGGCGGATCGCGGTCGGCGGCTACCTCGGCTTCGCTGGCCCGCTCGACACGGCCGTGCGCGGCGCGCTAGGCGACCAGCTCGTCTTCCGGGTGCGGGCCGACCACCCCACCTTCTGGCTGGCCGAGACCTTCGACCACTGGGACGGCCAGAGCTGGACCGAGGCCCAGCCGGTCCGGCGTTCGGGATGGCGGGAGCTCGCGGGCCCCTCCCCGTTCGGGATCCCCACGGTGGGCGAGCCGGCCGGGACCGAGGACATCCAGACCTTCTATCTGGCCCAGCCCGGCCCGAATCTGGTGTTCCACGCGGAGGCCGCCACCCAGGTGTGGTTCCCGGCCGACCACCTCTACGTCAACCCCGACGGCAGCATCCGCTCGGGGACCTCGATGGGGGCCGGCTCGATCTACACGGTGGTGTCGACCATCGCCTCGCCAAGCACCGCCGAGCTCGCCGGGGCCCGCGGCCAGCCGCTCGACGCCGCCGACCTGGCCCGCTTCACCGAGCTCCCCCACCCCTACCGGCGCGTCGCCGCGCTGGCTGCCCGGGTGACCGCGCACGCGACGAGCACCGAGGCCAAGGTGCTCGCGCTCGAGGGATGGCTCGCCCGGCACACCCGTTACACCACCGACATCCCGCCGCTGCCGCCCGGGGCCGACACCGTCGACGAGTTCCTGTTCGGCAACCGCCGCGGCTTCTGCGAGCAGATCTCGACGGCCCTCGCCGTGATGCTGCGGACGCTCGGCATCCCGGCCCGGGAAGCGACCGGGTACGTGCCCGGCCCCTACAACCCGATCACCGACCTCTACCAGGTCCAGGCGAAGGACGCCCACGCCTGGGTGCAGGTGTGGTTCCCGGGGTTCGGCTGGCAGAGCTTCGATCCGACCGCATCGGTGCCGGCCGCCACCCCTTCGGCCGCCGCCACCTTGGGCCGCGAGGCCCTCCACGCTCTCCGCCGCGTCCCGCCGGCCGCGCTGGCCGCCCTCCTCGCCTCGGCCGTCGTCGGGGGGCTGGTCCTCCGCCTCCGGGGCCGCCGGCGGGCCGGCGCTCCGGGCACCGTGCACCGGGCCCTGCTCACGACGGCCCGCCGCCGCGGCGTGGCCACCGCGCCGTCCGAGTCGCTCGCTCGGCTCGGGGCGCGGCTCGACGCCCACACCCCCCCGCCTCCCGGCGCCCCGGGCGCGGCCGCGCTGGCCGGCGTCGCCGAGGAGTGCGCGTTCGGCGGGCGGGTCCTCGACCAGGCCGGCCGGCGGGCCCTCGAACGAGAGGCCCGAGCCCTCGCCCGGCGGTCCCGTTCCCCGGCCAGGCGCCGCCGGCCGGTCAGCCCGACGGGCGGGCCGCCGCCAGGGCCTCGTCGAACGAGGCGCCCCGCTGGAGCAGCGGCCGCAGGGCCATCAGCTGGCGGGGCCGGGTGAGCGCAGCCACTGCGCTCAGCGACGCCCCCCGGCGGTAGAGGGCGAGGAAGCGGCCGTCGAGGTCGCCGTCGACGACCACCACCTCGTCGCCCGGCCGGGGCCGGCCCAGCATCTGGATCTTCTCCCCGTACTGATCGGACCAGAAGTAGGGAACCGGGACGAACGGCGGGGCGGCGCGGCGCCCGGCGAGGAGCGCCGCGGCGGCGGCCGCTCCCATGTCGGCCGCCATCTGCCAGTGCTCGATGCGCGTGGGCTCGCCGCGAAACGGCCAGCGGGCAACGTCGCCGGCGGCCACCACGCCGTCGGCCGCGAACAGGGCCTCGTCACAGACCACGCCGTTCTCGAGCGTGAGCCCCGAGCCCTCCAGCCACGACACCTCCGGCACCACCCCGATGCCCGCCACGACCACGTCGGCCTCGAGCGTCGAGCCGTCGGTGAGGGCGAGGCGGTGGGGGCCGGCGGGGCCGGTGATCGAGTCGACCGAGATTCCGGTCCGCAGCGACACCCCGTGCCGGCCGTGCAGCGCGCCGAGGGCGGCGCCGAGGGTCTCGCCGAGCGCTGGGGCGAGCGGGACGGGCAGGGTCTCGATCACCGTCACCGACGCGCCCATCGACGAGACGGTCGCCGCGACCTCCGAGCCGATGAAGCCCGCCCCGATCACCACCAGCCGGCAGCGCTCGCCCGCCGCCACGAGCGCGGCGCGCAGGGCTTCGGAGTCGTCCACCGTCCGCAGCACCCGGACCCCCTCGTCGGCGAACAGCCGTCGCGGGACGGCGCCGCTCGCCACCACGACCGCGTCGGCTTCGAGGGTCGAGCCATCGTCGAGGGTGACTCGTCGGGCGCCGGCGTCGAGCGCGCCCGCACGGTGGCCGAGCCGGGCGTCGATGCCGAGCGTCTCGAGCGCGTCCGCCTCGATCAACCGCGCCTTCTCCGGCTCCCAGGACCCGGCGAGGACCTGCTTGGACAGGGGCGGCCGGTCATAGGGGAGGTGGGACTCCGCCCCGATCAGGGCGAGCGGGCCACGATGGCCACCGCGCCGGAGCGTTTCGGCGGCCCGCAGGCCGGCGAGGGACGCACCGATCACCACCACCGTGGCGTCGAGGTCGAGCGGCTCTCCCTCCTCGCTCACCGCCCGAACATCGCCAGCCACGCCTCGGCCGAGCGCGGCGCGAGGACGAAGTTCTCCAGCCGCACGAGCGACATCGGCGCGGACGGGGCCGACGAGTAGCGGTGGCCCGGGTACAAGACGGTCTCGTCGGGCACCGCGGCGAGGCGGGTGGTGAGCGACTCGTACATCGCGGCCGGATCGCTGCCGGGCAGGTCGGTCCGCCCGCAGCCGTCGAGGAACAGGGTGTCGCCGGAGACGAGTCGCCCCTCGACGAGGAAGCACTGGCTCCCGGGCGTGTGGCCGGGCGTGTGGAGCAGCCGCACCTCGACCTCACCCACGGTGACGACGTCGCCGCTGTCGTGGACCACGAGGTTGGCCTCCTCGAGCCCGGCCGCCCGCGTCACCCACGGGACCTCGTCGCGCTGGACGTGCACCGGCACGTCCACCCGTTCGAGCAGCGCGGCCGCGCCTTCGATCGGCCAGCTGCCGAGCGAGCCGCCGACATGGTCGGCGTGGTAGTGGGTGGCGAGGACGCCGGTGCAGCGCATCCCGTCCTCGGCGAGGACGTCGAGGAGGTCGTCCACCGAGTAGGCGGCGTCGACCACGAGTGCCTCGCCGGTGGCCCGGTCGCCGATGAGATAGACGAAGTTGACCATCTGAGCGGCGATCGGGTCATCGAGCGCAAAGTCCTGGCCGGACAGGAGCTGGCGGAAGTACAGGCGGTCGTCCATCAGAACAACCCGGGTGCGCCGTCTGGACGCGTCTCGTCCTCGGTCTCCTCGTGCGCCGACGCCGCGGCCTCGAGCCGCGGGACGAGGTCCTCCACCTGGGTGCGGGTGCGACGGAGGCGCCGGTCGAGCTCGTCGACGATCGCGGTGGCCCGCTCCAGCCGGCCGACCAGCTGGTCGACGTCGAGGTCTCCCTGCTCGAAGAAGGCGACGATCTCGTCGAGCTCGCGGCTCGCCTCGGCGTAGCTGAGCTCGGCGACCGGGACCTCCGGGCTCATCGGTCTCCCCCACCGGTGACCACCGAGCGAGCCGTCGCGTCGGCGAACCGGGTGACGAGCACGTCGCCGTCGCTCAACGCGGCCGCCGAGCGAAGCACCCGGCCGTCGGCGTCCATGGTCAGTGTGTAGCCGCGCTCGAGCTGTCGGTCGACGTCGAAGGCGCCGAGCAGCCTTCGCATCCCGGCCAGGCGCCCCTCGGCGTCGGCCACGGCTCGCCGGGCGGCCGGGACGAGCCGCCCGGCGCGCCCGGTCACCGACGCCGACTGGCGGTCGAGCGATCCCGGGCCGGCCCGCACGAGGCTTTCGATCCGGTGCTCGAGTCGGGTTCGGTGCCAGCGGACCTGCTGCCGGGCCGAGCCCGAGAGCCGGCCCTGGCAGGAGCCCAGGTGGCGGTCGGCCGCCTCCAGCGCGCGGTGCGCGTGGCGGCGGATCGCCGCCGACGGCTCGGCGACGGCGCGTTGCCACCACCCCTCGAGCCGGACCGCGAGCTCGTGGCCGCACTCGGTCGGGGTGACGAACGCCCGGTTGGCCACGATGTCGGCCACCGACTCGTCTCCGGTGTGGCCGATCCCCGTCCACACCGGCACCGGGCTGCGGGCGATCGCCCTCGCCACCGCACCGGTGTCGAATGCGACGAGGTCGGCCTTGGAGCCCCCGCCGCGGACGACCACGACCAGGTCCGGACCGGCGCGGGCGCTGACCCGGATCGCCCGGGCGAGCGAGCGGGGCGCCTCGGCGCCCTGGACCGAAGCTCGGGCGACCGCCACCTCGAAGTAGAGAGGACATGCACCCAACTGCTTCACGAAGTCGCGGTAGCCCTCGGTGTCGGGGCTGGCCACCAGGCCGATCCGTCGGATCACCGGCGGCACCGCGAGGGCTCGGTTCGCCTCCAGGAGCCCCTCCTCCCGGAGCGCCTGCAGCAGGGCGGCGCGCTCGGCCGCCATCTTCCCGAGCAGCGCGGTTACGTCGATGCCCGCCATGACGAACCCGATCTCGGCGCGGGCCCGGTAGAAGTCGATCCGGCCGGACAGGTGCACGACCGTGCCCGGAACGAGCTCAAGCCCGGACTTGGCCAGCTGGGCGCGGAGCGGGCCCCAGGTCTTGCGCCAACAGCGCACCCTCAGCACGGACTCCCGGCGGTCCCCGTCGGCGTCGGGATCGACCAGATCGATGTAGCAGTGACCCGTGCGATCCGAGATCGTCTGGATCTCGCCGCGCACCCAGAGCAGCTGCGGGGGGGCGAACTCGGCGACGAGCGCCCGGTCGACACGGGCGTAGAGCTGGGCAATCGAGAGGATGTCGGTCTCGGGTCCCGGTGCCGCTCCACCCCGCGACCGTGCTGGGGCGCTCATCGGCAGCTCCGACCCCACGACCAAGCGGCTCCTTCGGTCACCCCGTGCAATCTACGGCCTGGGTGATGTGACCGGCTCTGACCTGCCAATCGTCCCCGGGCCGGTCTCCGATGTGGCTCCAGTCGGCATCCGGGGGCAGCGAGCCAGTGGCTATGCCCTGCTCGGCGGTCTCTTGGCCCGGCGGGTGGTGAGCAAGGTGAGACC
>Ga0116219_10001227_pt1 | contig 24432 bp, 22 predicted proteins | sample Sb_taG_4_FD_91019 | JGI IMG/M metagenome (GOLD analysis project Ga0116219, IMG submission 91019) | Peat soil microbial communities from Weissenstadt, Germany - Sb_50d_6_BS metaG | ecosystem: Environmental > Terrestrial > Soil > Wetlands > Peat | place: Germany: Weissenstadt | collected 2010-09-21
CTCCTTGAAGTTCACGGGATCCCCGTAGGGCTCCAGGTGGGCTTGGGAATGCGGGTGCCCGTCGTCTGGTGCATTCGTCTCGCGGAGCCGGCGCCGGGAAGGGCGGGCGGTCCTGGACTGACTGCAGGTCCGAACGAGGTGCGGACGGAGCGACCCGGGGGCTCTGGCGTTAGGCACTGCCTCCTTTGAGCGGTTGTCGACGGTCGATGGACATGGGTAGGGGCGCTGAGTGGCGCGAAGGACCGGGCCCCTGGGCGCGCGAGGGCGCAAGGGGGAAACGCGTCCGGGGCGGTCCACATGAGCAGGGCCTCTGGGGCCCGGGCGACAGCCTCCGCTGCTGTCGCGTGGACTCTGCCGATGGCTTGAGTACTAACTATTGTAAGCGCTTGAGCATGTGCTCACAAGCGCTTCCCGCCGTCGGGTCCGTCCCGGCCCCTCGAGACACCCCCGCCCCGGGGGCCAAGAGGCTGCTTGACCAGGGAGTTCCTCCGAACGAGCCCGGCCCCGCGGGGGTTCTGAGGGCCAGTCAGAAGTTGGCCCTCGGGACCGGGTCCCCGACGCCGCGGGCCCCCGTCGGTAGCGTCTTGCCCCGTGACCCCCGGTCCCTCCGGCAGCTCGTCTCGACCCCCTCGGACCGACGGGGAGCACCGTGCGGATCTGTCCACCGCGTGCCTCGTGCGGCGCGTCGATGCGGCCCGAACACGCGCACTATCGGTGTCCGCGCTGTGGGTGGCGCGACAGCTGCTGCGACGGGCCCTACTGAGCTCAGGCCCCGAAGGCCTCAGGCCGACGCGGTCTGTCCTCTGGTCTCGTCGCTGTCCGCGTCGTCCCCGGGGTCCTGCCCGGCGGTGACCCCCGACACGGCGTAGAGGGCCTCGAGAGCGGTGTCGATCACGTCGTCGGCGTCGGCGCCGGCCTCCCTGACCCCGACGAGTGCGGTGAGCGAGGCATAGCCACGGGCCAGCAGTCCCGCGTCGGTGTCGGGATGCACCCGCGTGCTGCTCCCCGGCGCGGTGAGGTCGAGGCGCAGGGTCCCGGTCTGCCCGGGCGGGAGCGCCACATGGGGGAGCGGCGTGCTCTCGTCGCCGGTGGTGTGCACGGCGGAGCGGATGGTGCCGCCTCGCCCCAACCGACCGTGGCGCAACCCCCGCAGCTGGTCGAGCGGGACGTTGGGCACGTTCAGATTGAGCGTCGTCCCCGCCGGGGACCGGGCCAGGACCGGGACGAGCGCGGCGGCCATGGTCGAGGGTGTTTCCCACGGCACGGGGTCGTCCCCCCAGCGGATGGACACCGCCAGGCACCGGAGCCCGAAGTGCGCCGCGGTGAGGGCGGCCCCCACCGTGCCCGAGTGCATGGCCGACCTGCCCACGTTGATGCCGTGGTTGATCCCCGACAGCACGATGTCGGGCATGGGGCCGAAGCCGCCCACACAGGCCAGGATCACCGCCAGGGCGGGCGGGCCGTCGATGCCGTAGGTGGGCATGTCGCCCAGGCCCTCGATGGCATGGGCCTCGTAGTCCACGCCCTCGCGCGAATGGACGGGCCCGACCGCGGCCCCGGAACCGCTGTAGTCGATCATGGGCGCCACGACCACCACCTCGTGGCCCGTGGACGCGGCGGCGAGGGCCAGCGCGGCGATGCCCGGGGCGCGCACGCCGTCGTCGTTGGTGACCAGTATTCGCAAAGGACCCTCCGGTTCGTGGCCCCCCACGCTGCGTCGACCCGAAGTCCTGCGCCGACGGCAACTCCTGCGTCTACCATACCGGTGCCCGCGTAGCGCCCCCCAGCGCACCCGCAGCGCCGCCCACGACGACCGGACACGAGCCACGCCCTTGCCTGTCACTGCAAACCGAACGCTGGCCCCCTCCGGGGTGCAGTACGACATCGGGCACGGACGGCACCGGGTGGTCGTCACCGAGGTGGGTGCCACCATGCGCTCCTACACCGTGGACGGCACCCCCGTGCTCGACGGATTCGGGGTCGACGACGTGTGCGACTCGGGGAGAGGGCAGGTGCTCGCCCCCTGGCCCAATCGTCTGGGCGACGGCCGCTACAGCTACGAGGGGCGCGATGCCCAGGCGGCGCTGGACGAGCCGGACCGGCACAACGCCATCCACGGCTTGGTCCGCTGGTTGCCCTGGCACGTGGTGTCGAGGGCGCAGAACGTGCTCTCGCTGGGGTGCACGCTGCACCCCCAGCCCGGGTACCCGTGGCGACTGGCGCTGGCCGTCGAGTACCGGCTGGGGCGCGACGGCCTCATCGTCTCGTCGAGCGTCACGAACCTCGATGCCACGACCGCGCCCTTCGGCCTCGGCTTCCATCCCTACTTGACGCTCTCGACGCCGATCGACTCCATGTCACTGTCCATCCCCGCCCGGCGGCGTCTGGTCACCGACGAGCGGGGGCTCCCCACGACGAGCAACTCGCTGGCCGGCTCCGAGCTCGACTTCACGGCGCGACGATGGATCGGGCCCACGATTCTCGACACCGCCTTCACCGACCTGCTGCGCGATCCCGACGGCATGGCGCGGGTGGAGCTCGACGACACGGCGGGGGGCCGGGGCGTGACGCTGTGGATGGACGAGCGCTTCGGATACGTCATGGTGTTCACCGGGGACACCCTCGAGCCCGTGGGCCGCCGGCGGACGTCGGTCGCGGTGGAGCCCATGACGTGCCCCCCCGACGCCCTGCGCTCTGGGGTCGACCTCGTGCGGCTCGAGCCCGGCGCGTCGTGGAGCGGTCGGTGGGGGATCACCCCCCGCTGAGTTCGGTCGAGGTGAATCGGATGGCACACGCCGTCGTGATACAGGTCAAGCTCGACCCCGACTCGGACGTCGAGCACCGCCACTCGATCCTCAACGAGTTCGTCATCCCCGCCGCGAAGGCACTCCCTGGTTTCCAAAAGGGCATGTGGATGAACGATGGCGCCGGAACCGGGACATGCGTCGTGGTGTTCGAAACCGAGGACCATGCCCAATCAGCACTTGCGCTACTGACACCTGGGGGAGGCCCCCCATTGGTCAGTCGCGGTGTCTACGAGGTCGAGATCGAGGTCTGACGGTACGGGCTGGCATTTCAGGACGAGCCTGCATCCCGTCGGTCGACCTCGAAGAGTCTGTCCTCGTGGGTCAGCGGGCAGATCGGGGCATGCCCAACCCCACCATGGCGATGATGTCGCGCTGGATCTCGTTGGTCCCGCCGCCGAAGGTGAAGATGGTCTGGCTCCGGGCATTGCGCTCCAGCCGTCCTTGCAACACGGCGCCGGCCGACCCCGCCACCACGTAGCCGGCTTGGCCCACCACTTCCGTGAGCAGGCGGTAGGCCTCGAGGGCCAGCTCGGTGCCGTACACCTTGGTGGCCGACGCATCGGCAGGGCTCAACCCTTTGTCGGCTGCCCACGCCACCTTGGCGTTCAGCAACGCCAGGACCTCGACCTTGGCGTGCACCCGGGCGAGGTGGATGCGGACCCATTCCCGGTCGATCACCCGCCGTCCGCCCGCCGAGGTCTGGTCCTGCGCCCAGCGTCGTACCTCCGCCAGGCTCCGGCGGAGCCCCGACGACGGGCAGATGGCGACTCGCTCGTGGTTGAGCTGGTTGGTGATGAGCTTCCAACCCTGGTTCTCGGCCCCGACGAGGTTCTCGACCGGTACCCGGACGTCCTCGTAGACGGTCGAGCTCGTGATGTCGCCGGCGATGGTGTCCAATGGGGTCCAGCCGAAGCCGGGCGAGTCCACCGGCACGACGAAGACCGACAGGCCCTTGTGCTTCGGGGCGTCCGGATCGGTGCGGGCTGCCAGCCAGACGTAGTCGGCGTACTGGATGGCGCTGGTGAAGATCTTCTCGCCGTTGATCACATACTCGTCACCGTCGCGCACCGCCCGGGTCCGCAGCGACGCCAGGTCGGTTCCGGCCGAGGGCTCGGTGTAGCCGATGGAGAAGTGGACCTCCCCTCGGAGGATGCCGGGGAGGAAGCGCCGCTTCTGCTCCTCGGTCCCGAGGGCCATCAGCGTCGGCGCCACGCTGTTGAGGGTGAGCAGGGGAAGCGGTACGCCCGCCCAGTGGGATTCCTCGACGAAGATCATCTGGTCGATGGGACCTCGCCCCTGACCCCCGTACTCCAGCGGCCAGCCGAGACCCAGCCATCCGTCCTGGCCCATCCGTCGGATGTAGCGCGGGTAGGGAGCCGAGGTGTCGGGTGCACGCTCGACCTCGTCCACCAGATCGATGAAGTAGGCGCGCAGCTCCTCCTGCAGCTCCTGCTGCGGTGGTGTCAATGCCAGGTACATCGCGGCCTCATCGGTGCTCTTCCCCAGCTTCCCGGCCGGCACGACAGCCCGGTCAATTGCAGCGAGCAGACGGGTCTTCTCGCAAGCACACTCGTGGCGAGGACGAACGCGGCGCTTCCGCCTCAGCCCGTATAGGTGAACTGGTCGTTCGGGTTCAACTGGCTGGTACCGAGATTCGTCGTGACAGTCACGTCCACCTTGGCGGCGGTGCCTTGCACGATGTCGACCGCAGGCGGGAGGGTCACCGTGATCTGGGAGTCGGAGTTCACGGTGAGATTCCTGGTGACGGCGGAGCCAAAGGACACACTGGTGGTGCCGTTGTCGAACCCCGATCCCGTGATGGTGACCAGGCCACCTCCGCCGGTGGGTCCGTGGTTGGGGCTGACGCCGGACACCGTCGGGGACGAGTGACCGCCGTTGATCGTGTGGACGATGACCGATCCGCTCGATGTGAAGCCGACCGCCCAGCATGTCGAGGTCGACACGCAGGCCACGCCCTCGAGGTTCGCCCCGTCGGGATTGGCGGTCTGATTCGACCAGGTGCCGCCACCGTTGGTGGTGGCCGTGATCGGTGTCTCGTACTCATCGCTGTCGAACACCACCCCTGCTGCCACGCAGTTGCGGGTGTCGAAACACGAGACGGCATTGATGTCCGGAGCGTGACCGCCCGCGATCTGGTTCCCACTGGCCAGGGGGGAGGCCGTCCATGTCGCTCCGCCATCCGCGGTGGTGAGCTGGAACACACTCTGGCTTCCCGAGTTCTGTCCGACCGCCACACACGCTTGGGCGATGGGACAAGAAATGCCGGTGAGGTCGTTGGCCTGGACAATTTGTGTCTGCCAGCTCTGGCCCCCGTTGCTGGTGGTGGAGATCACACCTTGGGTCTCTATCGGAGGGGAAAGCGTCGTCGAGTAGGTCGCCTGCCCGACGACCAGGCAATCGTTGGAGGTGGGACAGGTGATGGCATTGAACTGTGAACCGATGAGCGCCACCGCACCCTCGGGCAGAGGCGGCGCGCTCCACACTTGGTTTTCCCACACCGATCCACCGTCTGACGTCATGATGATCGTGCTCGTGCCCCCGACGCCCAAGGCCCCGGTGGCCCAACAGTTCTCCGTGTCCGTGCACGAGACAGAGGTCAAATACGCATTGACCGAGGGTATGCTCGCCGCGCTCCACGTCGTCCCGCCGTCGGTGGTGATGAGCAGCGTGTTGGAGGCACTGAGGTTCGCGCCGCGCCGTTCGCCGCCTACGGCCATGCAATGGAAAGCACCGGCGCACGAGATCGCATTGAGTCCCAATCCGGTGACCCCGTTGGTATCGACCACCCAGCTTCCGCCCGCATTGGTGGTCTGTTCCACGAGCGCGTTCCCAGTGGGACCGGTTCCCACGGCGATACACGACGCCGCGCTGGGGCACGTGACTGCGCTGAGCCACGAGCCGTCGGTGGTCCGGAGTTGTGTGTACCATCCAAAGCAGGCGCTAAGTGTGATTGCCACCAGCAGGAGGGCGACGGAAAGCCCCAACCGCTGTGCAAGTCTCGCCCGCCCCGGACCTACCATGGTTCACCCGCCGCCGCTCTATTGATAGATCGTGATATCCCTGTGCCGATCTCGACCTGCGGACCTACGAGCGTGGACATTACTCGTTCGTGCATATGCTGTCTTCGACCGACCGAGGACCGACTGGCGTGTGCGGGACTTGCAACCCCTCGGCATGGATGACTGTGGCCGTCGGGCGGATGGACGCTCCCGGCTCACGCGGCCGTTTCGGGGACTTGGATCGTCCCCGCGGTGCCATGGGAGCGACGGCTTCGTCACTCTTCCAACTTGAACCCCTTGCGACTCTTGCAACTCGACGCCTCACACGGGATCGAGCCCATGGCGAGTGCGCGTTCCATGGTCGATCCCTCTTCGCCGGGCCCCGAGGGGTCAAGAGCCGGCTTGCCTGGCATCGGTGGCGATCCGGCGCACGATCGTGGCCGCCGGCTCGGTGGTCAGCTGGCGCCAGCCGGTCCCGGCCCAAAGGTTGGGCACGCTGGTGTCGCCGGCCTGGGTGGCGGCTGCGCGAAGCGGACGAGTCAGATGGTGAACCTCGGGATACGCGCGCGGGGCCTGTCCGTCGTGTTCCAGAGCGAATCGATTCGCCAGCCCGCGGGCGAACCGCCCGCTGTAGGCCCGTGTGAGGATCGTATCGGGATAGAGCGCCTCCAGCAGAGCCCGTCGGTACGGAGCAGAGGTTCCTGCTTCGGGTGTGCAGAGGAACACGGTGCCCATCTGGACGGCGATCGCACCCACTCCCAGCACCGCAGCGGCGTCGCGCCCGGTCATGATCCCCCCGCTGCCGATCGCGGGCACCTCGGTCGACTCGCAGATCTCGGCCAGTAGGGACATGAGGGGGATGTGATTGGCAACAAGATCGGTGAAGCAGCCTTGGTGGCCGCCGGCCTCGGTCCCCTGCACGATGAGCAGATCCGTGCCGGCGTCCGCGGCGATGCGGGACTCGAGCATCGATGTGACGGTGACCGCGACCAGGACGTCGGCCCGGTGGAGCCGGTCGACGATCTCCGATGTGGGACAACCAAATGTAAAGCTGGCCAGATGCACGTGGCTCGACGCGACGACGTCCAATTTGGCGTCATAGTCGTCGTCCTCCCAGCGACCGTCTCCGAGCGCCACGCCGAGGCGCTCTGCCTCCGGCTGCAGGGTTGACGCGTAGGCGGCCACCTCGGTGGGGTCTCCCGGTGACGACGGCACGAACAGATTCACGCCAAAGGGCGCGCCGGTCAACGTGCGCGTCACTGCGATGGCTTCGTCGAGAGCAACGGGCGACAGGTAGCCGGCGGCAACGAAGCCGTACCCGCCCGCGCCAGAGACCGCAGCCGTCAGCGCGGGGGTGGAGGGTCCACCAGCCATCGGCGCCTGGACGATCGGCAACTGGCTGGGCAGACCCATGGGCGGTTCAGACGCCGTCAGGGGCAGGGCGTCGGGGTGAGATCAAGAGCTCGCGCGGAATCAGCCACAACACGGAGTGCCTGTGCGCATCGCGGTCCCGCCACGAGTCTCGGTTCCGACCTGGGGTCCGAAGTGCCGCTCCGTTGCTTGCTCCGCAATGTCGGGCGTGTCAGATCTGCAGACGGTCCGATGCCGCCCTACGTCGGGTCGTCGGGGTTGGGCGGGTGCGCGGCGATGTTTGCCTTGGACCTGGCCGGTTCCCGAGTGGTGACCATGGGGACGGGGGGGAGTGGCTTCTGGGTGAAGTCGAAGGCATTGAGGTAGTTGTACGACGAGGCGTCGACTCGGTTGAGCGAGGCCAGGCCCAGAACCTGCTCGCTGAAGGCGAGGATCGACCCGAACGACGCCACATTGGAGTCGGTGTAGCCAGGCTTTGCGTAGGGCGAGATCAGGATCATCGGCACGCGCAAGCCGAATCCACTGCCCGCCGGCGGTGGGACGTGGTCGTAGAAGCACCCGCAGTCGTCCCAGGTGAGCAGGATGGCAGTCGAGTCCCAGTCGGGCCCGTTCTCGATGGCGCTCACGACCTGGCCGATCCAGTTGTCCCCCACGATCATCGAGGCCGGCGGGTGCTGACTGGTGTCCCCGTTGACCCCGCCTTGCGGGGTCAGGATCGAGAAGTTCGGCAAGGTGCCGGCAGCCGCGTCGGACAGGACCTGGTTGGTGTTCACGACGTTCGTGACCTCGTGCGAGTACCAGCAGTCGGCGAAGGTGGGGCAGATGAGCCACGAGGGCGAGGTGCCGTAGATCTTCCAGGTGTCCCCGGCGGCCGTCAGACTGTCCATGATGGTGGGGACCCATTTGACCGGGGATTTCTGGACGGCGGCCGGCTCGGCGGCGGAAGCTGTGGACCCTATCGGTGCCGGCACGCACGAGGGTTCCTTCGTGTAGGGCGGCTTCCCCGTGACCGACCACGGGTCGACGCGACCCGAGTTGCAGCCCCACCCGGGCCCCGTCGAAGAGCCGTCGCTCAGCCGGGCGGGCTTGCTGCCGTAGAAGCCGTCGAGCAGACCCGTCACCAACTCCAGATGCGCCCCCCAACTGGGTACCGGTGACAGGGCGAAGGTGCGGTCCGAGACGGCGAAGGCCGACGCCAGCGCCCACACGTTGGGGATGCCCGACTTCTGGTAGGTGGAGTAGCAGGCGTAGTGCCTCGGCTTCGTGCACCCGTAGTTCTTGTTGAAGCCGTCCATCTTGCCGCCGTCGATCGCTCGTTGCTGCGCGGCGGGAGTGTGGTCGATGTCGTTGATGGAGTCGCGTGCCACCCTCAGCTTGATCGTCGTGCCGTCACTGATCTTCCCCTTGGTCGCTCCGTCACAGCGGGGCGGCGAGGTCGAGTTGCAGAATGCCCCCAGCACGTTGTCGAACGTGCGGTTCTCCTGGTAGAAGACCACGACGTGCTTGATGGGCGTGGGCGTCTGGCCGAACGCCGGCCGCCCCCCGTCGAAGGGGTTCAGGACGGCGACAAACAGCGCCACCACCAGTATCGGGACTACGGCGAGCGTGAGTTTGCGCATGGCTACGCCCGACGCTACGGGTCTCCCGTGCCGACGGAATCGTCACTTTTGACGATTCGCATGGTCGCACCCGGGCGATGATTCCCCCTTGACGGCTGGGCCCGGCTGGGATAAGCGTCCCGGCTCCCATGAGGCGCTCGTGAGCGTCGTAGCCGGTGGCCCTTTTCAGGGGGTCGTGTCAAGATAGTTTGCGCTGTGACCAAGGGGGAAACAGGGTGAGATGGATGGCAAAACCCAGTCGGACCAGGACGATGGCCGCAGCGGCCGTCGTTGCGGTCGGGGCCACGGTGGGCCCGCTCGTCCTGTCGTCCAGCAGCTCGGCGGCGACCGGAATCCACAAGATCCAACACGTCATCATCATCATGCAAGAGAACCGCTCCTTCGACAGCTACTTCGGCACCTTTCCGGGGGCCGACGGGATCCCGATGTCCAACGGACAGCCCACGGTGTGTTCTCCCGACAACACCACTGGCCAGTGCGTGAAGCCCTATCCAGATCACGCGGATATCAATGGCGGCGGACCTCACGGGTTCGCGAGCGGCGTCGCTGATATCAACGGTGGTGCGATGAACGGCTTTCAGAATCAGGCGCGTCATGGGAACCACGGTTGCTCAGATCCGTTCAATCCGGTGTGCTCCAACTCCTACACCCCGGATGTGATGGGATATCACACGCAGAGTGACATCCCGAACTACTGGTCGTATGCCCAGAATTTTGTCCTACAAGATCACATGTTCGAGTCCGTTGATTCATGGAGCCTCCCAGCGCACCTGTTTGAAGTAAGCGAATGGTCAGCGCTGTGCACAAGGCCCAGCAACCCATTGAGTTGTCGCAGTGCGGTTGAGTCGCCGGCGGCCCCGCCCGTTCGTCAGAAGGCGCATCCTCGGTCTCTCTATGGATGGACCGATATGACCTACCTCATGCACAAGAATAACGTGAGCTGGGGCTACTACGTTGTGAAGGGGACTGAGCCCGACTGCGAAGACGACGAATCCATGTCGTGTGCGCCGGTCAAGCAAAACGCACGTACGCCGGGCATCTGGAACCCACTGCCGGATTTCACCACGGTCAAACAGGATGGCCAGCTGGGAAATATCCAGTCGGTTTCCAACTTCTACAACGCAGCGAAGGCCGGGACCCTGCCCGCCGTTTCTTGGGTTGTCCCATCCGGCCCGGTGTCTGAGCATCCGCCATCTCGGATCAGTGCGGGGCAGAGTTATGTCACCAGCTTGATAAATGCCGTCGGGCAGAGTCCCGATTGGAGTTCTACCGCTATCTTTCTGGCTTGGGACGACTGGGGCGGCTTCTACGACAACGTCGCTCCCCCCAAGGTGGATGCCAACGGGTATGGCATGCGTGTTCCCGCAATGGTCATCAGCCCTTACGCCAAAGCTGGCTACGTAGATCACCAGACGCTTTCGTTCGACGCTTACAACAAGTTCATCGAGGATGATTTCCTCGGCAGTCAGCGCTTGGACCCATCGACCGACGGGCGTCCCGATCGCCGTCCCACCGTGCGTGACAACGTCGGAATACTTGGCGATATAAGTCAAGACTTTGACTTCAACCAAACCCCGCGTCCCCCCCTGGTGCTTCCGGTACATCCTCGAACCACCCTCACCGGCTAGCCGCCCACGGGACGTTCCCTTCGGGGTCGAAATTGGGATCGGCCGCTCGTGGGGCTCCAGTCGAAGCGCGGTGAGGGCTGGGACCGAGCCGTTCGCAGTGTCGGCCCAAGGCGGGTCCCTCGGGCATGTGAGATCGGGTTTGCCAACGTGCGTCTGGAACGAGACACTCCCCGCATGAGCGCGGACGCAGCCGTCCTTCATCTGGAAGGCAGGGATGGCCTCTGCCTGGTAGGCGACCGCCGAGGGGACCGCGGCGATGCGCCGGTCGTCTTCCTCCACGGTGGCGGCCAGACGCGCCACTCGTGGGGCGGGACCGCGGCAGAGGTCGCTCGGTGTGGCTGGCAGGCACTCACACTCGATGCCCGTGGTCACGGTGACTCGGCGTGGTCGGACATCGGTGACTACCGACTCGAGAGCTTCGCCGAGGACGTTCGTCTCGTCCTGGCGCAACTCGACCAGCTGCCTGTGCTGGTCGGCGCGTCGCTCGGCGGTTTGACCTCGATCCTGCTCACGGGCGAACTCGAGCCCGGCGTGGCCCGCGGTGTCGTGCTTGTGGACATCGTCCCCGACATGGAGGAGGCGGGAGCCCAGCGCATCGGCGCGTTCATGGTGGACCGTGCCCACGCTGGCTTCTCGTCGTTGGAGGAAGTCGCCGACGCCGTGGCGGCCTACAACCCGCACCGCCCCAGGCCCACCGACCTGGCCGGCCTTCGGAAGAACCTACGCGAGCGCGACGGCCGGTTCTACTGGCACTGGGACCCGAGGTTCATGTTTGCAGAAGGCGGGTCGGGCCCGACCGAGATCCTCGATGTCGAAAGGCTGCACGCCGCGGCCGAGCGCATGGTCGCCGATGTACCGGTCATGCTGGTCCGTGGACGCGTCAGCGACCTCGTGAGCGCGGCGAAAGCAGCAGCGTTCTGTGCGCGGTTCCCCGACGTCGAGTTCGTCGACGTGTCGGGGTCGGGGCACATGGTGGCCGGAGACCGAAACGACGCCTTCACTGCCGCCGTCCTCGACTTCCTCGAACGCCACTCGATTGCCCGTTTCGAGTGAGAGAAGCCTCCTAGCTTCGAACCTCGGGCGGAGCCCAAGATGTTTTCGTGGTCAGAGCGGGTCGAAATGATGTTTGTGAGGTCTGGTCACGGGAGCGTGTGCATGGCAGACTCGGGGTCCGAGTCATGCGAAGGAGGCCCACAGTGGCCGCCGTAACGGTCTTTGTCGATGACGCTGTGCTGGGACGCCTTCCCCCAGTATGCGTAAAGGACGGGGTACAGACCGACGATCGGCTCATTCTCACCCAGGACGTGGGCGGTAGGACGGGACTGGGCGTGGCGTGGCTCCTCATCCTGGCTGGGCCTCTCGGCTGGATCGGCCTGTTTGTGATCGCGGCGACCAGACCGAGCAATGAGCTGATCACTGTGACGTTGCCGTACTGTGAAGCCGCGCACCTTCGAATGAGACGAACACAACGGTCTCGCTCTCAGGCAACGCTGGTCTTCACGGCCACAATCGTTGCTTCGTTCGTATCGCTTCTGTTTCGGACCCATGACACCCGACTGCTCGCACTCGTCCTGGCCATCGTTGCGGCTGGCGCTCTGGTCAGAGCAATCTTCGAGACGATCAGGCTCGGGAAGGCGACGGTCCGTCTTTCGCTGGACGCGTCCCGTCGATGGATCACCCTGTCAGGCGTCCACCCGAACTTCGAGGCGGCCATGCACCAAGGGGGCCCGACGTCTTACACGAGCCTGCAGGGTCAACGATTCGATTCCGGTTCGTGAGGTTCAATCGGTCCGACCCCTTCAACGATTGTGCCGTCTCCGGCCCCATCCGACTCGGAGCATCCGGACTGTCGGGAACATCGGCAGCACGCTGACCCTTATGCAACCGGACTGACCTCCTGGTGGAAGGTCCGGGTGCCGCCGATCGCCCGGAACCCGATCCGCATATAGAGCTTCTTCGGCCAGTCGTCATCGTCGGCGATGATGAAGGTCAAGTCGTGATCCGCCGATCGAGCGAGCGCCGTGAGGTGTGTGACGAGCATGCGGGCATATCCACGAGTGCGTTCCTCGGGTACCCTATACACGTCCTCGACCCACGCCGTCTTTCCCTGCGAGCGGAGTTTTGTGACGGCCGTCGCAGCACCCTCTTCGTCGACGATGCCAAATCGTCGTTCTTGCCACGCCCGCCCCTGGCGCTTGCCGAACTCCTCTAGTTGGTTGAGGCTGTCCTCGGAAATGTCGGGGTGGTCCTCGGTGGCCCAACGGAACCACGGCTTGTCTACGTTCGCCGGTGGTGGCGTGGGGTGAAAGAAGGCCATCCCCAAGTGCCGTGGCGCGCACCGAGTGTTGGGGCGCCGGCGGCTGCAGGGTTGGGCCCAGCCGTGTCGCCGCACCCACCTGCGCTGAGTCGCTCAGGCGGGTCCTGACGCTGCTGGCCGGGAACCGACGGTGGCGCTGGCCGGAATGAAGAGGTGTTCGAGCTCGTCGGGCGGCGCGGGCTTGCCGAAGAGGTAACCCTGGGCGAAGGGACATCCGAGATCGATCAGCCGGTCGCGCTGTTCCTCGCGTTCGATGCCTTCGGCCACCACGGTCAGGTCGAAGGCTTCGGCCACCTCGACGACGGCACCGATGACGGCGTCATAACGGGTCCCGAGCGCGTCGATGAAGGTCTTGTCGATCTTCACCACGTCGATGGGGAGCCGTGCCAGGGAGTTGAGCGAGGAGAACCCGGTGCCGAAGTCGTCGATGGCGATGCGCAGCCCCAGCCGGCGCAGGGCCTGCAGGCGCCGCACGGCGGCCTGCAGGTCACGGATGAAGAAGCTTTCGGTGATCTCGAGCACCAGGCAGTGCGGGGGGAGGCCGCTCTCGTCGAGCGCAGCCGCCACCTCGGCGATCATGCGGTCGTGCTCGAGCTGACGGCTCGACACGTTCACGCTGACGGTGAAGCCCGACGAATCGCCGATCTTGTTGACCCACTCCGCCGCCTGGGTACAGGCTCGGACCAGCACCCAGCGACCTATCTGCAGAATCAGGCCGGACTCCTCGGCGATGGGGATGAACTCCAACGGGGGGACCAAGCCGCGCTCGGGATGCTGCCAGCGCACGAGGGCCTCGACCCCGACCGACTTGCCCGTGTCGATGGCCACCACCGGTTGGTAGGCGACCGAGAGCTGGTCGCCGAGCAACGCCTGGTGCAGCGACGACTCGATCTCGAGGCGCTCGGCGGCCCTGGCCGTGAGGGTCTCGTCGAACACCTCGACGCGTGCCCTCCCGCTCTGTTTGGCGTGGTACATCGCAGCATCGGCCTGGCGCAGCACGTCGTTGGGATCGTCACCTCGCAACCCGAACGCGACCCCGACGCTGGCGGAGACGAAGCACTCCACGCCGTCGAGGACAAAGGGCCGGTCGAAGGCGGTCAGGAGTCGCCAGGCGTAGGCGACCGCCCCCTTGCGATCGGTGAGTCCTTCGACGAGGACGGCGAACTCGTCCCCGCCGAAGCGTGCCACGAGATCGCCCGTACGGGCCGTCGACTCGATGCGGCGCGCCACCTCGATGACCAGCTCGTCACCGGTGTTGTGGCCGCGGCTGTCGTTGACGTACTTGAAGTGGTCGACGTCGAGGAAGCAGACCGAGATGGGCGGGCCCGGGAGCTGGCCCCGGGTGAGGCACTCGGCCAGCTGCTCCACGAACAGCGCCCGGTTGGGCAGGCCCGTCAGGTGGTCGTGGGTGGCTTGGTGCTCCAGGCGGCGCTCGAACTCCCGGCGCTCGGTGACGTTTCGGGCCGTGGCGGTGATCACCAGCCCTTCAGGCGTCTCGATGGGCCCGAGGACGATCTCCATGGGGAATTCCATGCCGTCCTTGCGCACGCCCGAGACATCGGCCACGTCGCCGATCACGAGCGTGCGTGGATTGCGGATGAAGTCGTCGTAGTAGTCGCTCAGGACGTTTTGGACCCTGGGGGTCACCAGGCACTCGACGTTGCGCCCCGCCAACTCCTCGGGCTCGTAGCCGAAGAGCCTACCGACCTGGTGGTTGGCCTCGAGGATGACCCCGTCTGCGCTCATCACGATCATGGCGTCGGGTGCGGACTCGATCAGTGACCGGAAGTGGGCCGCGTCGCGACGCTGGTGCTCGAGCCTCCTGGCACTGCCCAATCCGTGCCCGGCGTGGGCGGCCAAGAGCTCGAAGGCGGCGATCTCGTGGTCCTCGACGTGCCGCTGGGTGCGGGTGCCGCCCACGAGCGTGGCGGCGAGCTCTCCCTCGACCCATACCGGGGTGGCGATCACCGTGCGGAACCCGTCAGCCTGAAGCTCGGGGAGCCCGCCGATGCGTTCGAGGTAGTCGTCGACGACCACGGTCCGGCGTTCGCCGAGGACGAGGGCGACCATGCCCCGATCCGATCCGTGCCGCCCCTCGACATAGGAGTCGGGGAGCCCACGAGGGTGGACCACCCGATAGCTGCGGCGGTCGTCCATGAACTCGCAGATGTTGGCGGCCTCGAACCCGAGCTCGATGACGGCGTCGACCGCCCAGGCCAGGATGGAATCCTCGTCGAGCGAGTCGAGCTGCCGACCCAGGCCGGCCACCCGGCTCCACAGGCTGGCGCGGTGCTCGTGCTCGACGGTGGCCCGCTCCCGGAAGACGAGCTCCCCCGTGAGCTGGACCGAGATCAGGTCGGCGGCCCCTGCTGTGGCCAGGATCATGCCCACGCGCAGGACCAGGGTGGCGGTGCCGATCTCCCAGCCGGCACCGGCGAGGGAGACGACGTATGCGACCACCGTGAGTGCGGTCAAGGTGATTCGCCCCCGGCGAGGGTACGAGACGTTCGCCATGAACAGGCACTGCAGGAGGTAGACGAGATAGAGGTCGGAGTGGCTACCTCCGGTCAGGTCGATGCCGATCGACACGAGTGCGATGTCGAAGAGCGACCAGACATAGAGAAGGGGGAGCACCAGGCCGCGCCGGGTAAGGGACTCCCAAGGGAGTAGGGCGATGGGGATGGTCCCCACGATGGCGACGCTGATCAGCACGAAGAACGGTGCCCGCGACAGCGGATAGTGCCCGGGGAGCAGCGCGTAGAGGAGCATGACGACGAGCACGGCCACCGTCGACGCCACGCCGACGCGGATCGACTGCATGCGCACTTCGTCCAGCGCGCCCATCAGCCGCGGGGAGTCCGAGGTCCGGCCCCGGTCGCCGAAGATCTCGAGGAGGCTCCCCAGTCGCCGTATCGCAGAGCCCATGAGTTCGCCCGGCGCGGGTGACTCTCTGTTCAGTGAAATGGGGATGGGCGCGACGACGTGCGACGTGATGTCCGGTCCGCCTTCGGGTGAGTCCGGGCAGTGTTCACCGGTCACCGCCGACGGCCGCGCGATGCGACCAGGTGCCCCCACTGCAGAAGATGGTAATGGTGCCAATGTGAGTAACGGGGAGGTTTGTGCGGACGTTGTGTGAACGTGTTGATTCCCCGCCGTGTCGAGGATGCAGGCCGTCGCGCCGCACTCGGGCATGTGCACCACGAGGGCAGATGTGTGGGGAAATTGTGTTGACAACGCAGCCCTGACGGTGCGCTCCGTCTCGGAGCGCCGCCGGTCATCGCCCCGGACGACCTGGGACGGACCGCCTCTAGACCCGGGTCTCATGTGTCACGGACAGTGGTGCCGAGGCCCGCGACCCCTATCGAGGGCTGTCCGAACATCACCCACGGTGACCCGTAGACACGTCCCGGGACCAGGCGTACGGTGGGCGCTTTCGCGCCAGGACGAAGAGTGGGAGACGCGTAGTCGCATGGCGGAATGGACCTTCTTCACGAACCACGCCCGGGCGTTGGTGTGCATCGCGAACGATCCCCAGGTGCGACTGCGCGACATCGCCTCTACGTTGGGCATCACCGAGCGCAGCGCGTTCGGCATTGTCACCGATCTCAGCAGTGCCGGCTACGTCGTCAAGGACAAGGACGGCCGTCGCAACCGGTACCAGATCCAGTACCACTTGCGGTTGCCCGAGACAGTCGGTACGAAACGGACGGTCGGTGAGGCGCTCGCGCTCTTGGTCGACTCCGAGGAAGACAGGCGGTTCCGCAAGAGGGCCTAGGCGGAGGCCGGCGGCGCGGAGCCTCGCAAACAGTGTTCGCCGGCCGTCAGGCCGGGGACTCCAGTCGGTCGCCGGGGGCCGGGGTGTGGCCGGACTCCTTGGCCCACACCGCGGCGGCGATCTGCAGGGCTTCGCTCCACGCCTCGGCCGTGTTGGCCTGGCGCGCTGCGAGCACCACTTGGTCGAGCTGGTCCGCAGTGGCCTTGGCATCGGCGGCAGCTCGGGCCGCAGCCTGAGCCGTCTCCACTGCCTTCGGGGCCGCCTGGGCCGTGTGCTCGGTCTTCTGCTTGGCGTCCGAAGCGGCCTGGGCTGCGGCCTGCGCGGTTCGTGCTGCCTCTTCGGCAACCTGGGCACTTTGCTCTGCGGTCCGCATCGCGTCGGCGGCCGCTCGGGTCGCCGCAGCGGCCTCTTGCGCAGCGACCTCGGCCGCTCGGGCCAACCGCTCCGCGAGCTCGTGCGCGTGGGTCGTCACCCGCATTGTCTGCGCCATTTCCGCCACCACGACGGCGGCCTGCGCGGCGTTCCTCCACGCGGCGGGAGTGCCCGCCTCGCGCGCCTGGGCTACCGCCCTTTCGGTCTCCTGGACCCATTTGTTCGCAGCCGACTGGTCCTCGGCTCGGGCGTCGTCGGCGACAGGCTCAGGGTCCTCGGCCCCGGCCACGGGCTCAGGCTGCTTGTCCTCGGCGACAGGCTCAGGGTCCTCGGTCTCGCGCTCGGGCTCGGCGACAGGTGCCTGGGAGGGGGGCTCAGCGGATTGGGGCGATGCAAGAGCCTTCTCGGTCGGTGTGCCGAGTTCCTCCGTGATCTTCTTGTCGTTGTCGTGGACAAGGTCGACGGAATTGGCGCGTTTGAAGAGCCGCATGCTGGCCTCCGCCGTGCGTGTCGCGGTCTGACAGCACGAGTTCGTCACCGGGAGTGTGCGGCGGCCGGATCAACGAGCACTCCTACCTGGATCAATTCGGCGTCAACACTGGCACTGTGCCCTGAAGAACAGGCTCGGGACGGGACTCGGCGCATCCCCCGCACGAGCAAGCCCAGGGCCCCCCATCGTTCCTGTGAACCTGGGAATCAGCCCGGTTCTGTCTCGAGCCCGGCCGCGGTGAGGCCCCAGTAGGCGTCGGCCGGCGCCAGATCGCCCCGGATGACTCGGTCGATGACAGCACAGATGGGCAGCTCGAGGTCGTGCCGTTCGGCGAGGGTGAGGACGAGGACGGCCGTGTTCACCCCCTCGGCCACCATGTGCATCTCGGCCAGGATGTCCTCGAGTCGCCTCCCCAGTCCCAGCTGCTCCCCGACGGCCCGGTTGCGGCTGAAAGGGCTCATGCAGGTGGCGATCAGGTCCCCCATCCCGGTCAACCCCGCAAAGGTGATCGGTTGGGCCCCGAGGGCCACCCCGAGACGAGTCAGCTCGGCCAGCCCGCGCGACATCACGGCGGCGCGGGTGTTGTCGCCCACCCCGAGACCCTGGCCGATCCCTGCCGCGATGGCGATCACGTTCTTGAGTGCCCCGCCGATCTCGCAACCGATCACGTCCTGGTTCAGGTACACGCGAAAGACACCCCGAGTCACAACCTTCTGGATGGCGCTGCCCACGGCGAGGTCTTCGGTTGCCACGACCGCGGCCGCCGCTTTGCCGGCCATGATCTCGCGGGCGAGGTTGGGTCCGGTGAGAACGGCGGCGGGATGGCCGGGCAGTACCTGCTTGATCACCTGGGTCATGCGCAAGAGCGTTTCGGCTTCCAGGCCCTTGGAGAGGCTGACGACGGGGATCCAGGGACGGATATACGCAGCTGCGTCCTGCAACACCGCCCGGAACCCCGACGAGGGGACGCCCACCACGAGCAGATCGGCGGACGACACGGCTTCTTCGAGGTCGGTGGTGGCCGACAGCTCGGGCGCGAGGCTGAAGCCCGGGAGGTACACGGGGTTGGTGTGTTCGACCTGGACCGAGCGCGCCACACCAGAGCTTCTGGCCCAGAGAATCGTGGGGTGTCGGGGTGCCACGAGGGAGGCCATCGTGGAACCCCACGAGCCGGCCCCGAGGACCGCAACTCTCATGCGGAGCCGGGCGACGAGACCGTCGCCCCACTTCTCTTCTTCGCCATGGTCTTGGCGGTCGCCGGCTCCCGGGAGGATGCTGTCTGGGCGGGGGCTGTCTGGGCGAGGTCGTCATGTTTGGCGAAACCGAGCCCCCGAAGCTGCTTGCGGACTTCGCCGCTCACCGTCGAGATGATCGTCCCGGATCGCCGGCGGTTCTCCTTCACCAGTCCCCCGACCCACTCCTGCGCCTTGTGGTGCTCGAGCTCCCCGGTCTTGATCAGCTCCTGCACCAACTCGTGGGCGCGGGCGCGGGTGACCTGGGTGAATGTGGAGCCGGCTTCGAGGTAGCGCCGAAATGCGTCGTTTTCCGTCATGCCGCCACGCTAGGACCGCGCTTCGGGCACGACAAGGATCCCGTTCGACTCGTCCTCGGGTGCTTGTTTCGCACCAGGAACTGACGGTTCAGTGGTGGGGAACCATCGAATCGAGGGCGAAGGTCCCCACCTGGGCGTAGGTCGAGGTGCCGAAGGGCGTCGGGCTCGTGACCTTGATGTCCTGGTCCACGCGCAGCGGCAACCCCGTGCTGGCGCTGAACCACACCTCGGACCGCTCTGTGCCGTGCTGCGCGCCGGAGTCCGTCCGCAGCCGCAGGAAGTGCGCAGCCCGGACCGGTGTCCCGCCGACGGACACGGTGGTGAAGCCTTCGAACCGATAGGGACCGGCGCTCACCGTCTTACCCGTCACGGAGGTGTTCGTGCCGGTGCAGCTCGACATCCATGACTCGCCGACAGCCACCTCGGCAGGGAGAGCCATGCTGCGAGGGGCACAGTTGAACGAGCTCAGGTTCGTGACATGGAGCGGGCCGATGGCCCACAGCTGCCATGACTGGCCACCGGACTCCCAGAGGTTGCGGCCATGCAGGCAGTACCGCCACGTCTCCCAGTGATGGGTGCTGTAGTCGATTCGGAACACGAAGCAGTTCGGCCCGGCCAGGGTGACGGTCCCGGGCATGGACGGGCCCTCGGCCTGGGACAGGGGCGGCAACGACAACTTCTCGGACCCGGTGCCCGAGTACCCGTAGACGCCCGGGGCCGGACGGGCGGTGTCGGCGGCTGCGATCCCCCTCGTGCCCAGGCGGGACTCGGCCTGCCGCATGGTCACCGGCGTGGCCACGCTCGATGTGAGCCAGATGACTCCGACGCCGGCGGCGGCGAGGAAGACGAGGGCGGCCGCGATCCAGGGCCAGCGCCGGCGGTGGCGCCGACGCCGGGTCGGTGGCGAGGTGAGGAAGACGGGCTCCGACGGGGCGAGGATCGGGGGTGACAGCTCCCGCTCCACATGCCCGACCGTGTTCCCGGTCCGCCCCACCATGGCTGTCTCCACTTCTCCTGCTCTTGTTGTCGCGCCGTCAGGGGCACGGGAGACAGTGCCGTTCGTCCCGAAGATCCCGGCCGGGGCACCTCGGGCAAAGGGGGAGGCCGGGGAACGTCAGGGGGACCGGGGCCGACGCGCCCGGCTTCCGGTGGGCGCCCGTAGCCGTCTGGCTGCTGCTGTCAGCTCGTCGAGCGCGGGCGCAATGGCATCGGCCAGGTCCCACACCTGCGGTACGAGGTCGGAGCATGCCGTGATACCGAATCCCACTCGATCGTCGGTGGAGATGACGGTCACGTTGAGCCCCGCTCCGTCGGTGACAGGTCCGAACGCGTACGTCCCGACGACGTGCCCACCGGCAAGGTACAAGGCGAACGGCGGACCGGCCACGTTCGACAGAAGGAGGTTGAACACGACTCCGTGGTGCTCTGCCATGCGTAGGCCCGAATACAGGCGCGCCCCCCACGACAGGGCGTTGGGCCACACCTGCTCCGACCAGCGGGTAAACGTGTCGGCCCCCATGGTGGCACTGGTCTGCTTGGCCCGGAGGTTGGCGGCGGCCACGGTCCGAAGTCGTTGGGCCGGGTCCTCGACGTCGGTGGCCAGGGTCGAGAAGATCACCGACAGCTTGGTGACTCCCTTCACCCCGCCCGTGCGGCCATGGACCGACACGGGTTCGGCCGCGTTCAGCGGGCGCAGCGGAAGTTCGCCGCGATCGGCGAGGTAGCGGCGCAGGGCGCCACCCATCACCGCCGCCAACACGTCGTTGATCTTCACGTCGAAGGCTTTCTTGACCCTCTTGAAGTCGGCCAGGGGCACATCGGTGAACGCCGTGGAGCGGCGCGCCGTCAGGGTGGCGTTGAAGGACGTGCGCGGCGCGGTGAAGGGCCTGACCGAACCGTGGCCGTTGTCGCGCCTGGTCCCCAGGTTCCACAGCGTGGTGCCGACCCGCCCGACGGTGACCGGTACTAGTCGGGCCACTTCGAGCGGGGCGGCGAACCGGGCCAGCACGCCACGGCCGAGCAGTGCCAGTGAGCCCGGCACCGGCTGCGGCTGCCAGGAGTCGGCGGGCCGCGACGATCCCGGGTGCGGCGCGTCGAAGTCGAAGAGACGACCCATGATGGAGACGCCCGACACGCCGTCGATCGTGGCGTGGTGCATCTTGACGAGAAGAGCCACGTTCCCCCGGGCCAGGCCCTCGATGAACCACGCCTCCCACAGAGGTCGATCGCGGCGAAGGGGCCGACTCGCCACGTCACCGACCATGCGGGCCAGCGCGCGTTCGTCGCCGGGAGGATCGACCTGAGCACGGTGGAGGTGACGGACGACGTCGAAGTCCACGTCGTCGACCCAGAACGGTCGGCTGATGCCGAGCGGAACCGAGGCCAACCGCTTGCGCATCAGGGGCACTTTGGTGAGGGCCCCGAGCATCATGGCGTGGACGGCGTCGTAGGGATCCCCCTTCATCGTCGCCGGGTCGAGCACCAGCAGCCCGCACACGTGCATGTGCATCCCGGGTGTCTCGCAATACAGGAAGGCAGCGTCGAGACCGCCGAGTTGCTCCACGACCAGAGGATACGACGATCGCCGCGAATCGCCTTCGACGACGTGCCCGGCTTCGTCGAGAGCCTGAGCCCGGACACGTGGGCGCCCCACCGGGCGTAGGTGCGACGGGGTCGTTCCGAGCGCGCCTGTCGATCCGTGCCGAGCACGTGTGGGGAGGCTCGGTCCCCTTTCCCTACGGCTTCACAACTGTGCCGTCGGACGATCTTTGGGTCCCGGTTGTGCTCAACCGGCGGAACCAAGATGCCGAGCACCCTTCGTGGTCAAAGCTGACACTGGGAGTAGTCAATACGTCGGGAGGAGCGTCAGATGGTGAAGAAAGTTGTCGGGGCATTGGTGCTGGCCGGGTCGCTCGCCGTGGGCTCAGCGGGCGTGGCGGGGGCCGCCCCCAGCCCGAATTGCACGAACGCACCGGCGGTGATCGCCCGGCTGCAGACCGAAGAGTCCAACGTCGCCTCCGTGGTGGCGTCGCTGCAGGCCATCGCCGCTCAAGGAGGGCGTGAGGCGAGGTGGCTCCAGTGGCCCATCGCGTTCCTGACCCGCGTCGAGGCGGGGCTGGCCTCACGAGTGAGCAGCCTGCAGGCCCTGTGCCCGAGTGGTGGCGGCAGTAGCAGCAGCGGCTCGGGCGGCGGCACCGTCAGCATCGACTGACGCCCGGGGGCGTGGTGTCGCCCGCGTAGCGGATTCGGCATCGAGCCAGTGGCGCAGCGCCGCGTAGACGGAGGGGTGGTTCAGCAGATTCGAAGTGGTGCATCCCCCCGAAATGGCGCACGTATCGGGCCGGAAACGGCATGGAACCGTCACGACGGGTCCCGCCCCGGGCACTGGCGGGGTGGACGAGAAGGTCACCCACCAATCGACCCAGTGGGTTGCGGCGGCTCGTCGTGACGGTGGCGCTGACCGAGTAGTGCGTCGCCCAGGGGATCAGCGGCACGCCACGGCCCGGGCTCGTGGCATTCGTGTCGGGGTGCCAGTGCTCATCGAGCAGGTGACCGGCTCCGAGATCCTTGATCCCTGCACTGCGCCTGTCCAGGATCGAAGCCAGCGGCCGGCTTTCGTCCAGCCGGCCGAGCACGCTGCTCAACGCACTAACCCAGCGCTCGAGCCCGGCGCCCAGGTGGGGACAACCCAGGTAGAAGACGTGGCGCACCTTGGAGACCCATGAGTGGTGGCGCTCCTGTGCATAGTGGCACGCGCTGCGGGCGACCAGACCGCCCATCGAGTGACCGACCACGATGATCTCGGTGACCGGAACGGGCCAGGCGCCAACGGCCTTGTCCAGGAGTGCCGTGAGGTGGCGCCCGTTCTCGGAGATGTGGAGGCCGGTGTTGTAGCGCACGTAGACGGGGGTGTAGCCGAAGTCCTGAGCGAGCCGTGAACCATAGGTGGACTCGATGCCGGGGCCTTGCCGATCGGCGTGCAGCCTCCAAGACTCCTCGGTCTCGCCCAGACCATGGACGAAGAGCGCCACCTTGGAACTGGCCTCGGGGAAGGCCACCTCGAGCGCAGGGCGACGGGGAGCGACGTCAACTCGGTCCCGTCGCAGCGCCATGGGGATCGCCAAGAGGCTGGCCTGGTGGGCAAGCTCGTCGCCCACGGTGGCGTTGAGCACGGCCAGTGCGAGGTTGCTCCTGGGAGTGGGCGCCGTCTTGGGAGCCCAGCGTGCGGCGGCCCCCACGAGCTCGCCAGCGGCCAGGACGGTGACGAGGCCGGCCCCCCGGACCGCGGCGTAGACACCCGTGGCGATGCCGTCGTGGAGGACTCGCACCGGACGGCTGGCGGGCGCGGCCGATGAGAACGCCCGGGCCGCGACGGCGCGGTGAACTTGTTCGACGAGCGAAACGGCGTCGGCCGATGTGCGCGCCGCCAATCGCCCCATAGCCTGCATCTGCTCAGGCTCCACGTGACCTCCCGGGAAGCGAGGCTTGGATCCCCTTCAGTGTGGCACGGGACGCCCCGCCATGACCGGATGCCCGGTGGGTGTGTGATCAGAGTGCCGGGGTACAGTGCTGTGACTCGCCCACAATCACTCGCCAGCGGAGCTGGGTTGTTTTCGTTTGTCTACGACAGCCTGATCACCGTTCCGGGAGGACCCCCGCTTCCCTGTCCTGCTGTCGACGAGCCTAGATTCCCCCACCTCGAAAGCGGCAGACGGAACTGATCGCTAGGCTTTGTGCCGCAACGGGGAATGAGGGGGCGCGCATGGGCACGACACCGCATGAGCGGATTCGGTCATGTTCCACGCGGAGGTGGCGTCCGGCTGCATTGCTGGTGGCGGTGGGGGCAGTGGTGGCGGCTCCCGCCATCTTGGTGGCGACGTCCGCCGGTGCGTCGGCCGAGCAGTATCACGTGACGTTGCCCGACCTTCAGATCCTGGTACCGACGGACCTCATCTCGATCGGCCCCAACTCCGACACCGGTGACCGGCAGCTCCAGTTCACCCACATCACGTGGGATGCGGGCACGGGCCCGTTCCAGATCAAGCCGAAGTACGACCGCCGCACCGGCATGTCCACCTTCGCCCAGACGATCTACAAGAGCCGCAACGGCCGGACGTGGCGGCCCGACTACACGGTCCGGCTGGCGGCCACTGGCGTGTTCGATCCGCCCAGCGACTACAGGTACCCGCTCACCCGCTTCACCCTGAACACCATGAACCAGGACGGCTCGCCGGGCGCGGTCGTGGCCGTCAGCCCCAAGTCCGACTATTGCATCACGGCCGACACGCTCGTGGGGGGCGTGCCCAACACGCCCAACAGAACCTCGCCGCCGCAACACGACTGTACCAATCCGAACAAGCCCCTCGGCCTCAGCGTCGGATGGGGCGACGAGTACGACCAGACCGACAACGGCCAGCCCATCGACCTGACCGGGGTGCCCGATGGCTACTACATCCTGCAAGCCTCGGTAGACCCGGACCA
>Ga0116219_10001231_pt1 | contig 24402 bp, 22 predicted proteins | sample Sb_taG_4_FD_91019 | JGI IMG/M metagenome (GOLD analysis project Ga0116219, IMG submission 91019) | Peat soil microbial communities from Weissenstadt, Germany - Sb_50d_6_BS metaG | ecosystem: Environmental > Terrestrial > Soil > Wetlands > Peat | place: Germany: Weissenstadt | collected 2010-09-21
CACGTCGGTCCCCAAGGTGGAGGCACGGGCGATCGTTACCGGGGGCCACAGGTACTCCTCGGACGTGAAGCGGCCCGGCCTGTTGTTCGGCAAGGTGCTGCGGCCGCCGACCTTCAAGTCCACCCTGGTGTCCGTCCAGACCGACGACGCCAAAGCGATGGCGGGCGTCACCGTCGTCCACGACCGCGACTTCGTGGCGGTTGCAGCGCCGACCGAGCAGGCCGCCGAGCGAGCCCTGGCCGCCCTCCGCGCGGAATGGAAGACCCCCACCGAGCCGCCGGGCGACGACCTCTTCACCTACCTCAAGGAGCACCCGGGCGGCGGGCGCGGGGGCGGAGGGTTCGGCGGGCGGGGGGGAGGAGGCCCGCGCGGCTCGGTGGCCGACGGGCTGAAGGACGCCGACCACAAGGTGGAGGCGACCTACACCGTGGCCTACATCGCCCACGTGCCGCTGGAGCCGCGGGCCGCCGTCGCGGAATGGGCCGACGACAAACTCACCGTCTGGACCGGCACGCAGGGCCCGTTCCGCGTCCGCAGCGACCTGGCCCAGAAGCTCGGCATCCCCGAGGGGCGCGTGCGTGTCATCGTCCCCGATACCGGATCGGGCTACGGCGGCAAGCACACCAACGAGGCGGCGGTGGAGGCGGCGCGGCTGGCGAAGGCGGCCGGCAAGCCCGTCAAGGTGGTGTGGACCCGCGAGGAGGAGTTCACCTGGGCCTACTTCCGGCCGGCCGGCGTGATCGAGGTGAAGGCCGGGGCGAAGAAGGACGGTACGCTCCTGGCCTGGGAGTTCCACAACTACAACTCGGGAGGCTCGGCCATCCAGACCCCGTACGCGGTGCCCAACTCGCGCCAGGAATTTCACGTGACCGAGTCGCCGCTGCGGCAGGGCTCCTACCGCGCCCTGGCGGCCACGGCGAACCATTTCGCCCGCGAGTCACACATGGACGACCTGGCTCGTGCCCTGAAGCTCGACCCGCTCGCCTTCCGCCTCCAGAACCTGAAGGACGAGCGGTTGCGGGCCGTCCTCGAAGCGGCCGCCAAGCGCTTCGGCTGGGGCAAGGCGGCCGACGGTCACGGCTTCGGCATCGCGGGGGGCACCGAGAAGGGGAGTTACGTCGCGACCTGCGCGGAAGTCGTGGCCGACGTCAAAACCGGCCGGGTGAAGGTGGTGCGGCTGGTGACGGCGTTCGAGTGCGGCGCAGTCGTCAACCCCGAGCACCTCAAGAACCAGGTCGAAGGGGCGGCCGTGATGGGCCTCGGCGGGGCGCTGTTCGAGGCCATCCGCTTCGACAAGGGCAAGGTGCTCAACCCTCGCCTCGCCGACTACCGGGTTCCCCGCTTCGCCGACACGCCGCTGCTGGAAACGGTGCTGCTCGACCGCAAAGACCTGCGCTCCGAGGGGGCGGGAGAGACGCCGATCGTCACCGTGGCCCCGGCCGTGGGGAATGCCATTTTCGCGGCCACCGGGATCCGTCTGCGCTCGCTGCCGATGGTGCCGAACGGGTTGAAGGCGCCGGCGAAGGACGGGTAGCGGATGCTCAGGGCTTTCGCGAGCTTGGGTAGGGGACGATGTTTTCCCACTCGGTGGCGTCGGAGCGTGCCACCACGGCGACGACTTCTTCCGTGAGGCTCATGTTGACAACTTCATGCGGAATGCCCGGCTCGATGTAGATGAAGTCGCCCGGCCCATTCTCGATCACCTTCGTCAGCCCGGGGCCGTACTCGTGACGCACGCAGCCCCGGAGGATGTACAGCATGACCTCGAAGCCGACGTGGATGTGGGCGTAGGCGACGCCGCCGGGCGGGATGGTGGCGACATTCATCGACAGCTGCCGCGAGCCGACGTTCTTGGCCGACATCCCCGGCTTGTACTGGATGCCGTTCCAGTCGCGGCAAGTTTCGGGGGCGCGGATCACCAAGACGCCGTCGCCGCCCTCCACGTACTTCTTCAGGTCGGCTGGGGTGTGGGTCGCGAACATCGCTGGGAACCTCTTGGGGTAGGAAAAATGATCGCGCAGCGCCGCTTGTGGCTTACTTCTTGACCCGCTCCTCGCGCAGCTCCATCATCGCCCCGCAGCAGTCGCAGGCCTTCTTCTCGCCGCGGCGGATGGAGCAGACGTCGCACCAGTAATAGACTTCGTGCAGCTCCCCCTTGATGACGCTGTGGACCGCGAGCACCTGGAGCATCTGGCTGTCGGGGTGCAGCCGTCCTGTCAGGCGCATCGGCCGATCGAGGAGACGCTTGTCGAGGAAGAACATCCGTGCGCCGTCGTCCTTGATGAGCGGATAGACCTTGCCGTCGTCACCCTGCAGCGCCAGCCACGACGGGGCGGCGTCGGCGTCGAGCTTGGCGCCGAACTTCTCCAGCAGCGGCGCCAGGCGGACTACCTTGCCGTTGAACTCCCGCGTTTTTGCCTCCTTCTCCTTGGCGTCGTTCTTGTCGGCGGCAAGGAGCAAGGGGGCCAGCGCCACGGCCAGGGCCGCGCAGGCGCCAAGACGGGCCCTGGGAAGCGGTCGCATCGTCACCTCCGAGTTACACGTCGGTCCACAACCCCGACTCGGCCTTCTTTTCTTGCGACGCCGTCTCCTCGGCCGAGTCGCGCCGGCGGCGCCGGCGGGGCTTCTTCTCGGGCGCGGCCGGCGGCGCCTCGTCCTCGGGGCGCTCTTCCACGGAGCGGCCGCCCTCGCCGTGGCGCAGGCGCAGCGTCAGCTTGATCGGCACCTCGCCGAACGGCAACTGGTCGCGGAAGGTCTTTTCGAGGTAGCGCAGGTAGGTATTGTCGAAAAGGTCGGGTCCGTTGGTCATCAGCACGATGCTCGGCGGGTTGGTGCCGGTCTGGGTGCCATAGTAGATCTTCGGCCGGCGGTTCTGGCGCATCGGCGGCGCCGTCTGCTCGAGGGCGGCGCGCAGGACGCGGTTCAGGTCGCCGGTGCCGACGCGGGCGCTGGCCTGCTCGTGCAGCGCCTGCGCCAGGTTCAGCACCTGATGCACGTTCTGGCCGCTGCGCGCCGTGATGAACGCCATCGGCACGTAATCGAGGCTGGGGAAATGCTTGTGCAGGTAGTCGGCCCACACCCCGGTGCGCACGCCGGTCGCCAGCGCCAGGTCCCACTTGTTGACCACGAAAATCACCGGCTTGTGGGCGTCGAGGACGTACTCGGCCAGTTGCTTGTCCACGTGACTGATCGTCGCCTTGGCGTCCAGGAACAGCAGCACGACGTCGGCGCGGCGGACGGAGCGCTCGGCCCGGGCCAGGCTGTAGAACTCGACGTCGTTGGCCACGCTGCGCTTCTTGCGGACGCCGGCGGTGTCGATGGCCAGGAACGCCTTGCCGTCGCGCTCGAAGCGGACGTCCACGCTGTCGCGCGTCGTGCCCGGCACCTCGCTGACGATGACGCGCTCCTCGCCCGCCAGGCAGTTGATGAACGTGCTCTTGCCGGTGTTCCGCCGGCCGACGATGGCCAGCTTCAACGGCTCCTCGTCCGGCAGCGTTTCGGACGCATCGGCCGGCGGCAGGAGTGTCAGCAGTCGGTCGAAGAGGCGCTCCCGGCCGCGGTTCTGCTGGGCGCTGACGGGGATCGGCTCGCCCTGGCCGAGCTTGTGGAACTCGCCGACCTGCGCCCCCAGCTGGGGCGTGTCGCACTTGTTGACGACGAGGACGACCGGCTTGCCGAGGCTGCGCAGGCGCTGGGCCACCAGGTCATCGAGGGGGACGAGGCCAGTGCGGCCATCGACGAGGAAGAGGACGACGGCCGCCCGGTCGATGGCCAGGCGGATCTGCCGCTCGACGTCGTCGGTGAGGTTGTCCACGTCCTGGATGCCCATGCCTCCGGTGTCGGTCAGCTCGAACACCCGCCCGTCGGCGCGCACCAGGGTCGAGAGGCGGTCGCGGGTGACGCCGGCCGTCGGCTCGACGATGGCGATGCGCCGCCCGGCCAGCCAGTTGAACAGCGACGACTTGCCGACATTGGGCCGGCCGACGATCGCAACCACAGGAACAGCCACGGGCTTTCTCCGTCACGACGCGTTTGTGTCGCAGCACTTATTGTAGCAGGATGGCGCGAATGCTACGTCGCTTGCGGCGCGCAGGTGATCAGAATGGGCAGGGTGCTCAGAATTCGGGAGACTTCTGAGCACCCTGCCGGCATGACGCAGTTCCTGAAAATCAGGCCACTTGCGCCGCCACGCCGGGCAGGGTGCTCAGAATGCGCTCATTCTGAGCACCCTCCCCCGGCGCGGGCGGCAACCAGCCGGCCAGCCCGTTGCTCCCGCCAACAACTGGGCTCTGCTGCCGGCCCCGGGCGCGACCATAATAAGGCGTGACGTACGGGACCGGGCCTCCCGGCCCCGGATTCTAGCCCCTCATTTCGTGGAGAAGTCATGTCCCCTCTTCGCCCCTCTGACCCCTCGCCGGGCTTCTGCGCCGTCAGCGAGATCGCGGCGCATTCCCTGGAGTGGCTCTGGCCGCAGCGGTTGCCGAAGGGCAAACTCGCCATTCTGGAAGGCGACCCTGGGCTGGGGAAGTCGCTGCTGGCGCTGGACCTCTGTGCCCGGCTGAGCACCGGCCGCCCCTGGCCCGACGACGCCGCCGCTGCCGCCCCGGCCGCCTGCGTGTACCTCAACGGCGAGGACGGCGAGGCGGACACCCTCCGTCCCCGCCTGCTCGCCCTGGGCGCCGACCCCGCTCGGGTCTTCGTCCGGGATCGGGACGAGGACGGCCTCCCCTTGCCGCTGTCGTTGCCGGACCAAACCGACGCCCTGGCGCGGGTGGTGATCCAGTGCGGGGCACGGCTGGTGGTGATCGATCCGGTGATGGCATTTTTTGGCCCCTCCGTCAACCCCTCCAGCAACCAGAGCATCCGGCGGGCCCTGGACCCGCTCGTCGCCCTGGCTGCCGCCCAGGGCTGCACCATTCTGCTCATCCGCCACCTGAACAAGAGGGGCGGCGACCATGCGCTGTACCGCGGGTTGGGCGCGATCGGCCTGGTGGGAGTCTGCCGCTCCGCCTGGTTGGTGGCCGAGGATCCGGAGGACGGGCGACGGCGCGTGCTGGCCCAGGTGAAGAACAACCTGGCTGTGCCGCAGCCTTCGCTCGCCTTCGAGGTAGTGCCGGCCGAGGGCGGCGCGCCGGCGCTCAACTGGCTGGGCCCCCTGCCGTTGACGGCCGACGACCTGCTGACCCAGGGGCGCCGCCGGGGCCGTCAGCCCAGGGAGCGCAGGAACGCCATCGCCTTCCTGGCCCAACTGCTGGCCGCCGGCCCGCTGCCCGTGCGCGAGGTGTGGGAGCGGGCCACGCAAGAGGGGTTGTCGCGGGCGACGCTACGGCGGGCCAAAGGCGAGCTGGAAATCCGCTCGCAGATGGTGACGGTGGACGGCAAGCGCGTCAGCTACTGGCTGCTGCCCACGCAGCAGGCCCCGGCGGGTGGCTCCCCCGACGAGGATCCGAATTCGCTGGAGCCGTGGTTGGCGCCCTTGCGCGAGCGCTATCCCTCACCGACGCCGCTGGACGACCTGTGACGGCTCTTGCTGGTCCGGGTTGCTGGCGGTGGTGAGAAGCCAGTACGGCCAGAGAGGCACGAACCGCCCCTGACCCTGCTCGGGGGGGTTGTCGGCGCGAACGATCCCACCAGCTCAGCGGGGCCAGGAAGTTGCGAGGAGTGTCTCGCCATCCCCGGCTATCCCCGGAGTGACTCGATGGCTTCCAGGACGTACGAAGTCGTCGGTTCGATCACACCCTCCTCATGAACCATCGTCGTCACGCGCAGGCGGGCTCGCACTTCGGCTCCCAAGGTAACGCCCTTCATCTGGAGGGTAGCGATCTCCGACGCCCTGCCGCGGTACAGCTCCTCATCCGCCCGCACCTCAAAACGACCGGTTTCGATGCTTCCCCCTACCAGGATGCCCGTAATCGTTAGAGGCTGTTCGCGAACCAGCAGCAGGTCGAGCCATTCGACCCGTTCGCGGGCTTGCCGCGCCGTGACCGCGACCCCGAAGGGATGGCGCGGCGTCCGTAACTTAACGACGGCGCCTTGCTTGGCGACGACTTCAAGGAACTCGTAGTAATGCTTCTTGACGCGCGGGTGGGACAGCCACTCGACCGTCCGTTGTGATGGGGCCTGTTCGGCGAGCAGCTCGGCCACCCCCTCGATCACCGATTGGGACTCGGTGTCGTAGATCTGGCCGAGTTCTTCCCTGGTGGGAAGTCGGAGACGGACGGCGAACGATGACGGCGCCCAGCCGGCGACCATGAGCCGGTTCTCCGCGACGACATTCCGGGGCACCGGCGCTCGTGAAGTTGGGATGCTCGTGACGACCTGGGCGAAGGCGTTGACCAGATGCTGCAGTTTGCTGAGCACGGCACCGAGGAAGCTGGCCTGAACCATGTGATCGCGGACGGGGTCGCCGTCAAGGACGAGTTCGGCGGCGCTGCCGGACTCGAGCATCTCGGCGGCGCGAAGCTCTTCCCGCAGCTCTTGTTCCTGGCGCGCGATGGATTGCGCCGCTAGCCGGCTGGCGAAATCCGGCGTCCCGTGGGCGGCAGCCGTCGCTTTTACCTTGGCCAGGTCCGCGAGCTGTTCCCTAATCTCTCGCGACGAGCGGAAGATTGCCAGGGGCCCGTTGCTGGTGACGGTTGTTGTCATATGACGCCCCTTTCCGTCGCAATGACCGGCGCCAGGGCGGCGTCGTCCAGGGCCATCTGGACGAAACAAACCTTGAAGGCACAGGCGAACACCACGTCGGCGAGCGGAGTCCGCGGACGCCCTCCCTTGGAGGGTGGCTCCTGCACGCCGCGGCACAGGTCATGCAAGAGGACTTGAAACCTCCGCTTCTCGGTGATTTGGGCTTGCTTGTCCGCAGGCCAGTCCTGCTTGTACGTCGGCTTCTTCGGCACGATGTCCGTGTCGATGGCAGGAGCAGTTGAACCGCCGTCGCGTTCAGGCACGAGGCGGGCGGCGATAATGTGCTCGCAGTCTTGGCGGCGAAGGGTTCAGTCGTCGCAAGTGCAAGTGGCACCGTCCTGCTTGGACGAGAGACGAGACGCGGTAAGTCCCGTTGCCGCTGGAGGATGGGACGGTCCAGATGCCGTTGTCGTAGGTCAAGCGCATCCGTGCCGCGATTTCCAGAGCCTTGAGTTCTCGGGTGGTCATGGTGGGTGGTTCTTACTGCATTAGTGTATATATACAGTAAGATACCGGCCTGTAGGGAATGCGCCAACCTCAGTAGTAAGATACTTGCAAAGATGTTCCTTCCGAGGTAAAATGCTGGTCATGGCGAAGGTGCGGCTGGAGGTCTGGGGCTACCGCTGCGAGCGGTGCGGGCACGAGTGGGTTCCTCGCAACGAGAGTGAGGAGCCTCGTGTTTGCCCCAAGTGCAAGTCGCCGTACTGGAACCGGCCACGGAAGGGGCCGGGAGGCCGGTCGGAGGAGCCACGGCGGGAGGGGCGCGAGTAGGCCGCATTCTGGCAGGCAAACCATTGGCGAAATCAGGCTGGGCGACATAAATACTTACATGGTGACGACTTTCAGGGAATACGTGGCTCGACGACAACTGGCCGAGATCGCCAGAGCAATCGGCAAGTTTGCGCAAGGAGGCGTGTTCAACGAGATGGCCGCAGCGAGACGCTCGTTCAAGCACTCGATGGGCAAGTTCGAGCCGCAGGCAGTGGACAAGCCCATCGCCATCCTGACGGCTTGGCGTGGCGTCTTGCTTGACCCAGCGACGGGCCAGTCTTATCCCGAGGCCGTCAGGCGTCGGCTCAACGATGAGGCGAATGAACTGCTGAAGGCGAACATCCGTCGCCGGGGCCTGTCCTTCTATCCGGTGGTTGGTGCGGGGCAGGAGCAGGATGAGGATGGGAACTGGACCGCGAACAGGGAGGACAGCTTCATCGTGCAGCCGGTGGGCAAGATGGATGACGATATGTTTCGCAACCACATTCGGGAGTTGCTGTTCGATCCGACTGACGAACAGGGCAAGGGGCACAAAGGGCCGTTTCCGCACATCCAAGATGCCGCGACCGTGAAACTGACAAGCCAGCCGCAGGCGTTTCTGCTCACGGTTCCAGACGGCCAGTCGGCTGTCGGGCCGCAGAGCTACACGGTTGAACGACCGATTGGTGATTCGGCGTTCCCGAGGACGCCGCTGGACGATTACTTCACGCAGATGAAGTACGGCCCACGGGCCGATCCCGGCATGATGGATCAACACGATCAGCCGGATGATGTCGGCAATCCCCCTCCCGGTATGGGCAAGCCGGGGGCCGGGCTCCCCGGAAGACGGTTCACGATCAAGGATAAGAAGCCATGAGCCATCGCTCAAAACGAGGCAAGAGCCCTCGCCTGAAGCAGCTTCTTGCCGAACTTGCCAAAGACTTCGGCAAGACCACCCGCTGGAGGGCGCTCTGCAAGGAGCAGAACGCCACCACCGACGCCGACCAGATCAGGCTGGCGGAACAAGTGCTTGCCGAGCCGCCTCTAGGGACGGTGGCGGCCGGTCACGCGCAGTGGGCCAGATTGCACGGAGCCCAAGACCGGCAGGCCCCACCCTACAAGCCCACTGGCTTTTGAAATAGAGCGCAGTTGTTGCGTGTGGGAAACGTCAAGCACATGGGAGACGAGCCCCATGACTGTTATTCCAGAATACACCCAATCCGTCCTCGCACCCCATCTTCTCACCCTTGGTCTGAACAAGCACCAGCGGCAAGTCGTCCTTGAGGACGTGACAGGTAGGCTGGAGTCGCTGCTGTCTCACTGGTCCGACCTACCGTTCCGGCGCACCGTCCTCGTTCTGGGCACTGAGGAGGCTTCCTTCTGGGAACCGCGCAGCGCCAGCCTCGACATCCGCTCGCTGGTGGTCGTCACCGTAAGGAACAGTCTGGTCACGGACCTTAACGCAGACCGTGCCTATACGCCAAAGTTGCGCTCGCGGAAACAATTCCTACCCGACGAACGGATGCCTTGGATCACGGGCGAAGCCATCAAATACTTCCAAGGTGTCAACCTCGACACTGTGCAGGTTCAGGCCGATCAGGATATGTTCGGCTCTTTGCCTCGCCGGTTTCCGAATGCGTGGCACGCCCTGTCCCTTCTTGGCAATTCGTCCGACAATGAGATCACGCACGATCTACCGATGGCGGAAGCTGAGCCGATGGACTTGTCGGCCTTGCAGGGATGCACCGAAGGGCACACCGTGATTGAGAGTGGCATTGATCCGGGTTTTGACCGCTACCTCATGGACGCCCTCAGAGGGATCGAGCGCAGAGAGGTTGGTGCGCTCATCACCCCCTCCTTCAAACACATCGCGCGGAACCCGGAGAAGCTGCTTTCAGTCATCGACCGCATCCTTTGCTATGGCGGCACGGTGTTGACCCCGAACTACCTCTTGTCGCCTACCTACCTCGCCCGCCGAAACCCTCTGCTCCGTCCCATCCACTCCAACGACGAGATGGCATCGCGGTTAGCCAACCCGGAAGGTCTCAGTCAACGGCACAAGGAGGCTCTGGCTTCACTGGAGTCGTAACGGCTGGTTGGGGTGAGGGCTTGCGCTTTTTCTGAAGAGCGGGTACTATATCAACAAGATGCTCCCACGGGCTTTCAAGCCCGTGGGAGACTTCGACTGCATCGTTCCAGTGCTGGTCAATGCCAGCATGGTATCAAGCCGCCTATCGGCGTGGCGTCAAGCCTGCAAGATAGAGCAGCACCATCGCCGCTTCATCGGCAGTCCGAGTGCCGGTGATGCAAACGAGGCTTTGCATAAAGTCCCGGTGGGACATCGCTTGCCTCCTTTCTGTCAAAAACCGAGAGGCAAGTGCATCCCTGTCCTTGTTTACCTGCAAGGGGACTTGCCCCGCTTACCAAAAGCGGGGGTTCGGGGCCGAAAAACGAAGAACCCCGCCAAGGGCCTACCCTTGGCGGGGTTCTTCTTGCCGCTTCACGCGGCTGTCAAAATGGCACTATCGTTTCGTTTAATCAGGTTTCGTTTTGAAACGAATTTTTGGAGCAAAGCCACTTCGGGGGGGCAATGAAACGATTCGGCAGGGTGGAAATTCGCCCGAATCGACGTGCCGGAGTAACCTCCAGCTCAACCGGGGAGAGGCCCGCCGACTGTCACCCGCTCCTGAACCCGGCCTACCGCGGGTTGGGCGCGATCGGGCTGGTGGGAGTCTGCCGCTCCGCCTGGTTGGTGGCCGAGGACCCCCGAGGGCGGCGCGTGCTGGCCCAGGTGAAGAACAACCTGGCTGCCCCGCAGCCTTCGCTGGCCTTCGAGGTGGTGCCGGCCGAGGGCGGGGCGCCGGCGCTCAACTGGTTGGGCCCCCTGCCGGTGACGGCCGACGACCTGCTGGCCCAGGGGCGCCGCCGGGGCCGTCAGCCCAGGGAGCGCGGGAACGCCTTTGCCTTCCTGGCCCAACTGCTGGCCGCCGGCCCGCTGCCCGTGCGCGAGGTGTGGGAGCGGGCAACGCAAGAGGGGTTGTCGCGGGCGACGCTGCGGCGCGCCAAGGGCGAGCTGGAAATCCGCTCGCAGATGGTGACGGTGAACGGCAGCCGGGTCAGCTACTGGCTGCTGCCCACGCAGCGGGCCCCGGCGGTCATCTCACCCGACGATGATCCGAATTCGCTGGAGCCGTGGCTGAGGCCCTTGCGCGAGCGCTTCCCTCGCCGACGCCGCTGGACGACCTGTGACGGCCCTTGCTGGTCCGGGTTGCTAGCTGGCCGTGTCCACTTGAAAATCATTTACCCATTGCGTAAACTAAATCTGTCGCGAGGTCGATCATGGAAGTGTTCTTCCAAACGAAGAAGTTACAGAAGAACTGCTCGTCCGAGAAGGCCATGCGGGCCGTGTGGGGTCAGAAAATGGCCGAGAAGATCGCCCTTCGGCTCAGCCAACTCGAAGCGGCCGACAACTTAGAGGTGATCGCCCGCTCGGGGCTTGGTCGCTTCCATGAGGAGAAAGGGGACCTGAAGGGCCAGTTGTCCCTTGACCTCGTCCACCCGCAGCGACTGCTCTTCCAGCCGAACCATGACCCGGTGCCGTGCAAGGAGGACGGCGGGCTGGACCTGGCTGCCGTGACCAGCGTTCTCATCCTGGCCATTACCGACCCCCATTGACGGAGCAGAAAATGAAGCCGATCAACGAGAAGTACCCGCACCAGGCGGAACTGATTGTCCCCCCTGGGGCGACTCTGCAAGAAGCGATTGACAACCTGGGCATGAGCCAAGGGGAATTGGCCCTGCGGACCGGGTTGTCCAAGAAGACGATCAACCAGATCATCCCGGGCCATGAGCCGATCACCTACGAGACGGCCGAGCGGCTTGAGCGCGTGACCGGTGTCCCTGCCAGCCTGTGGAACAACCTGGAGGCCACCTACCGTGGCCGCCTGGCGCGTGAAAAGGAGAGGGAGCAATTAGCCCGGGCCCGTGATTGGCTCAGGGGCTTTCCCCTGAAGGACTTGATCCGGTGCAGGGCCATCGAGGAGCAGGCCGACGGCGTGAGCTGCGTCCGGGCCGCCTTGACGTTCTTCGGCGTCAACAGCCCCGAGGAGTGGGAGGCGGTCTGGTCGAGTCCACAGGCCGCCTTCCGCAAGTCCGCAGTGTTCGAGAACGACCCCAAGGCGGTGGCGAGCTGGCTGCGACTGGGCGAACGGGTCGGACGGGCGCTCCCCTGCGCGGCTTACGACAAGGAAAAGTTCAAGGAGGCGCTGGCGCAGATCCGCGGCCTGACGATCGAGGGGCCGGAGGTCTTTGTCCCGAGAATGAAGGAGCTTTGCGCCGGGGCGGGCGTGGCGGTTGTCTTCGTCCGCGAGATCAAGCGTGCCCCTGTCAGCGGCGCGGCCTACTGGCTGTCGCCCGACAGAGCCATGATCCAGATGACTCTGCGCGGCAAGTCGGACGACCGCTTCTGGTTTACTTTCTTCCACGAGGCCGGGCACATCCTCAAGCACGGCAAAAAAGAGAAGTTCATCGACGACGACTGCCAGGACGGCCCTCACGAACAAGAGGCGAACCGCTTCGCGGAGGAGTTCCTGATTCCTCCCGCCCGCGCCAGGGAGTTGTCGGGCTTGAAGACCCGACAGCAGATCATCGATTTTGCTCGGTTCATCGGCATCACCCCCGGGATCGTGGTCGGCCGGCTTCAGAAGCTGAATTTCCTCGGTTACCAGGCCAGCGAAAACAACCTGAAGCGGGGATTGAGGTGGGTGGACGAACCGGGAGAGGGGGGGGTGGAGATCGCGTCTGCATAGTCCCGCAAGGACGGAACCCGGCGATCAGCGCGGCCTGAAGGCCTTGGAGAATTACATGCCGTGAGGCTGTCACTCGACACGCACGCCCTTCTTTGGTTCTCCCTCGGCGACGCGCAGATGAGCAGCCGGGCCAGGGAGGGCAGAGGGGGTCGGGAGTCGAATCGATTCGACTCCCGACGCCTTGCCGGACTTGGCGAGGAAGCGACCTCGGTGGGACGTGTCCGCGCCTCACTTGCGGGCAGTCTCGCCCTTGCGAGGGCGCTGGCTCCCATTGCCCGGATCGGACGCCTGCAAGATGTCGTTCAACACGGAAACCGGATGACGGCCCTCGATCTCGCTGAGTGTCGTCACCAGTTCCGCGAGGCGCTGCCGGAAGTCGGCGAACTCCTCGGACGCGGGCACCATCTGGAAGAAAGACGGCCCGCCGCCCGTCACCGGCGCCTCGAAGCGCAGGAGGTTCGGGTTCGTATGAGAAACGAGCTTCCAGCCGCGGCCGGCGAAGTACGCCCGAAGGTCAGCAAGGCGCACCGCCTCGATCCGCGGATCGACCCAGCGCCAGGGATTCATAGGGGTTCTCCTCTCTTGACCCGCCGCATCAGTTCCTGAAGCGTGTTCGCCGAGAAGACGTTCGCCCGCGGGACCTCAACTCGCACAGAACGCCGGTTCGTGCTCGGAGCAACGCCCCTCAGCGATATCCAGTAGGCACAGTGGCGCAGGGTCAATTCCTGCTCGGTTTGCGCGACCCACAGCGACTCGTCCTTCGGCAGCACCAACACGACGAGGATGCGCGGCGTCCCCACCGCCGTCTCACGAAGGATGTCGTACGCCCGCCTCTCCAGGTCGTGCTTGACGTGAGTAGCGGTCAAGTGGGCTCGCGTCGCACTCTTCGCCTGCACGTCGATCTTGAATCCGGATTCGGCGCGGTAATCGCCGTAGGCCACGATGTCGTTCAACGTCTGGTCGATGCCGTAATCCGGGCGCGGGCTGCTCCAACTCATGCCGCAACGCGCCGCGATGGCCGCGACGTAGGCTCTGGAGAGCCCCTCTTGCCTGTGGTTGCGCGTCAACACCCCTGCGGTCCTCCTGCCCTCACCGCGAAGGCGTGTCTCGCGGGCGCTCATCCTGAACGACTTCAACCGGTAGTGTAGCAAGAGTGCAGAACGGGCGAAAGATCAAGCGGAGCGCGACCCGTCGCAAGCCCGGGCGGCGCCCTTTGACGCACCGCGTCCTTGTGCCTCCACCCCAGGCGTTGCCTCCGCCAGCCGTTCAGACGTCCGTGCCGCCATTCCCCGGCATGGCTACAATGCCCGTGGCGGTCCAGGCGTCGCCCGTCTCCTCTCTCTCGGGGCTCCCATGCGTATCCTCCGCGTCCGCCCTGGCTTCCAGGCCGACCACAGCTCCTCTTCGTACCTTTTCTACGCCGTCGATCAGCCCGTCAGCGCCGCCGGGCAGCAGGTGGCCCACCGCTTCTCCAGCCGGGCCGAGGTGCATGGGCGCTACGCCAGTTACCAGAAGTGGGGCGAGAGTGACCTGAGCAGCAGCGCCTACCCGGCCCTGCTGGGCGAACATTACGACGTGATGGCCTCGGAGAGTTACGACTCCTGGACGCTCATGATCGCCGTGCCCAAGACGCTGCAGATGCAGGAGTTGCTGCTGCCGTTTCACGACCTCGACGACGGCGAATTCACGCGCCTCGACGTCCACGATTACGGCAAGCGCCTGGCGATCGATATCTTCTGCGAACTCGAGCCTGACGGCTCGCTGTGGGACAGCGAGGGCGACACGTTCAAGATACTGGTGAAGCTACTCGCGACGATCCGGGCGGAAATCCTGGGCGGCGACGCCTCGTTCCTGCAAGCCGTGGCCGAGTTCTACGGGGAACGCGAGGAAGAGGAGGACGAGGAAGTCGAGGCCGCGCCGCCGTCGTGGGAGCCGCCCGCGGAATGGGACAAGGCCCGGCTGCAAGAGGAGTGCAGCCGGCGCGGCGTCGCGTTCCGGAAGTCCTGGACCAAGGCCCAGCTGCGTCAGGCCCTGACAGCCGCCGCCCGGGCCCCCGTGTCCCGCTCACGGGCCCGGCCGCCCCAGGGTCGCAAGCCGCCGAAGATGTCCCGCGCCGCCCGGCAGATCGTCGATAGCATGACCCAGAGATGAACGCCACGCCGACCTGTCACCTCCAGATTTCTCCCGCGATCCGCCTGCGCCGCGAGGCGTGGGGCGGCGTGGCCTTCGACCGCGCCGGCGGCAACCTGCTCGAGCTGGACCCGGAAGGGTTTACCGTGCTGGCGGCCCTGCGGATGGCGCACGCGCTGCCGGCGCTGCAACGGGCGCTGCGCCCCGGCCGTCCGGGACGGCAGCCCGAACTGGTTGCCTTCGTCCGCGACCTGGAGCGGCGCGGCTTCGTCCGGCGCGTGGCCCCAACCACACCACCCCTGCCGTCGGACCCCTGGGCGGGGGAGGCGCCCGGCCCCGCGGCCGGCCTCCGCGCCCCGCTGGTGGCCCACTGGGCGGTGACGTACCGCTGCAACCTCCATTGTCCCTTCTGCTACTCCGAAAGTGGTCCCCACCGCTCCCTGGGAACGGACGCCGCGGCGCGGCGGCGGCTGGTGCAACGGCTGGCGGACTGGGGCGTGCTGGAGGTGGCCCTGGGCGGCGGCGAGCCGACCGTCCTGCCGGACTTCGCGGAGCTGCTGGCGGCGGTCCGCTCCGCGGGCCTGGTGCCGAACGTGACGACCAACGGCACCGTGCAAGGGGGCGCCGTGCTGCGGGCCCTGGCGGAGCACGCCGGCGTGGTTCACCTCTCGGCCGACCGCCCCGACCTGCTCGACGCCGCCCGCGGGCCCGGCGTCTTCGCACGGCTGCGGCAGACAGCGGCCGCCCTGTGTACCGCCGGCGTGCGGCTGGGCGTCAACTTCCTGCTGACACCGGACAACGTTGGCGACCTGCCCGGCTGCCTTCGAGCGCTTCTCGACCTGGGGGTGCGAGCCGTCACCTTTCTCCGCCCCAAGGGCGTCTGGGCGGCGGAGCACTGGCCGGGCTTTCCCACCACGGACGACCTGGCTCGCCTGGCCGACGGGTTGCGGTCCTTCCTGGAGGCGAAACCGCCGCTGCGGCTGTACGTCGATACGGCCCTGCGCGGCGAATGGGCCCGCCTCGGCCTGCTCGACGATCCCGAGCCGGAGGTCCTGGGCTGCGGCGGCGGTCAGCGACACGTCGCCGTCAGCCCGGAAGGGGACGTCTACCCCTGTTCGCACCAGCGCCGGCCGGAGTACCGCATGGGCAACCTGCTGACCGACGACCTCACACGGCTGTGGTCCGAAGGAACGGGACGCGCGGTTCGGCGGCGCTACCGGCGCGACTGCCGGGGAGTGCGATGTCCTTGCCAGGCGCAGGATTAAGGGATCGGAGAAAAGAAAGAGGACAGCGTACTTTTCGCATGCCCCTGAGGAGCAATTCAGGGTGTCCCCGTTTCTGCCTTTTGGTGTTAGCGCTTCTCCAGCCGGCGCAGCGCCGCCTTCGCCTCCTGCGTCAGTCGCGCTCCGGGCGCCCCCTTGGACAGTTCTTGCAACCACGCCCGCGCCTCGGGCGTGCCGAGCTGTTCCAGTACCTCCAGGGCGCGCAGGGTGGCGATCTCGTCCGGGCTCGATTCGACCTTCGTCAACGAGTCCAGTACCAGCTGCACACGTTGGCGCATTTCCGCCGTCACCTTGCCCTCGAGTGCCTTGCGCAGGGGCGCCTCGGCAGCGGCGCCGATCCGGATCAGTTCCGCCGTCGCCTTTTCGCGCACCTCGAAGTCGTCGTCATCCAGCTGCGCGATCAGGCGGGCCAGGCGCTTGTCCTCGACGACGGACGCCGGCTTTAGCTGGGCCTTCAGCAGCGGCAGCGCCTGCTTCGGGGCCGCCGCCAGCGCCCAGACCGCCTGGTGAGCCTTGCTCCCGTCCTCGCCGCGCAGGGCGACCCACTCCGTTTCCAACTCGGCCGGTAACAGCTCGACCGTAGTCCACCGGCCCTTGTCCCGGCGCCCTGTCACGTCCCAGAAAATCCCCGAACCGTCGAAGCCGCCCGTCACCAGCGTACGGCTGTCGGGCGCAAAGGCGAGGGCGGCCACCTCGCCGCGGTGGCCGAGGAAACGCCGCCGCTCCTTCCCGGTAGCCACCTCCCAGAGGTGAGCCGACTGCCAGCTGCCGCAGGCCAGCAGCCGGCCGTCGGGCGAAAAGGCCACCGTCTTGCCGTCGCGGTGATGGTTCAGGCGAACCATCCAGTTGGGTTGCTCGTCGAGTGCAAACAAGAACTTGCCATTGGCGGCGTTCCAGAGGCGGACCTTGCCGTCGCGTCCGGCCGAGGCGACCCAGCGTCCGTCCGGGGACCAGGCCACCCCTTCGACGTCGCCCTGATGCTCCGCCATCTTGTGCAACTCGGTGCCGGTGGCGGCGTCCCAGAGGCCCACGATGCGGTCCTGCCCGCCGGTGACGAGCCGTTGACCGTCCGGCGAAAAGGCGACGGACCAGGCGATCCCTTGATGGGCGTCGAAATGACGGACCTCTTTCCCGGTGGCGGTCTCCCAGAGAGTCACCGTCCCGGCGCGGCTCGCTTCGGCCACCCGGGTGCCGTCCGGCGAAAAGGCGACGCAGTTGACCCAGGCCTTGGCGGGGGTCTCGCCCGCGTGGGCGTTCATGGCCCGGAGTTCCTTGCCGGTGCCGACGTCCCACAGACGGACGATGCCGTCGCGCCCGCCGCCGGCCAGGAGCTTGCCATCCGGGGAGAAAGCGACTCCGTAAGTGCCGAGAGCGGGGGCGTCGAGCCGCCGGACCTCGCGCCCGGTGGCCGCGTCGAGGAGGAGCAATTGCAGCCCCGCTACGGCCACCAATTTGCCGTCCGGCGAGCAGGCCAGGCACATGGCGCGGACCATGCGTCCAGCGGAGGCCGGCAGCTCCTGGCCGGTGCCGGGGTCGAACAGGTGGATCGTGGCATCGCCCGGCGCGACGACCAGCGTCTTGCCGTCGGGGGTAAACGCGACGGAGCCGAGGAACTCGCTCCGCACTCGCCTCAGCTCCTTGCCGGTGCTCACGTCCCACAGGCGGACGCTGCGGTCGGTGACGGCAATGCCCGTCGTCGAGGCGAGCGTCTTGCCGTCGGGTGCGAACGCGACGGACGAGATGCTCCCGGCGTGCCCTTCAAAACGGCGCACTTCCTTCTTGTCGGCGATGTTCCAGAGGCGCACCACCTTGTCGGCTCCGCCAAAGGCCAGGTGCTTGCCGTCCGGGGCGAAGGCGACGACCGTCGCGGTATCCTGGGCGTCGTCGCCGGCAACCTCCTGGCCCGTGGCGGCTTCCCAGACGCGAACGGTGCGGCCGCCGGCCGCCGCGGCCAGCAGCTTGCCGTCCGAGGAGAAGGCGACGCTGGTGGCACTGCCGTCGCTGGCCTTCATCTGGCGCATCTCCTGGCCCGTGGCCGTCTCCCAGACGCGAACCGTGCCGTCGGTCCCCGCCGAGGCGAACGTCTTGCCGTCGGGCGCGAAGACCAGGGCCACCACGCTGCCGTTGTGCCCGGCGCAGGAGCGCAACTCCTTGCCGGTTGCGGTGTCCCACAGCCGCACCGGCGAGCCGTTGGCATCGGCCGACGCAAGGACCTTGCCGTCGGGCGAAAGTGCGACGGCGAGCACCTTGGCCCGGTCGTGGGAAATCGTCAGAATCTCCTTCCCCGTGGCCAGGTCCCACAGGCGGACGGCGGCGTCCCAACCTCCGGTGGCCAGGACCTTGCCGTCAGCGGACAGCGACAGGCTCGTGATGACGCTGCCGTGGCGAAAGCGGTCGGTGCCGAACCGAAGCAGTGCGCCCGCGGGGGGGTTCTCTTCCCGCTCGGCCGGGGCCGCGGGCGCCTCCGACGGTGGCGGCTTCTCGACACTTTTCTGGGGAGATGAACTCTGTAAAGCCGGCGCAGGGGGCTCGTCGGCTCGGCCGAGATGGGCGATGAGCCCAGCGCCGCCCACGATCATCCCCGCTGCCAGCAAGCAGACGGCGACGACCTTCAGCGCGGTACACCCCGTGCCGGAGACCAGCCCGTTGGCGAGGGTCACGGCCCGCGGCGTGGCCCCAGAGGTGCCGCGCCCGACCGCGGCCAGTAGTCCGGAGGGAGCCGAGGCCGGCGCCGTCCTACGGGCGAGCAGCAGGCTGCCGAGGACGGCGGACAGGGTTAGCCCGCGCCGCGCCAGCCGGGCGAAGAGCAGCCCGCGGCCGTGTTCCAGGCGGCGCCGCACCGTGCTCAGCGAGGTGCCGAGCTGCCGTGCCGCTTCCTCCTGCGTATGCCCTTCGAGGTAGCACAGCAGCAGCGGCCCGCGGCAGTCCTCCGGCAGCGCCGCCAGTTCCTCGTCGAGGGCAGCGAGCAGTTCGCGCACGGATATCTCTTCCAGCGGATCCCCTCCGGCCGGTTCGGCCGTCACGCTGAGCGGAGGTCGAGCGGCCCCGGAGCGCGCCTTGAGCGCCAGCCGGGTGGCCACGGCATGGAGCCAGCCGGCGACGGAATCGTGCCAGGGGTGCGACGCCGCCTTGCGCGCCAGCACAAGAAAGGTCGCCTGGAACACGTCCTCGGCATCCTGATCCTGGCGGAGCGCCCGCCGGCAGACTCGCCAGACCAGAGCGCTGTGGCGTCGCACCAGGGTCGTGAAGGCATCCTGGTCGCTCCAAACGGCGAAGCGACGGAGCAACTCGCGGTCGGACAGTTGATCGTCGGGACGCGTCCCAACGAGGCGGCGGATGTGTTGCAGCAGGACGACCGGCGCGGGGGAGGTCATGAGGATGTCTCCGGGGAGGGCGCAATACATCTAACTTATCATGCCGTCCGCGCCGCGAAAGTGTTCACCTTTTTGGCGTCGATGCCGCGCAGTAGCTCCCCACCGCGCCGCCTCGCGGAGCAATGCTACATCGGCGTGAACTCCATCGGCCTGCTGGATGAGCTGGTGACGTTTCACCGAGCGCTGATGGCGGAGCAGGTCAAGGAACTGCACGCGAAAATGGAATTAAGCCGCGGACGGCCCGGCGGCGAGCTTCGCGGCGACCCGTGCGGCCTCGATCAGGCTGGTGGGGTCGGCGATCCCCTTGCCGGCGATGTCGTAGGCGGTGCCGTGGGCGACGCTGGTCCGCACCAGCGGCAGGCCGGCGCTGATGTTGACCGCCCGCAGCCCGCCCAGCAGTTTCAGCGCGATGTGCCCCTGGTCGTGATACATCGCCACGACGCCGTCGAAGGCCCCGCCGCGCGCCCGCACGAACAGCGTATCGCTGGGCCACGGCCCGCTGGCGTCGATCCCCTCCGCCCGGGCCGCCTCCACGCCGGGGCGGATGATCGTCGCCTCCTCGTCGCCGAACAGTCCGCCGTCGCTGGCGTGAGGGTTCAGGGCCGCCACGCCGATCCGCGGCCGTCGTCCGAGCAGTCGCCGCAGCAGGTCGTCGAGGAGGCGCGCCTTGTCGAGGACTGCGCCCGGCGACAGGTGGCGGAAGACGTCGCGCAGGGCCATGTGCAGCGTGACGTGTACCACGGCGAGGCCGTCCTGGTAGAGCACCATCGCGAACCGGCTCACGCCGCAGCGCTCGGCGAGGATTTCGGTGTGTCCCGGGTGGCGGACACCGGCCGCGTGCAACCCCTCCTTGTGCAGCGGCGCCGTGACGATGCCGTCCGCCTCGCCCGCCAGCGTTCGGTCGATGGCCGCACACAGAAAGTCATACGCCGCCTGGCCGCCGGCCGCCGTCACGCGGCCCGGTTCCACCGCGCTCAGGTCGGCGGCGGTGGCCGACAGGCAGGGGACGACGGTCTCGGTGGGCGGCACTTCCGCGGGGCTGCCGACCGCGACGACCTCGAGCGGCACGCCGACCACCCGCGCGGCGCGGCGGAGCCAGGCGGGATCGCCGACGACGACGGGACGGCAGTGGGCGTGCAGCTGGCCCCAGCCGGCGGCGATGATCTCCGGGCCGATGCCGGCCACGTCGCCCATTGTGATGAGGAGTCGAGGGAGCAGATTCGGTTTGCGTTGGGTCATCGTGAGGTTACAGCTTCCGCGCCAATCGGACGATCAATCGTTCCAACAACACGCGCTCGGGCAACTGGCTACCGCCCTTCATGCCGAGGTCCACCTCGAGCAGCCAGTCGTACAACCGCGCCAGGCGGCGCCGGCCGAGGTGGCGCATGTGGGCCTCGACCTTTCCGGCACGATACCCGTGGACGCCCAGCTCCGCCAGCGCCGCCGGCAGCGTTTTCCCCTGGGTGTGCAGCCGGCCGGCGCGGGCGAGCAGCCGCATCTGATAGCTGAAGGCGCCGAGGATGGCCTGCGGCGCCTGGCCCTGGTCGAACAGGCGGTCCAGCACCGCCAGCGCCTCGCCCCCTTTCCCGGCGGCGATGGCGTCGAAGATCGTCCAGACTTCTTCGGCACGGCTTTGGCCGACGAGCTTATCGACGTCAGCCGAGTCGATCCGGGCGGCTTCGCCGGCGTAGGCGGCCAATTTCGCCAGTTCCTGATCCAGCAGACCCATCTCGGGGCCGATCAATTCGACCAGGAGCTGCGCCGCCGGCGCCGCCAGTTGCTTGCCCTGCTGGGCCAGGCACCAGCGCACGCACCACTCGGGCAAGCGCGCGGCGGCGGGGGCCTTGCAGACGAGGGTGCCGTTGCTGTCGATCAGCTTCGCGAGCTTCGTGGTGGCCGGCCACGAATTCACGTGCAGGACCAGCACGCCCGAGGACGACGGCTCGGCGACGTACTTCTCCAGCGCCGCCCGGTTCCTCGTCACGAACGGGTCGGCCCCCTCGACGACGACGAGGCGGTGGCCGCCGAGGAAGGGGAGCGTGTGCAGCTCATCGTGGACGGCGGACCAGACGGCCTTGTCGCCGGCGTGAGACGAGTAACCGAAGCCGTCCCCGTCGCCGAGGATCGACAGGCGCAGTGCCCGCGCCACCTGCCGTTTGAGGAAGTCCTCGTCGCCGGCCAGGACGTACACCGGTTGCGGCTTGCCCTTGCGGGGCCGCTCGAGAAAGGCCAGGCTGTCCATTCCTAGATCGTCCGGAGTCGGTCGTGTGAAGTCAAGGGACGTGTTGTCCCCGCACGAGGCAGGGCCGGCCTGGAAAAAGTGGAATCTCACAACCGTACGGGTGCGATTGGGCAGTAGTAGGATAGAGCGCGGCCAAGGCGGAGGAGACGGGCTCGGCCTTTTATACCTGAGGCGCGCTCAGCCGCACGTTCATTGCGAGCGCGCCTCACATTCTTACCCTTCCGCCGGCCGCCTCTTTCCCCCTCCGGTAACATCGCGGAGGCGCGCCGATGGCAGCCCAGGTTCTGGTTGTTGACGACGACGTGGCGACCCGCGCGGCGCTTCTCATGACCCTCCAGTGCGAGGATCACGCGGCGGACGCCGTCGCCGACGGCCGCGCGGCGCTGGCCTACCTGCGCTCCCACCCCGCCCCGCGCCTGATTCTCCTTGACCTGATGATGCCGAGGATGGACGGCTGGCAGTTCCTCGTCGAGCGGCGGCGGGAGGCGGCGCTGGCCGCGATCCCGGTCGTCCTTTTCACCGCCGCGGGCGGCATCGACGCCCCGGCCGCGAGGGCGCTGGGGGCCGACGACGTGCTCCACAAGCCCGCCGATATCTCTGCCGTCCTCACCGTCGTCCGCCGCTACTGCTGACGGGCGCGCGCTACGCCGGCCAGGTCTGCGAAGCGCCATCGACGCGGATCACCTGCCCGCTGATGAACCGCCCCGCGTCCGAGGCCAGGGAAAGAAATGGGACGCAGCTCGTTGTTGCACTTTTCTCCTGTCAATGGAAAACGAGCTGCGTCCTCTTGTTTTCTTATTGTTCTTCAGGTACGTTCACCGCTTTGTACAGCGGTGGGGACGGGCGAGAAGTATCGACGATGCGGAGCGGTTCCGGCGAAGAAGTGTCCCTGAGAAAACTAGTTCGCTCTTCTCCACGGGGGGGGCCGGCCGAAAAACCAACAAGTGGAACCAGCGCGGATCGATCGTTCAAGAAGGAAGCGTCATGTGGACTCTCCGGCAAAGCACTCCGCTGCGGAAAAACCGTTATCTCGGGACTTTGTTACTGGGGTTGGCCCTGGGGCTGGGAAGTGATTTCGGGTCGGCCCAGGCTCAGCAAGCAACATTCCCCGCGCAGCCAATCCGTGACCTGACGGCGGGCATCAGTGCCGTCTTGCCCGCGGCCCCGGTCGTGGCCGTCCGCGGTCAGCCGCTCACGTTCTCCCTCACCGCCAGCGAGACCGGCCAGCCGGCCACGACCAGCTTCAACTACAGCATCAACTGGGGCGACGGCACCTCGACGAAGCCCGACACGCAGTCCGCCTCGGGCCCCACGGGAACGCCTGCCTATCACGCCTACACGACCTCGGGGAACTACACCATCACGGTGACGGCCACGGACGCGGCCGGCCTGGTCAGCCCGAAGGCGGCCACGCTCGGTGTTACCATCCAGGCGGGGGCCGTGGAGGCCGACCCCGGCGACCTGACCCAGAAGGCCAACCCGGTGTCTTTGTGTGATGCCTGCCAGCACATGCAAACACCAGCAACATGCCCCGCGCAGCCAATCTGTGACCCAGTGGGCAACATCCCCAATTTCTTCGGCGACTTCTTCGCTCGCGGCGCCCAGGTGGTCCGCCGCATTCCTGGCACCAGCATTCCTGGCACCACCACCTCCACCCAGACTTTGACGTTCACCGGGGGCGCGGACGGCACCAATTTCGAGGGCGGCCCGGTTGGAACACCGGTCTCGTTTGCTAACATTGGGTTTGGCACAATCACTGGCCCCAGAGGCCCTTACGGCCCCCTGACTACCGCCGTTACGGGGACCCTTACCGCCTTGCCGAGCACCGTCACCCTGAATCAAAACACCGAACTGACGGGCCTGATCGACGCGAAGTTCCCTGGAGCTGTCTTCGGCAACGGCACGGGCGATGCTAATTCGGGAAACTTTCTCTACAACTACCTGCTCACCACCGGCCACATCACCCCCGGCTCCACCACCCCCGGTCAGGTCGTCGTCGTCAACCTTCCCGACCCCTCCGGCGGTGGTCTCGTCGGTCGCAACAACTTCTTCGACAACGGCAGCCCCGTGCCACAAGATCGCGTCTACTTCTTCTACAACCAAGTTGGCGATTTTCGCGGTCTGGGCACCGAGTTCAGCGTCAACCGCTACGTTTTCGGTGGGGAAAAAACCTTCTTCGACGGCCGCGTGTCGGTCGAGGTCCGAGTCCCCTTCGCTGGCACCGCGAACAGCGACCAGACCGCCGGCGACAATCTCTCGGTGGGCCACACGGAGTTCGGCAACCTTGGTCTGGCCCTGAAAGCTGCCCTGGTTCGCACCCCCAATTTCCTGGTCTCCGCCGGCCTGGGATTGAGCCTGCCGACTGCCAACGATTCGCGACTGTTTCTGAATGGCCAACCGGACATCGAGATTCAGAACCATGCCACGCTGCTGCAGCCCCTGCTGGGCATCGCCTGGGCGCCCAATGATCGTTTCTATTCGCAGCTGGGGTTGCAATTCGACTTTGATCCCTCGGGCAACCCGGTACTGGCGCGCGATACCAACAACAGTCTGAATCGTGCCGGCGTCCTTCACGATCAGAGCTACGCCTTGCTGAGTGGCGCCACGGGCTACTGGCTCTATCGAAATAACACCGGCTGGCTCACGGGAGTGGCCCTGCAAGGTGAATTGCACTACGACAGTTCCTTCGGCCCACAGCATTCCGTGCAAGCTGGCAACATCCTCGTTGCCGACCTCACCAGTCGCATCAACGTGCTGAACGCCACCGCCGGGGTGATTATGAATGTCGGCCAAAGCGCCTCCCTGTCCGTGGGCGGCTCGGTTCCCCTGACCGGCGAGCGCCTTTACGAATGGAGCGTGATCGCTCAGTTCAACTACCGGTTTGGCCCCCGTGTCCGGTGACCGCAGAAAGTTCCAGGGGGCACAAAGGGCAGGGGGCACAACGGGGACGCATCTCGTAAAGACATAATGTCTTTACGAGATGCGTCCCACTTTCGGTCGGGCCTGCCCTCCTCACCGTCGTCCGCCGCTACTGCTGACGGGCGCGCGCTACGCCGGCCAGGTCTGCGAAGCGCCATCGACGCGGATCACCTGGCCGCTGATGAACCGCCCCGCGTCCGAGGCCAGGAAGG
>Ga0116219_10001233_pt1 | contig 24388 bp, 20 predicted proteins | sample Sb_taG_4_FD_91019 | JGI IMG/M metagenome (GOLD analysis project Ga0116219, IMG submission 91019) | Peat soil microbial communities from Weissenstadt, Germany - Sb_50d_6_BS metaG | ecosystem: Environmental > Terrestrial > Soil > Wetlands > Peat | place: Germany: Weissenstadt | collected 2010-09-21
CTGCGCTCACGGCTCTATGAGATGGAGATGGAAAAGCAGCAGGCGGAGCTAGCCAAAGAACGCAAATCGATGGTGGGCTCGGGCGACCGCAGCGAGAAGATCCGCACCTACAACTTCCCGCAGAACCGCGTCACCGACCACCGCATCGGCCTCACGCTGCACCAGCTCGACCTGGTGATGGACGGGCGGCTTCAGCCCATCGTGGACGCGCTCATCGCGCACTCCCAGGCAGAGCAGTTGAAGGGCGAATCCCAGGCCGCGTAAGGGGGCGGCGTAAGCGGACGCGATAAGCGGGCTGTGACGCGCGCACCACTTTTTGTGCAGCTTTTCGGCGCAGGGGCTGTAAAGTGCCTGGAATCATGCCGAATGTTCGGCAATAATATACTTGACGCATAAGATGCGTCAGGTAGAAAATGAGCTATGCCTGAAGAGGAAGATCAGAAGGAGGTTACAGAACTCGTCCCGCAGGGAGAAGTGCTACCCGCAGCACCTTCGGAGATCAGAATCTCTTTTTGGAATCGCCCGACAGGTCGCATCGTCGGTACGGGTTTGTGCCTGCTCCCTATTGCCTCCATTCTGGCTCAAAACTTCTTCCAATTGCGAGGCTATGTGAACATTCTAGCCTCTCGTATTGTTCTCTATCTGGCTGCAACGTGTGTGAGCGGGTGGCTATGGATTTGGGCGAGGAATACCCAAAAACCAAGAATCTTGTGGCCGATAATCGCAACGTTGGTCATTTTTGCGGCGGCTTTTGGGTTGGACTGGAAGACGTCACCAATAACGCCCGACGAGCAATTGAGTGATCGATGCACCCAAAGCGTCATAAACAAATTCGGAGGTGACCAGGGAGACGTCGGCATCGTATGCGATCGCTGGTTCAAGCTCATATGGGCGCGAGATAGTGCCCCGGACAGGGATAATGAAGAAATATATTGGTCACATCAGACGGAGCAAGTTCTTTCTGGATTGCCAGATCTTTCTTGTGAGAACGATTTCGTTCGCGCAGGCAAGAACCTCAAAGATACGCAACCAGACTCTAATGATCGACTTAAGGTAATGACGGCTGAAATCGGAGCAGTGAGTAGCTGCGTCGATAGAATGGAGGGCCGGAAGTGAAAGCCGAATATCACAAAGGTGCGGAAGCGCGAAGGAGATTCGAGGAAGGAATGAAGAAGCTCTTTCGCGCCCCAAAACCACCAAAACTAGAGAAGCAGCCTAAGAAGAAGGTTGCTTCGGAAGAGAAGAAGAACTGATGCGTTTGCCGCGCCACTGCCGTTTAAGCCAGTCAGTCCGCTCCTTGCCCCGTCAGTTGGGTGTAAGTCAGGCGACGGCCCACGATTTGGCTCATGGCAAGAGTGAACCGGTCTTCATCGGTCAGAGGATTGTCTTTCGTGGCGCGGTTGTTGTAGCGGAACACTTGCTCATCTGCATAGCGGTCAAGATGGAACGGCTCGACTGCAACATAGGTTCCCTTAAGGCCGCGCTTCAAGAGACTCCAGAAATTCTCCATTCCGTTTGTGTGGACCTGACCGCGCACGTACTCGGTAACGTGATTCACGGTCTCGTGAACGAATCCCTCTTTTTTGAGCCAATCGTAATTCGGGGCATTGTCGGTGTAGATCGTCGCGTTCTTGCCGACTTGATTCAGAATCACGTCTTGCACAACCTCGCGCTTCACGTTAGGGATCATCTTCGTGCGGACTTGGCGCAATTCCCTGTCGAGCAGTCCCATGACAATAGCCCGGCCCTGATGCTTGTTCAGTTCGATGGAGCGCAGCCTTGCGCCACGGTGCATCTTCTCCGTGTTCGGCCCAATAAACGCCTCGTCGCTCTCGACTGGACCGCCCTCACCGAACTTGTGAGTCCGCTCGTCCCGCATCGCCTCGCGAATCCTGTGCAGCATGAACCACGCCGACTTCTGACTGACTCCAAGAGAACGGTGAAGTTCATAGCTGCTGATCCCGTTCTTGCAGTTGGTCAGCATCCAGAACGCCATCATCCATTTGTCGAGGCCAATAGGCGAGTCTTCGAAAACCGTGCCAACTTTCAGGGTGAATTGCTTCTTACAGCCGTTGCAGAACCACAGGCGACGGGTCTTCACAAAGGAGTTCGAATCCGACTCGCAGCGGGGGCACGTAACCTTACCATCCGGCCAGCGGAGCCACTTGGCGTATTCGAAAGCACGCTCCGCGTCACCGAAGTAAACTATTGCCTGCTGGAGAGTTACCGGCTTTTTCATGTTTCCCGACCTCAATCTAAGAACAGAATAGCGCAAAAGGACTTGTGTGTCAAGTTTATTATTGCCGAATGTTCGCTCAAGTGGTGCGTTGACCCCCTCAAATGTTCGCTTAAGTGGTTACATTTGGGGCCAAAATGTAACCACCGGAGGTTGCATTTTTGCGACGCATTGACCTCTCCAGGTGCCGTTTTGCGCGATTTGTAACCACCTGAGGTTACGAAATAGAGCAAAGCGCACCATGTAATTACCCGAAAGAGCAATTAAATGCAATTATTCGGCCTTCAAAAGGGGGTTTTGAGCCACTTTTTGACACGTTTTTGCGCGATTTTGCGTTGAGTGATGGCGACTCTTACGCCCGCTGAAGCTGGCTAGACCGCGTAAGCTCACCTAGCAATAGAATCGGCTAGCCCGATCACTGACTCGAACGGCGTTTTTTCGGTAGTAATCCGAGGCGTGGCCGATAACTTCCGGCGTGACTGTCACTCGGGCACGACCTCGTTGAATTGTGTTAGCCGCAGTCTTGGGAAACAGCGGCACCACCTTAACCCACTCGAATTTGGAGGAGATTAGGGAGCAGGGACACCGGCAATCGATTGATTTTGGCTTCCGATTCGAGCCAGCTCATCATGCAGGCGCACAGCTTCGGCGTGATCCTTTGCAGCTTCGGTTCGATGCTGGACAGCGGCAACATCTCCCATCGCGTTGAAGACTTTGGTCATGGCCGCGCTCTTGCCGTGACCGATATGTTCGAGCTGGTCGGCGTAATCGTCCTGGTACAGGGCACCGGCCTCAGCTTCGTCAATGCGGCGCTGAAGATCCTGGATGTTCGCCCAGCGCTGAGCCTGGTCGATGGTCGCATCGCTGACCGGTTCGGTGGCGTTTTGCCACTCCCCACCGTCGTCCTGCAGATTGTCGGTGAGGATCTGGAGATTGTTCTTGCCCTTGACATTTCCCAGGTCGCCAGCCAAGCCATACCAGGTCAAAGCCCTGGCATTGTCGATGTCAACGCCTTGTCCGAATTGATACATCCAGCCAAGCTGGTTCTCCGCATCGCTGTTCCCTTGCACAGCAGCTTTTTCAAACCAGGACATCGCCTGCACATAGTCGGTTTTCACGCCGGTGCCATGCTCAAAAATGTAGCCGATGTTTTCTTCAGCCTGGTTGCTGCCGTGTTCTGCGGCTTTGTAAAACCAGGAAAGAGCCACGGCGTAATTCTGTGGCTGGCCCCATCCTTCTTCGGCCGTATACCCCAGCTGATTTTCCGCGTCCGCGTTGCCGTGGTCGGCGGCGCGGCGATACCAGGCCATAGCTTGGGAAAAATCACGCTTGACCCCAAATCCGCACTGGTAGAAGTACCCGACTTGCTTTTCGGCGCTGGAAAAATTCTGGTCGGCCGCTTTGCGGTACCAAGCGAGGGCTTGCTTATAGTCACGATGTACGCCGCGGCCATCTTCGAACATAGCCGCCAAATTGTACTGGGCGAGCGCATAGCCCTGGTTCGCGGCCAAACGGTAGTAGTTTGCTGCGTTCTTATAATCCTGTGGCACGCCGATGTTGTTTTCATACATGCTGGCGAGTTGATTTTGAGCAGGGGCAAAGCCTTGGGCAGCGGATTTTCGGTACCAGGTCAAGACCTGCGCGTAATCGAGTGTCACGTAGCGAACAAGAAAGTAGTAATTCCCGAGGGCGAATTGCGCCTGGGCGTCTCCTGCGGCGGCGGCCTCCCGAGTATCAGAATTGGGCTCTTGCGCAAACAGCACTGTGAGACAGAGCCAGACGAAAAGCAGCGCAAGGGCAGACAACCACGCTCGCCCAGGACCTGGGTTCTTTGCCCGAATTCTCATCATCATGTTCATTTCCCGCTGCCGGTTGAGAATAATTCTGGACCCGTCGGGAAGGGACGGAAAGATCACGGAAGTTTTGGAAAACGCCTGAGATCCACGATCGAACTTATAACGATCCACCGCCGCTGACTGTTTTGTCGACGAGGCAACCTCTGTGTGGCGGGCTCCTGATCAGAAGAGTGATTGTTCAACACAGGGGCGTTTTTCGTAACCTGTCCTCCTCCATTCAGGCCCTTGTCAGGAAGGAATGCAGGCCGCCCGCCAGCGCTAAATGCGGCGGCATTGAATCGTTCCGGTCAAATTACCCCCTTTGCACTTCGACAGGAACGGTGTTATCTTCTTGTCGAAGAACAAGGGGTAGGCATGCCAAAGCATGAGATCGATCTTCCGCAGGGCACTCTCGATCTTCTTATTTTGCGAACGTTGTCGCTCGGCGCTCTGCATGGGTGGGCGATCTCCGAGCGCATTCATCAGGTCTCTGACAAAGTTCTTCAGGTAAAGCAGGGGTCCCTGTACCCGGCACTTCACCGCATGGAACGCCGTGGCTGGATCAAGGCGAAGTGGGGCGCCTCAGAAAACAACCGCCGCGCCAAATACTATGAACTGACCCGCACCGGCCAGACGCATCTTGAAGCCGGCGAAGGCAAGTGGAAGAGGTTGACGGCGGCTGTAGGCCAGATACTGGAGACCGCATAGCGAATACGGGGAATTCGGTCGCTGGAGGGAGGGAAAGATGCTCCGTGACCTTTCGATCCGATTGAGGGCCCTGTTCCGTCGTGACGCCGTGGAGAGCGAGCTGGACGAAGAGCTGCGCTATCACTTCGAACACCAGGTGGAGAAACTGACGCAATCCGGCTTGCCTCCGGAGGAAGCCAGGCGTCGCGCCCTCGTCGATTTCGGTGGCACTGAACAAATCAAACAGGGGTGCCGCGAGGCCCGTGGTGTGAACTTCGTCGAAACGCTGCTCGCAGACATCCGGTACGGGCTACGCGCGATGCTCAGGAATCCGGGGTTTACGAGCGTTGCTGTGCTCACCGCCGCGCTGGGCATCGGCGCAACAACTGCGATGTTCAGCACGCTCTGGGCTGTCGCGCTTCGACCGCTACCCTTCTACCGGCCCGACCGGCTGGTGTGGATTGACGCGATCACGGACAGGGGACAGCGCAATTCGCTGTCGGCCCTCGACTACTTCGATTACAGAGACAGCGCAACCGCATTCGAGTCGCTGGCCGCGCGAAGCATCTGGGAACCTGGAAAGGTGATTGAGAACCAGGGCGAGCCCGAGCGCGTGGTCACAGCCAAGGTATCGGGGAATTTTTTCCACACCCTGGGTATGCAGCCGCTTTACGGCAGATCATTTCTCGCCGCCGAAGAGGTTGCAGGTGGACCCCACTCGGTTGTCGTCAGTTACAGCTACTGGCACAACAAACTCGGAGCCAGACAGGAGGCAGTAGGTACGAATCTGGACATCGACGATTCCGCGTACACCATTGTTGGCGTGATGCCAAGCGGTTACGACTATCCCACGGGGGCAAGTCTCTGGTTGCCGATGCAGGGGGGAGGAGACGAGGAAAGCGGCCGGGGTAACAACAACTTCCAGATCATCGGCCGGCTCGCTGATGGCGTGACTTTGGAGCAGGCCCAAGCTCGGATGAACTCCATCGCGGCACGAATCGCGACGCAGAATCCGGATGCCAAAGGTGGCTGGTCCGTGGCGCTTTCGCCGCTCGCCGAGCACTTTTTCGGCAAGGTTCGGCCGCTCATGCTCATGCTAATGGGCGCGGCTGCATTCCTGCTGCTGATCTCGTGCGCTAATCTGTCGTCTCTCATGCTGGCCAGGGTGATCTCCCGCCAGGGTGAATTTGCGCTGCGCCTATCGCTGGGCGCTTCCACGTGGAGGCTGGGGCGCCAATTGCTGGTCGAGAGTCTGATGCTCACCACCAGCGGAGCTGGTCTTGGTCTGCTGCTGGCTGCGATCGGTATTCATCCGGAGAAGGAGTTCGCGCCCGTCGATATGCCGCAACTCGGTTCGGCGCGCATCGACGGCCATGCATTGCTGGCCACGGTTGCCGCTACCGCGCTGGCCACGATTGTCGCATGCCTGGCACCGGCATTTCGCGGATCGAGTCCAATACAACTCACCAATCTTCATCAAGCAGGTCGCGTAACGGAAAGCCGACGTCACCAGGCATCCCGCCGGTTCCTGGTGGCGAGCCAAATCGCGCTGTCGCTGGTGCTGCTTGTGGCAATGGGCTTGCTGTTGCGGAGTGCGGATCGTTTGCAGAGGGCGGATTCTGGGATGCAGCCGGACCATCTGCTCACGCTGAACATTCAGTTGCCTGTCTCAGAGGCATCTCCGCAACGTACGCAGCAGGAGTACGAAGACATTCTGGAGCGTGTTCGCGCTCTTCCCGGCGTGACGAGTGCTGCCGGGGCAGACCAGCTCCCATTTTTTGGCGGACCCTGGAATGGAGTTTATCGCGCTGATCGTCCGCCACAAAACCCATCGGGAGCGATACCCGCAACGCGGCGCTTTGTGACCGAAGACTTCTTTCAGACAATGGGGATTCCCATTCTGGCGGGGCAGGGATTCGCAAGGAATGCCACAGCTGGCTCACTGCCGGTGACGGTGATCAGCCGCTCCCTTGCGCGTCAGTTGTTCCCCGATGGCGACGCTGTTGGGAAAAGTCTCGGATTCGCAGTTCCGCTCGAAATCGTGGGCGTAGCTGGGGATGTGCGCGATTTCGGACCGGCAGCGGACTTTCGACCTGCGTTCTATATTCCGCTGCGCCAATTGCCTGCGCCTCCGCCCTCGATGCGGCTCGTTATTCGAAGCGCTGATTCTCCCGATGTGCTTGTCCCGGCCGTCCGGTCCGCTATCCGCGAAATCGATCAGAGAGCGCCGCTTTATGAAATCGGCACGATGGATCAGTGGATCTACGACTCGACGAGCCGGCAAAGGTTTACGAGCCTGGTGATCAGCGCATTCGCCGGGCTGGCCTTGATTCTGGCAGCAGTGAGTCTGCTCGGATTGATGTCGTACACAGTCGCACAGCAAATGCACGAGTTTGGTGTCCGAATGGCGCTTGGAGCAAAACCGCGGGATATTCTGCGGCTGCTATTGGGCAGAGGCATGGCGCTGGTGATGGGAGGCACCGCTGCAGGCCTGGCTGCCGCGATGGCGCTCAGTCGGTTTCTACGAAGTTTTTTATTTCAAATCAGTCCCATGGACCCCGTTGTTTTTCTCTCCGTGTCCCTGCTGCTGATCCTGGTCTCGTTACTGGCCATTTACATTCCGGCGCGGCGGGCAATGCGAGTTGACCCTGTGACTGCATTGCGCTACGAGTAGGTCCCGCAACTCGGCCGAAGAGCGACCGGTAGATGCTGCTCACCTCTGTTAATTCGTTCTCGCATGACCGTGCGGGTCGACGAGTGACAATTTGCCAAGCGCTCTTCGAGGGCAGATTCGTACCAAAGAAGGTGCCTAGGTCAGGGCTGCTTTCTTTCCCCGCCTTCGGGGAGATTGGCGCTGTACGGGTTTGAGCGCGGCTTCGCCGCGTACTTAATTCTTCGAAGATAAGAGAGTGTTTTTTGGCATGACTGAAGTCACGCCCTGATACAAGCAAAGACAATTGCAGCCGTCAGCTTTCAGCTATCAGCTATTAGCTACGGATTCGCAGCGAATGGTTGGGAACGAATTGTTCGCCTGTTGAAGAACCATCGCGTGGAATTCTTCGAACTCAGTTTGTGCTGATGGTTCTTACGCCCGCTGAAGCGGGCTGGACGCAGATGGCACACTCTACCCCAGTCTCACGACCGGGGCTGCCCGTCTAGCGCCCGCGTTGCGGACTTCCTGTGGTCTCCCCCAGGTCCCAGAAACGGGACCTGGGGCACCTATATTGTCTTAACGAATCTACGGCCTGGACCCGGGCCACCCGCCGCCTCTGTGGTCAGTGAGCGGTTTGGGCTGTTCGCATCAACTCCGCCCACCACCGCCCTTGGCACTGCAAGAACGGCGCGCACTCAGCGTCATTACATCGAGATGCTCACCGCAATTCCAATGCCCGGATACCTGTTGTCGTACAGGTAGTAACCGTCGTTCTCGTAAGCCAAGTAGACGTCGTCGGTGTCATACCAGTCATTCGACCAGTATCCCGGCCATGGGTCGAGAAGCGTAATCCAATAGCCGTTGTACTGGAAACGTGGGTATCCCTCAAAAACCATGAAGGGAAGACCATAGATCCGAAACTCATTCCGCTGCCCAAAGTAGACGTTGTACCGGGCGTCAGGGACACGGTAACCGTTGTAGCCGCCCCGTTGTTGCCAGCTGCGGTGGTCTGACTGCCAGTTGCCTGCGCGGTGATTTTGCCAGGTGCTCTGCTCGGCACGCTGCTGCTCTTGAGTTCGCTGAGGTTGTTGTTGCTGCCGCTGCGCCTGCTGCCGGTCCTGGTTTTGCCTGTCCTGGTTCTGCTGTTGCTGGACGCGCTGCTGTTGCTGTTGCTGCTGCTGCGCCTGTTTCTGGTTGTTCTGGTTCTGCCTGTCCTGATTTTGCCTGTCCTGGTTCTGCTGTTGCTGGACGCGCTGCTGTTGCTGCTGCTGTTGCTGCTGCGCCTGTTTCTGGTTGTTCTGGTTCTGCCTGTCCTGGTTCTGCTGTTGCTGGGCGCGCTGCTGTTGCTGCTGCTGCTGCTGAGGCGCTGGCTGTTGCTGCCTGCCCTGGTTCTGCTGTTGCTGGCCGCGCTGCTGTTGCGCCGGCTGCTGCTGAGGCGATGGCTGTTGCTGCCTGCCCTGGTTCTGTTGCTGCTGCTTCTGTTGATCGTGTTTGTCGCTTTGCTTCTGATCCTGCGCGAAGGCAGGAGCAGCGATTCCAAGCGCCAAGGCCAAGACGGCCGAAGTGATGATGAATTTTGCTTTCATACAAGGTTCCTCGATTTGCATTGGTTAGCTGCCGCTTGCTCTGGTGCAAGCTTCCCGTGGTCAAATGGACTGGACTGGCGATGGCTTCAACCGATACGACCAGCTACACCCCACGGCATTCCTCGCGCTTGAGCGCTATTCCACCCAGGCTCTTAGTGATTGTGGCTGAAGCTCAGAATGATGTCTGATTCGTTTTGCTCAACCGGGAAGAGTCTCTCTGGTGCCCATTCGGGTCAAAAGCTGGAAAATCTCTGATGCACTCGTCGAAGACGGATAAATGGCACTCTACCCCAGTCTCACGACTGGGGCCAGGCGTATGCCGCCCGTGTTGCGGGCTTCTTGTGGTCTCCAAGGTCCCAGAAACGGGACCTGGGGCGCCCTGAACAGCTACCGACTGGGGCAAGTAGATTGGGGGTTGGCGAGGAACCGGAGATAGAATACGTCCGTTCGGCTGCGGATGCTGGACGAAAGGATGAAATGATGGCCGAGAACAAGACCAAACCCACAAGCCTGAGCGTTCCGGCGTTTCTGGATGCGGTGGCGGACGAGGCCCGGCGCGCGGACGCCAAGGCTCTGGCCAGGCTGATGCAGAAGGTGACCGGCGACAAGCCCGCGATGTGGGGGCCGTCGATCGTCGGCTTCGGCAGCTACCACTATACCCACGAGAGCGGACGCGAGGGGGATATGCCCATCGTCGGCTTTTCGCCGCGCAAGGCGGCAAACGTCTTGTACGGTTCGATAGGCTTTGGCGGCGCTGCGGCGTTGCTCGGGAAGTTAGGCAAGCACACCACGGGCAAGGGATGCCTATATGTGAAGAAGCTCGCGGATGTAGATATGAAGGTGCTTGAGAGACTCATTGAAAATGCCGTTGCAGCCACGAGGGCGCGGCACACAAAGCGAGCTTAGAGCGAATTGCATGAATCCGCTGGGTCGGCTTTGAAGCTTCCCTCAGGGGCTAAAGCCCGCGCTGATTTTGCGACGTTTTCGGCACGAGTAAACTCGTGCCCTGATACAAGCAAAGACAACCGCAGATCCTTCGCTCTGCTCAGGATGACAGCAGAACAGTGGTCAGTGTCCCGTTGTTCTCTTGGCCTTTCGGTCCCTTGGTCCCAGTTCTTCACACGAAGAGGATGCGCATGGGGATTTCGGCGGCGACGCTTTTGCCTTCGTCGGCGAGCTCGCCTGTGGCGGGGTTGCGCGCGAAGATGCTGATGAGATTCGAATCCTGGTTGGCCACGAGCATCCAGCGCTCGGTGGGATCGAGGGTGAAGTTGCGCGGTATCTTTCCACCACAATTTGACCGCTTGATGGGCGTGAGCGCGCCGGTTTTCGGGTCGGCGTGGAACGCGTAGAGGAAGTCTTCGTCGCGGTTGGCGAAGTAGACAAAGCGGCCGTCGCGCGTGATCACCGTATCGCAGCCGCGCGTGAGCCCGTGAAAGTCGTCGGGCAGCAGGTGGATGCGATTCACCAGGGTGAGGCTGCCGTCGTCGCGGTGCCAGTCGAGCACGTCGACCGTGGAGACCAGCTCGTTCATGCAATAGGCGGTGCGGCCGTTGGGATGAAAGTGCAGCGTGCGCGCGCCGGAGCCGGGCGCTCCGTGATAGGTTCCCGCCGGCGACATTTGCGCGGTGGCAGGGTCGGGCTTGTAGATGTGGATGCAATCGCCGCCCAGGTCATTGATATAGGCGAAGCGGTTGTCGGGCGAGAAGGACGCGAAGTGCGCGTGCGCGGTTTGCTGGCGATCGGGATTGGGGCCGTGCACGGTGTAGTGCTCAGTCCACACCGGCTCGCTGAGCTTGCCGTCCTGAATGCGAAAGCTGGCCGCGCTGGCGCCGGTGTAGTCGGCGGCGAGCAACATGCGGCCCGTGTTGTCGGGCGCTACGTGGCAAGTGCCGGTGCCGGCGGAGTTGCGCGCGGAGAGCGGCTGCAATTCGGTGCCGGCGAGGCGAAAGCTGGCTACTTCGCCGGTGGGCTTGCCCTGGAACGAATCCAGCTCAGAGGCCGAATAGACGAAGTCGTGTCCGTGCGAAAAAGCGAGCCAGGCGACCTTGGGAATTCGGGCGGCGACGCCGGAGCGGGTCAGCGTCCCGCTTTCGGGATCCCAGTTGTAGAACTGGATTCCGTCGTCGCCATGCGAGCCGACCAGCACGAGCGAGCGGCGGGATGACGTTGGCGTGGCGGCGTGAAGAACACCGGGTGCGGCAAAGGTGGCAAGCATGGCAGCAGAAGCAGAGCTCAAGAAATCGCGTCGGGAAGAGTGTGTCATGGCAAAGCCATTTTCGCCGATGCGGGCCTGCCTGTGCTATTGGATGACAGTTGTCAGTGATCAGTGGCCAGTAGGCAGTGGTCAGTGGTCAGGCCCCACCCTAGCGACAAGAACAAAGACGTCGCGAGGCTCCACCCCACAGACAAAGACCCATCTGTGGGGACCGCGGGGTGGGGCACCCGGCAGGATTCAGCCAGCACTGAGAGAGAAGCCTCAGGAGCTGAAGCCCGCGATCATTTTTCGGCACCTTCGGCACGACTGAACTCGTGCCCTGATTCAAAATGCTCGCCACTTCGGGTTTTTCAGCAAGCAGCAAAGTCGTGTCCTTTCAAGACAGATCGAAACTGGCCCATCATTGCAAAGTGAATTCGACGTTGATGGTGGTTTCAACCTCGACTGGCTGGCCGTTGAGCAAATATGGACGGTAGCGCCACTGCGCGACGGCGTTGAGCGCGGCCTGCTGCAGCATTTGTGGCCCGCTGAATACGCGCAGATTCTCGATGGCGCCGGTTTTGCCAATGGTGGCTTGCAGCACTACGGTGCCGGAGAGGCGGATCTCGCGCGGGATCGCCGGGTAGGTTGGGATGACCTTGTAGACCAGGTAACCCGACATCACGCCTGAGGAGACATGGCGCTTCTGCTCTGCCTCGCGTATTACGGGATTGGCGCCGTGGCCGGGAAATGGATTGGCATTGCCGGCGGGTCCAGTGCCACCGTCTCCGAGGGCAGCGACGGTGTCTTGCGTGGGGGGTTCCGGCTTGCCGGGAATGTAGACATGTTGCGGAATCGTCGGCGGAGCCTGCAGCCGGCCGCCCTGCATTTGCTGTTGCGGAGCAGGCGCGTGCTCGGGCCGCGCGATGGGCTTTGGCTGTTCCGGCGGCGGCGTGGGGGCCTCAAGCAGAATGATGCTGGAGAAGCTCGGCAACGCCTCAGGGTAGATGAGCGGAATGAGAATCAGTGCCAGCAGGATAGCTGCGTTGAACACAAAAGTCGCAATCATCCAGCCGCGGCTGCGGGTGCGGATTTTGCCCGTGGATTCGAATGTGGAATCTTCAAACATGGCCAGCCTCCCCTCTCAACCTGAGTTCAGTTGTGCCGGCTGGGAGGTGGAAGGCTTGCTGCGGAGCACAAACAACCTCACCGCTCTGCGCGTCGAGGCGCGGGGAGCGGGGGTTCAAGGCCCTCCGTTCATCCCATTCGGTACCACTGTGCTTGTGTAGACACCGGGCTCGGGCAAAGTGTTCCCGCGCTTCAGAAAAATATGTTTGCGTGCGTTAAACTCCAAGGGGATTGCGATGGCCCGACGGGGAGTTCGAATGAAGCTGTCTCTTTTATTGATTCTGGCTGCGCTGGCGGCGACGGTTGGGCGGGCGCAGGCTGCCGCGCCAGACCCTGAGGCGACGCTGCGCTACATTCATGCCGCGTGGGACACGCTTACGCGATCGGACACCGATTGCAGTTCTGTTGCGGACGTGAAGGTCGCGGAGGTGTCGGTGATTTATCTGCCGGCGGAGATAGCGACTCCGCCGAACGTTGCCGCGCTTGAGCACAAGTGCAAGGTGGAAGTGAAGCACCTGCCGCGGAAGATTGAAAAGCTTGCCGATGTGCGGCCGGAAGAACTGGGGGCGCCGGGGCTGCTATATTTGCCCAATCTTTATGTTGTTCCGGGTGGACGCTTCAACGAGATGTACGGCTGGGATAGTTATTTCATTCTGCTTGGAGTAGAGGCTGACCATCACGAAGCGCTGGCCAAGGGCATCGTGGACAACTTTCTGTTTGAGGTGGAGCATTACGGTGCGGTGCTGAACGCGAACCGCACATATTATTTGACGCGCTCGCAGCCGCCGTTTTTGACCTCGATGATCCTGATGGTTTATGAAGACCCGGCCAGCTTTGCGATGACGCCGGCGGGACGCACGGAGGAAAGAGACTGGCTGGAGCACGCGTACACCGTGGCGGAGAAAGACTATTCGACGTGGACGCGGCCCGAACATCGGGCGGGCGAAACCGGCCTGGCGCGCTACTTTGACTATGGCGTTGGGCCGGTGCCGGAGATGGCCGATGACAGCACGTATTACAGCGATGTGATTCGGGCGCTCGTCGAACATCCCAGTGCGGAGGCCGCGGGGTTTCTGGTGAAAGGACCGGAGCATCCCGATGCCGTGGAAGCCGCGCGACTGAAGCAGACGAGTTGCGATGTCCGCGCGAGCGTGGTTTGCATGCGCGCGTGGTTTGGCGGCTACCGGCTGAGCCGCGACTTTTACGAGGGCGATCGCGCGATGCGCGAATCGGGATTCGACACGAGCAACCGGTTTGGGCCGTTCTCGGGTGCGACTGAACATTACGCGCCTGTGTGCCTGAACAGCCTGCTCTATCGCTACGAGCGGGACCTGGCGCATATGGCGCATCTGCTGGGCAAGCCGCAGGACGCGCGAATGTGGGATCGCAGGGCGAACGCGCGTGGTGCAGCGATCCAGCGATATCTTTGGCAACCGAAGGAGGGCGTCTTCGCGGATTATGACTTCGTCCGCCGAAGGCCATCGAGCTACGCGTTCATTGCGTCGCTCTATCCGCTGTGGGCGGGAGTGGCGACGAGGGAAGAAGCGAATCTAATGGAGGCGAAGCTGGGCGTGTTTGAGCGGCCCGGCGGGCTCTCGACAAGCAATACGAATACCGGACTGCAATGGGATGAGCCCTACGGCTGGGCGCCGACCAACTGGATTGCGGTGGCCGGGCTCGACGCGATGGGATTTCATGCCGATGCCGCGAGGATTGCGAAACATTTTGATGCGACAGTCGATGCTGGCTTCGCGGCCGACGGAACGATTCGCGAGAAGTACAACGTTGCGACGGGCAGTGCGCAGGTGACGGTGAGCGCGGGTTACACGCAGAATGTGATCGGTTTTGGATGGACGAATGCCGTGTATCTGAAATTTAGAGAGATTGCCGAGCGGCCGGCGCCGTGAGGCGGTCCCCTAGGTGTTGCACCCATTTGCGACGGAAGGACAACCGCAGATCCTTCGACTCGTCGCCGCGGCGACTCGCTCAGGATGACAAATCATTTATGTTGCGATCTCAGTTACAGGACATTAGTTCTGCAAACCGCCAAAGTCGAGACGCGCTTCGACGGGATGATTGAAACGGATCAGAGCGATCCAGAGACTGCGGTCGTCGAGGCGCCAGACCAGCGTTCCATTGAGCTCGCGTGCAATCAGGTCGGGCGAGAGATCGTGATGGAGGCCGAAGTAGCGCTCGTCGAGTTTTTCTCCGCCGAGATTCAGGAAGGGCGATGGCGGCTCATCCTTGGTGGAGAAGACGAGGGCAGCGGAATACTTTTCCGGTTCCTGGGAGGCGCGAGCGATCTGGTCCGCGGTGAAGTCATCGACCGGGAAGACGTCCCAGGGTTCCTTCACATAGCCGAGCTCAGGATGCGTCAACTCATCGGTCATGGGCCAGGCGGTGAGCACCTTGGCTGCGGGACAGAGTTTAGTGAGCTCGGCGATGCCCGCCTGGTGCATACGAACGACGCGCACGTAGGACAAATTATCTTCGGGCGCGAATCCATAGGGCGGATTGATGAAAAGAGCAGCGAAGAAAGCAAAGGCGGACAAGAGCGTAAGTCCATACCAGTAAGGCACGCGGCGGTACAAGACAGAGACGGCGAGAAACAACACCAACGGATACATGGGCAGCAGGTAGCGGGTGAGCAGGGCGCCGCCAAGAAAGCTGAAGACCAACGCGTTGACAAGGAGCAAGAGCCAGATGCGCAACAGGATCGGACGGTCGAGCCTGGGGCGCTCGTGGCCTTCGACGTCAGTACGCGGGTTGAGCAGGAGCGCAGCGAAGGCCGTGAGCACCGGCACAAAGAGGTTCATGTGCGCAGTAAGGTGCAGGATGCGATGACCGAAGGCTGCGAGAATGCGCAAGGGCGTGAGCGTCGCCTCGGCGTTGTAGCGCAGATACTCGGGATTCCCGAAGAGGAAACCGGTTCTGGCGTAGTGATAGGCATACCAGGCGGCCAGCGGGATGACGCAACTCGAGAGCCACGCGGCTTCGCGCCAGAGCTTGAGGCGCGCTGGAGCGCCGCTGCGGAAGCCTTCAACGATATCGATTGCGACCAGTGTGAGCGGGATGGCGATCGCGGTTTCTTTCGATAGCGCGGCGGCGGCAAACCAAAGCGCGGCAGCCCAGGGATTGCGGCCGCGCGCGGGCAGCGCATAGACCAATCCCCACAACGAACACGCAGCGGCAAAGATGTCGGCGTGCGCAAGCGAGCATTGAGCAAACCAGATGGGGTAAAGGCCGGTGAGCAAGACTGTCCAGAAAGCCACCGAGGCGACACCGAGAAGTCGCATCGGAAGGCGCCATACGGCGAGGAGGCCCAGCGACGCGACCATGAGCACAGCTTCGCGCGTCACTTCGGGATAGAAGCCGGAGACCTTCCACCATAGCGCGAGATAGATGCTCGGCAGCGGCGGGTGGGCGTTGGTGAGCGTGGTGGTGGGGATCAAACAACCGGTGCGGAAGAAGTCCCATGCCGCGGGAATGTAGTAGCCGGCTTCGTCCCAATAGTAGGGAACGCGCAGCAACATAAAATGGCTGGCGTAGACGGCCACGAAGACGACCGGAAAGATCATCCAGAGCGGCAACGGCGCGTCCAGGCGCGGACTCAGAATTCCTTTCAAGCGCAAGGCACGGCTCCTGCGGTCCGTTAAGGGTACTGATAGCTAATTGACCTGCCCACGCGGGAAATTCTGGTTCTGCGGCTCCAGATTGAGCGTGCCGAAGGCCTGCTCATATTGAACAATATTCTGGCCTAACACGTTCCAGAGGGCTTTGGCCTGTTGCGGACTGAGGAAGATGGCCTGGTGATTGCGGATGTTGACTTGTTCGGGACTTTCGCTGGAGGCAAGACCGAAGACGAGCTGGAAGTCCCACACGCTGACGCGCACCTGTACGCTGTTGGCGTAGGATTCGCGATAGTCAGGGGTCTGAGCGAGATTCAGTTGAGGCTGCTGCTGTGTCGGACTCATGATGCTTCCAGCTTACGCTAGAAAGCAGCTACTAGCTTCTAGCCTCTAGCTGCTAGCTCGTGATGCTGGACGAGCAGCTTTCGTGCCGCGCATACGGGCTAGAAGCCAGGAGCTAGCGGCTAAAAGCTGTTTTTCAGGTCGCCGGCCAAGGGGCACCCTTCGCACTGCGCGGTGCGTCTGCAGTGTGCTTTGCCCACGGCGACTGTGAGGGCATGAAACTCGTTGAAGAGCCGCGCTTGTGTGGATACGGGGTCGGAGGCGAAGGCCTGGCGGGTGAGGCTGGTTAGCGAGTCATAGGAGATCTGTTTGCGGCCAGATGGCGGCGACAGAAGTTGGTGACGTTCGGCGATGCGGCGCAGGTACTCATCGGCGACTGGAACGGAGTGGCCGAGCGCGTAGAGCAGGATGGCATCGGCGGTCTCCTGGCCGACGCCCGGTAGCGCGAGAAGGCGTTCGCGGAGCTCCACAGTCGGCGTTGCGGCGAGAGCTTCGAGCGACCCGTCGAATTCTTTGTCGAGCAGGTTGACGAACGCTTTCAGCGCGGGTGCTTTGCGCGTGATGAAGCCGGAGGGGCGGATGAGGCGCCGCAGTTTGGCGCGAGGGATCGCGCGCAGGCCTTCGAGTGTGAGACCGCAGGCTGCGCGGAGATTGGCGAGGGAGCGCTCGACGGCTTTCCACGCGGTGTTTTGCGTGAGATAGGCGCCGAGGATGACTTCAAAGGGCGTCTGGGCCGGCCACCAGAGTTGCGGGCCGTAGGCTCGCATCAAAACATCGTGCATGCGGCGCAGGCGCATGGCCGGGGTGTGCGGGCGGCGGGAGTTCACGGCTGCCATTAGGATAAGGTCGAGGGCGGCTGCCGCGCTCTTTGCCGTGGTGCGGCGGATGATCGAAGGAGTTTCGCATGAAGAGTCACACAGAGTATTTGGTGTTTGAAACGCGCAAGCGGCGCGAAATGGTGCATATCACCGATGAGGTGGAGGCGATTGTGGGGCGCAGCGGCGTGAAAGACGGATTGTGTTTCGTCTCGCCAATGCACATTACCGCGGCGATTTATGTGAACGATCTGGAGAGCGGGCTGATCGAGGATATCGGCAAATGGCTTGAAGAGCTTGCGCCGGCGCGACCCGATTACAAGCACCACCGCACCGGCGAGGACAACGGCGATGCTCACTTGAAGTCGCTGCTGCTGCATCACGAGACCACGCTGCCGGTGACTAATGGCAAGCTTGACCTGGGGACATGGCAGCGAGTCTTTTATGCCGAGTTCGACGGACAACGGCGAAAGCGCGTGATTGTGAAGGTGCTGGGGGTGGAGGGGGACGAGCGGAGTTAGCGGGGTTTGCGGAGTTAGCGGAGCTAGTTCGCTACGGCATTAAGCCTCCGGAGTTCATCGATCGCGCGGAATCAAGTGGTCGGGAGCGTGGCCCCGCCAACTTCGCTCGTGTGGTGGCTCAGAAGTTCATGACTTAATCCGCAGAGAGCAACCGCAGATCCTTCGACTTCGTTTGCCGCAAAAGCCGGCAAACTTCGCTCAGGATGACACCGTTGATGGTGGCTCGATTTTCAGGGACAGGACGCTAGCTCCGCCAACTCCGCTAGCCCCGCTAGCTCCGCTTACTCATCCGTGACTTTGTGCCATGTTCCCGTTGCGTCGGCCGACGCAGGCGCGGCGAAGTTGATCTGGGTGCGGGCAGGACGACGAGATCGACGCGGCGATTTTCGGCGCGGCCTTCCGGGGTTGCGTTGCCGGCGACAGGATGGTATTCGGCGTATCCGGCAGCGGAGATGCGGTCGGGCGAGATGGCCTTGAGTTCGAGAAAGAGCTGGGCGATGCCCGTGGCGCGCGCCGTGGAGAGTTCCCAGTTCGAATTGAACTGGGCGTTGTGGATGGGCACGTTGTCGGTGTGACCCTCGATGCGCAGGTCGTAGGGCGTCGCGCCCAATCTTGCGGCGATGAATCGCAGCGTGGGAAGCGCCTCCGGCTTGGGTGCGGCGGAGCCCGATTGAAAGAATCCCGCCTCGCGCAGGCTGATGACGAGGCCATCGCGGCCCATTTCGAGAGAGATGGAATGCGAGGCGACCTGGCCCGAGAGGGAGTGAGTCAGATCGAGGCGAAGACGATCGAGATCGTCCCTGATTTGAATGGGAGTGAGGATGTCTTCCGTAACGACCGAATTGGCGGACTGCGCGGATTGGGCTGTGCTGTCTTGATCGGACGAGTTGCCGGCCGAGGCCGGAGCAGGTGATGCGCCGGGAGCATTTTGAGCCATACCCATCGCATGGAAGGCGGTGTCGATGGCATGCGACACCTGCTGCTGCTTTTTCTCGTCGGCACGCGCGAATGCGTAGAGCACGACAAAGAAGCCGAAGAGCAGGGTGATGAAGTCGGCGTAGGAAACCAGCCATCGGTCGTGACCGACGCGGGCTCGAGGCACGCGGGGGTTCATGCGGCGCGCTCCTTCTGTTCGCGGCTTGCGTCGTCGAGAAAGCCGGCCAGCTTGATTTCGAGCATGCGCGGGTTGATGCCTTCAAGGATGGAGATGACACCTTCAAGCATCATTTCGCGGCGGCGATGGGCGTTGCGGATACGCATGCGCATCTTGCCGGCGAAGGGCAGGAAGAACAGGTTGGCGATGCCGACTCCGTAGATGGTGGCCACGAAGGCGACGGCGATGCCGCGGCCCACTTCATTGATGTTGTCGAGATGCTGCATGACCTGGATGAGGCCGAGCACGGCGCCAAGGATGCCGATGGTGGGGGAGAAGCCGCCGGCGGATTCGAAGACGGCGGGCAGGTGCTCCTCGTCTTCGGTCATGGAGTCGAGACTGACGCGCATGATTTTGCGCAGCTCCGCGGGCTCAGTGCCGTCGACGGCAAGCATCAGAGTTTGCTGAAGGAATGGGTCCTCGATCGACTGCAGATCGGTGTCGAGGGAAACCATGCCATTGCGGCGCGCCTTGTTGGCGAAGGCGGCGAGAAGTTGAATGAGCTGCGCGTCGTGCTCGCGGGGCGGCGCCACGAAAAGCGAGGCCAGGCTGCGGAAGGCGGCGAGCACCGTGGTGAGGGGGAACTGCAGCAAGACAGCGCCCAGGGTGCCGCCAAACACAATGAGGGCCGCGGTGGGCTGCAGGATCTGGCCCACGCTGCCGCCTTCGATGAGCAAGCCGGCAACGATGCCCGCGATGGCCAGGATGGCTCCGCTGACGCTCGCTTTGTCCATAGATAGATCCTCGATGCGAGACAGAAAACAGAGTGCCTACTTCACGGAGCCGCCGGCCGGACCGGGAGATTGAGGCGTGGCGGGTTGGTTGGCGACGTCGAGACTGGCCAGGGCAATGACGCGGGCAAAATCGTCGAACTTGTGCAGGCGCCGTGATACGACGGCCAGCAAGTGCGCGCGGTAGGCAAGTACGCGCTCCACCACTTCGGCGATCTCTTCGCGCACGATCAGCTTTTCGCCGTTGATGAGCGTCAGCATCGTATCGGGCGATGCCTCGGCGGTTTTGATGAGGTCACTATTCAGCATCATGGGGCGGCCGTTGAGGCGGGTGAGTTCGATCATCGCCGAGGCTCCTTGCAGGGGTTATCGGCGGAGGAGGGAGAGGGCTAAAAAATTAGAAAAAGCGGCCAAAAGTGTCCCATGCAGGACACAAACGGCGGGGGGATAAAGTCAGTCAAGCGCGTGCCGAAAAAGGGGCCAGATGCGACGGCTTGCCCCCCGTAAGCAGCAACCCACGCAGGAATCAAATAAGTGGGGCACTTTCGGGAGATGGGCCGCAAATCACCGCATCCAACAAGGAGAACCCCATGTCCCTGGGTGTCTTGAACAACCTCTCCGCGGTGTATGCGGAGAACAACCTGAATAGCACAAACAACAGCCTGTCGAAGACGTTGCAACAGTTATCTTCGGGCTCTAAAATCAACTCCGGCGCAGACGATGCCGCCGGCTTGTCATTGGTCGATGGCCTCCAGGCCAACCAATCGGCCTTGACACAGTCCGGAACCAATGCACAAGAGGGTGTCGGACTTTTGCAGGTCGCCGACGGCGCCCTGTCGCAGGTCACCAGCTTGCTCAACCGCGCCGTCACGCTTGCCACCGAAGCCTCCAACGGAACGCTCACCGACAAGCAGGATGCAGCAGCGAACCAGGAATACCAGTCGATCCTGTCGGAAATCTCGAACATTGGCTCCACAACGACCTACAACCAGAACAAGGTCTTTGGCACCAACGTTAGCGTCTACACGGGGGACTCATCTTCTACGGGCGCTTCGCAAGATACACTGCACCTCGCCAACCTCTCGTCTTCGTATGTGGGCGATACGGGCGGCTCTATGCAGTATTCGTCTGGTACCAACGTGTTCATCAACTTGTCCAAAACCCCTACCAACCTCGCGGTCAGCGGTGATGCCGTTACTGAAACGACTGGTCTCTCCTTCTCCGTTTGGGACAACACCACTGCACAGGCTGTGACCAAGACCTTTACGGGTGCAACCGTGCAGGATCTGGTGGGTGCAATAAACGGCGCTGGGCTGGGCGTAACCGCCAGCCTCACAACCAACGCCGACGCCACCGGCGCCACGGGGGCGGCCGGCCTCGAGACTGGCATCATGCTCTCCGGCAATGTCAGCTACAGCTCCGGAGGCTCGGCCTCTGCGTCGAGTGGCGTTGTCCTGAGCGCCAGCGACGTCGCAGACGAAGTAGCACTCGGCGGCGACCAGTCGACCCCATCCACGCCCACCAGCCACAGTGGCATAGCCACGATCAGCTACAACTCGGTAAGCGACACACACGCCAACCTTTCCACAACCGACCTGAGCGACCAAAACGATGCCGAAGCGGCGTTGACCAGTCTAAACACCGCGATCTCCGACGTGGCGGCCCAGGATGGCTACCTCGGCGCGCAGATCAACACGCTGAGTGCCGTCAGCAGCGTGCTCAGCACGCAATCTGAAAACGTGCAGGCGGCGCAAAACGCAGTCCAGGCCACCGACTACGCGTCTGCGTCCTCCAACATGTCGAAGTACGAAATCCTGAGCCAGACCGGCATCTCGGCTTTGGCGCAGGCCAACAGCGTGCAGCAGGAAGTGACCAAGCTGTTGCAATAACGAACCCGGCAGAAATGCCGATAACCAAAGGGGGCGTCCAGTGGCGCCCCTCTTTGCATGAGCGGAAACGGCTTGCGGCGATGAGATTTCTCCAATCTGGCACTCAAGCCGGTTGGATCGCAAGCTGCATGGGTTTTCTCTGGAGGTTGGAATGGGCACAGTCGGACTGAGTTTCGGTTCGCCGACGAGCGGCGCGGGATTCAACGTAAGCTCGACGGTCAGCGAGATCGTGGGCAACCTCGAGAACGTGGAGACGCCCTGGAAGAACCAGCTGACCTCTCTCGAGAGCCAGGACACGGCGATTTCGAACCTGGGCACTTTGTTTTCGAATCTCTCGAACGACGCGAGCGCACTCACCGATTTTCAAGGGGTCCTGGCGCAAAAAGAGGGATCAAGCTCGGACACCGGCGTTCTGGAACTGACCGCGGCAAACTCTACGGCAACGGCGGGAACGCACACCGTGGTGGTGAATAACCTGGCGCAGACGGCGAGCGGGTACCTGGACGAAATTACGAACGCGTCGGACGCGCTGGCCGGTTCGCTCACCATTCAGATGGGAAACGGGACGGCGAAGACGGTAGTGATTGGCGCGGCACCCAGCTCGCTGGCGGCGAACACGATTTACACGGGGAGCGGAGCCAACACGCTTCCCAAGCTGGCTTCAGCGATTAGTTCGGCCAACCTGGGCGTCACGGCCAACGTATTGACCGATTCCTCGGGCTCGCGACTCAGCCTCGTCTCGAATACTTCCGGCTCAGCCGGGAAGACGACGATCACGTCGCAGCTCACCGATGCCAAGCTGGTATCGACGACAAACACCACGGGCGCCATCAATTACAACTCCACCGTGGGCGCCAAGGACGCGTCCTTAGTGATTGACGGGGTGCCTCTGACGAGCGCGTCAAACACGGTGACGAATCTCATTCCCGGCGTAACGTTCCAGTTGCTGGCGCCGAGCGCACAGGAATCGGACGGCAACCTGGAACCGGTACAGGTGGTGATCTCCAATGACAACTCGGGCGTGGAAAGCGCGGTGAACCATTTTGTGACCGACTACAACGCGCTGATCAAGGCCGTCAACACGCAGGAGGGATACGACAGCACGGGGAAGCCTGAGCCGCTTTTCGGCTCGCCGACGGTGTCGCTGCTGCAACAGCAATTGCTGAGCAGCCTGAATACGCAAAGCCCGAACGGATATCTCGACGGGATCGCGGCGAACAATGGGACGACACTATCCGGCTCCATGACCATACAGGTTGGCAACAAGACCGCGGAGACGATTGTGATCGGCGCGGTACCGAGTTCGCCGGCCGCAAACACGATCTACACCGGATCGGGAAGCGATTTCAATACGCTTTCCGGCCTGGCGAATGCCATCTCCGCGGCTAACATCGGCGTCACGGCCGGAGTTGCAACATCGAACGGAGAATCCACGCTTACGCTAACATCGCAGACCGCCGGGGCGAACGGGGCGCTCGGGGTGACCTCGGCGATTGTGGCGAGCGCGCCGACAGCGCAAACCTATGTTGACTCCGGCTACACCAGCACGACTGCGGACAGCGGCACACTGGGCACTGTGGGAGACGCGAGCGACACGCTGACGGGCTCCATCTCCATTCGAGTGGGTAACGGGACGGCGGAGAGTATCGTGATGGGCGCCGCGCCCGCTTCTCCCGCGGCCAACACGATCTACACCGGCAGCGGAGCGGATACGTTATCCGACGTGATGGATGCGATCAACAACGCGCAGCTTGGAGTGAGCGCGAATCTGACGAGTGCGGGAACGGGAATCACGCTGACTTCGTCGCAGGTGGGCGCGGCCGGAGCGCTTGCGGTCGCGTCAAGTCTTGCCGACACGACGAGCCTGACGAATACAACCCTCAACTACAACAACTCGTCCGATATCAACAGCCTGACCGCGCTCGGCGTCAGCGTGAACAACGACGGCTCGCTGACGTTAGACGCAAACGCGCTGGATTCGCTGCTGAACTCGGACTACAACAGCTTGGTTGGGTTCTTCCAGAATGCGAACAGCTGGGGACAAACCTTCTCGACCATGCTGACCAATGCGGGCTCGAGTTCATCGACAGGGATCCTGGCGCTGGCGGCCAAATCGAACAGCAATACGGAATCGACGCTGAACGCGGAAGTCACGAAGGAAGACAGTTACATTGCAACGCAGAAAACAAAACTGACTGCGGAGTTGAACCAGGCCAACCAGATCATGCAGCAGTTGCCGTCGGAGTTGAACGGAATGAACGAGCTGTATTCGGCGATCACGGGCTACAACCAGGGTTCGAACGGCTAGGGAGAGACCGATGGGGAATTACCGGGAACACGCACTGGAAGGCGCATCGGCCGTGGAGCTGGTGGTGGCGCTCTACGACGGCATGATCCGCTTTTTGTATGCGGCCATTGCGGCGGTGGAACGGGGCGATGCCGAGGGGCGAAGAGCGGCGGTGAAACGCGCGCTGGACATCATTGTTCATCTACAGGCGCGCCTGCGCATGGATGTAGGCGGGCGGCCGGCGGAGTCGCTGAGCGATTTTTATGCAGCGATTTTTGCCGAGATTCTGCAGGCCTCGCAAGCGGCTACGCGGGCCAAGTTCCAACATGCTATCGGTTGCGTTCGAAATGTGCGCGACGCCTGGCGCGAGGTGGCGAAGAATCAGAGCGCGGGCCCGGCGCGATCAGGAGCACTAACGATGCCTTCAAGTCCGGGGCCGGAATCTGCGGCGGGAGGGGAATCGGCGGCGACAGGATCGAACTGGACGGCATGAACGCAGGAGCGAGGGATGCGCTGATTTGCGATTTGCTGGATTTTGGGCCTTGATTTCTGGCATTCTCTGGCAGGGGTGCCCCGCTTTCGATGAAGCGAGGGTGGACGGTGGAGCCACGGCATTTTAGGAAACAATGCGAGGTTTTTGCCTGCGTGCAAGGTCTTCGTTCCTTGTGGTCGCGCCGACTTTGGTACAGTGGCTTTCAC
>Ga0116219_10001237_pt1 | contig 24365 bp, 37 predicted proteins | sample Sb_taG_4_FD_91019 | JGI IMG/M metagenome (GOLD analysis project Ga0116219, IMG submission 91019) | Peat soil microbial communities from Weissenstadt, Germany - Sb_50d_6_BS metaG | ecosystem: Environmental > Terrestrial > Soil > Wetlands > Peat | place: Germany: Weissenstadt | collected 2010-09-21
AGAGTGGAACCCGTGACCAATCCCGAAGTTCGAGCCGCGCATTATCCCTTGGGCAAGCACAGAGGGATGGAAGCGGAGCTTCCAGTGGAGAAAGATGCTCAGGGCCAACAGGACTGTATCTGCTGGACTCCATCCCACAGCGGCATTCAGGCAAAGCACGGTCATTCTTTTTCTTCGTACTCATCCGTTTGCTGAGGGAACTCCGCACCCCAAATCTGCTTTCCCGGCTCCAAGCACTCAGCCCCGATTTGCTTCTCCGAGGAGCCCTCGCGAGCAACGATCCATGTGACTCGGAATTGGGCTTGCATATGGCGGTATTGAATTACAATCTCATCTCCAACCTTCATCTCGCTTCTATAACCACCCAACTGCACACCATGGTTGCTCACATCGAGAGTATGCGCGAGATGGCTCTCTTCACTCCCGGCGATCCAGAGTCGCACTGGTAACACCGATTTGATTCTCTTCGACCGCCGTTTGCCTATGCGAAATCGAGGCATGTTCCACGCTCACTCCGAGTAGCCGTCGTCGGTCGTGTCGTCATCATCGTCATCTTCTTTTTCTTTCTTACGGTCACCTTCCTCTTCGTCCTTTTCCTCGTCTGGCTTTTGGCGAAGGAAAACGTCGTCGGCTGCCGACCGATGAGGAGGGTATTAGTCGGGGCATTCTGGATGTGTTCTGCTCATGTCCAATGGTACGCCCCGTACCCCTTGGCAAAACATCCCCCTTCTAATCGACATCAGCAACTTTCAGTTGCGCGGTTTGCTGGAGAAAATGGAAGTTGATCGAGCTATCGAAGCCTTAACTTCTTCAGAGTTGGTGCGACTCCAGAAATTCGCCGACTTCCGGGTTCGAGGTCTCGGGCGGGCCGCCCGTGGCAGGACGGGAGCAGACTTGCTCGGGGAAGCCGTGCTGCGGACGTTGATAGGGGCAGAGGACACTCAGAGGGGCAGACACTGGAACAAAGATGTCGATTTCGAGTTGCACCTCAAAGGGGCCATTCGGGGCATTTCTAGCTGCTGGAGGCGGCATTTCAAGGAGAAGGAAGCCTATCTGGTATCGGAACTCCCTATACACGATGCTAAGGGACGAGAACAGTCGCCGCTCGACAATGTGCCGCAAGAAAATTCTTTGACTTCTTCAGCGCACGCAGCACCAGACGAGCTTTTGATCGAAAAGGAGAAGGAAGAACGGGTCCTCACGATATTCAAAGACGACCCCGAAGCCGCTCAAGTGGTTCAGGGGTTACTGGACAAATTGAAGAAGGATGAAATCATGTCGAAGTATGGTCTTGGCGAAAAACAGTACGCGGCTGCGGTGAGGCGAATCCGGGTGAAACTGCTGGGACGAAGAAACGGTGGGAGCAAGGAGTGAGAAACATGGCAGACAAAGAGAATCACGATGAGCGTCTGGAGAGACTCATGAACCAGTTGGCCGAGTCCGTGCTTGGGCTATCGGATGAAGCCATCCTTGCCGAGACCATTGAAGCTGGGTTTGATCCGGAGCAAGAAGCTGAGCGCACGCGCTTAGTCCTTCGACAGGCGTCGAAGGCATTTGATAATGTGAACAACCGCCTTTCAAATCTTGGTCACTCGATCAATCCACATGATTGGCGCAGCGGTCAGGGGAGCTATCACAACAACTGCCTAAACTGCGGTTCATCGGTGAGTTTCACCACTGCAACTGGCGAAATGCGAGGGGACGCTTTAGGCGGGCTATGCCCTGAGAGTGACCAGTACACGATCCGCAGACGGGACCCGTCTCGCTGAGGAAGCCGCGCTAGTTGAGAAAGTGGTAGGGACTTTCGTCAGACAGGAGCGAACTATGACCGACCCCGGCGTTCAACTAGTGAGGGAGTGGCTTCAGCGCCAACCGTTCAGTCTCAGATTTCTCACGCTCCTTCTCTTCATGGAAGAAGCGGTCAGGGAGCAATTTGGCGAGGAGACTCTGAAGAGTTTTGAGGATGAGCTTAAAAAGGCGTGTCGAAAACTGCCAATGCCAGCGGGAGAAGCAAACTAAGTGAACCAACTTAAAGCGTTCGCGAGCCCATGGACTTCGGACGACGGCACCAGCGAAAGGTATTTCGACTACGTCCTGAAGAAGACGACCAAGAATTGACCGCCACCCGCTGACAACGGCGTAGCATTACTCTGGCTTAGGATTGCGGTAGCTCGAATGTAATTTCAAGAACCTCAGTGGTTTCTTTCGGTGCAGCTTCAAACCTCCACTTGGACACCGCATCGGTAGCCGATTCGATCAGCGCCGGGCTCCCCCCTAGCACCTTCGTGGACTTAACCCTCCCGTTTGCTCGGACGACAACTTCCAGCTTGACCACACCACTAACGTGCATGAGCTTCGCGAGGTCTGGATAAAGGGGAGCGATTTTCCTGACTACCTTGCGTTCCGGCTGGCCCTCCGTCTGAGCCGTGCTGGTCCGTGTGGACAGAGCGGCCAATAGTGCCGCTGCGACGATCAAGATGCCTACTCGACGCATGGGGATGGACCCGTCTGATTTACTTTATCGGCGGGCGCTACGAGGGGGAAGTGTCGAAGGTAATGGGATTCTCAGTCCGCTTCTCGTTGTTGGTTGCCGCCATTGTGCGTCTACCAAGGCTGGGTTCGGATGCCCTTCAGGAAGCCGATTCTGCGGGGATTTAGCTGCCCCGGAGGATTTGGGTCGGTTGAGCGTTTCATAGGTGCAGGAACCCTTTGTGACCACCCCAGCGACCGTATACGGAGCCATGGTGACTGGTGACTGGGCATTGCGACTCGCTAGGCTACTGGCGGGAAGCTCTCTTCATCGCTTCCGCTACCCACGGCGAAATTCCGTGCGCCGCGAAAGGCTGGTATACGGAAGGAACAACTCCATCGCTTTCCCTCGCCTTGAGCGTTTGTACGCCATGACATCTCTTGTATTTCCTGCCGCTTCCACAGGGGCATGGTGCGTTTCTGACTATGATTTTCATGGTTTCCCCCCTAGATGGCACTATGGCCGCCAGCCGAGCTTTCGCAGAATCCGTAATCGCGTTTGGCTACCCGCATGGTCGGAGGTCGAGTGCCCGTAGCTCGAAGCACTTCCAGCAAGAGCACTTGAAATCCTTGTCGTCGGGGATTGCCGAGTGGCCGCACTTGTTGCAGATGAACCTGCCGTCCGACCGGGCTATCATCTGCCTGAACTCGTCGTCCAAGACGCAGTAGGGGCAACGGACTACGGTCGTAGTCATGGCGATATCACCCCACACATTTGTTTTGGGCTGAAGTCCCGTTGCCGTGGATTCTACCCGGTAACGATTAAAGGAATGTGAAAATTGGGTAGTGGGCTGTTGTGAATTAGCGGCGAGGGAATCTATCCTCCGTTGGCTTCAAGCAATCTTCTTCTCCTGCTGCGCCAACGAAACAGGTGTACTTATAACTTCTGCGGGCTTGGGATCGAAAACCCCCAGTGCCTCTCCATGATCCCCATTGTTGAGCGAACGCGGCTGCGTCCGCCAGTTCAATTCTTCCAGCCGCTTTCGCATCTCCTCTCCGTACTTTTCACGGGCATTGCAAAGTTCACAGTCCGGATGGTGGATTCTCAGGAGGGACAACAGGTAGCACTTCCAACCTAGCTGGTTCACGGGCCCACCTCGCCGGGTTCAGGTCATTCGCCTCTCCGGTCTGGCGTCCACGGCGGGAACTGCTCTTCGGGGAGGTGGGACACATTATGCCACACGGAGGGGGTGTGGATTTCAACAAAATTGGGTTAAATCTCGATGCGTGGAGATCGCGAACACGTTAGTTACCTTGTCGCTCACCCTCTGCTCAGGCATGCTCGAAAAATGCGGGGAATCGAACAGTTCGCAGGCTTGGACTTGCCGGAAAGCACTCCGGAGTCAATCTGCGCCGCTGTGGCCAACATCTTCCACGTAAGAGAAACGGAAGTCGGACTGCTGGAGCTTAGCGGAAGGCTGCTGAACTTCCTATATCCGGCTGAGTTGAAAGCGGCGGGGGCGATTCCTCTTTCCAGTTCGGCGGTGGCAGCCCGCACAGCGCGGACCAAGCAGGCGGAACTTTTCAATGACTTCACGCAAGTGAAACATTTCAGCATTTTTGAACTGGTCAAACTAGGTGACACCGGGCTGGATGACCAAGTAATTCAGAAGCTCATGTCTGCGCCCGTTCTTGCCGAGAACGGAGAAGTAATTGGCGTGATTCAAGTCTCCCGCAAGGCCCCACGCCCAGCCGCAGCGGGGGACTTCACTCCCTACGATCTACAGAAACTGGTATCGGTTGCTCGCTTGGTTGGAAGACTGATGGCCAAGGGCAAAAGCATTGCCCAAGCAAGCTCAGCCTAAAATGGGCTTGCGCATTGTTACCGCAACATCACCCCGCAGGAGTTCGAGTTATCGCATTTAAGGCCGCAAAACAAAACGCTCTGCCACGGAGACAAGAGGAAGACTTCTAGACTCGGATTCGGCAGAACGCTCGCTCTTTGCACAGAATTGAGCGATTGGGTTCCCGCCCGAAACCGTGTTCCGCAGATACACAATGTCGGGCTTAGAATATGCCTTATGGCTAAGAAAACAGACATGAGCGGTTCATCCCTCTGGATTGTAACGATTGTTTTGTTGGCGCTGGCTGTATGGATGTACTTTAAGCGATAGGCCAACGTTAAACCGTTGGCCCAGTCTAAGCCGCCTATTTCTTCTTTGCAGCTTTCAACTTCGCCCACCTCGCCCTTTGTGCCGCCGCGATTCGCTTTCTGCCTGCTACTGATATGGTTCGCTTTGGTTTCGGCGCCCGACTCTTCGCCTTCGCCCATCGCGCTTTCTGCGCGAGACTCATCCGCTTGCGAGCCAACGCTGACACCCCACGCTTCGGTTTGGTGGAATTACGCCCGCCGCCCAACTTGCCAAGAACTGAAAGAGCCGCGTCAACATGACGAAGCTCATTCACCAGATTCGTTCTCACTGCCCTCAACTTCGACACAAAGCCAGCTAGTCCCGTTAGATTTGTCATGAATCCCCCTCGGCAGGGGATTGTAATTGATCGGCTCTGTTTCTAAGCGGCTGCTGGCCCTGTGCCGCCTCAATGCGCAGTTGCTTACAAAAGGGTGAATGAATCGCTCGTTGAAAAAAGGCCAATCAGTAAGGCGTGGGAAGACTGACGGCCGATCAGTCGAGCGCCCTTTTGGAGAAGTGATAGATCGGCTCGTGGCTAGGTTGCTGTGCGCCAATGGTGTGCGTGATTTCAGGTCAGGCACCCGCAAGTGGCACGGAGAGGTCGTCTGGATCGTGAATGATAAAAGGACTGTCAGTATTACAAAAGCAAGGGCCGGGAAGATCCAATTTATCAAGTCTCTCACCAAGTCTCGGCGCTAACCTTGGTAGCCTGCAGCGCTAGTGCAAGCGAGAGGATAGGGGAAGAGGACGATGAGAGCGCTATCCGATTCCGATCTGTAGCAACGGAGGAGCATAATGGGTTTTGTACGTCAATCACAGAGCAGATGGCGCTTCGGGATCTTCACCGCGAATCCAATGGTGACTAGGGACGTTCATGACTCCGACTAGCCCTTTGGCTTTCTTATGGGCGGCCTCCCGGATCGATATCATCTCGACGAAATAAATGATAGCGGCCCGCACCAGCTGCAGACTCTCGATGAGGTGCGATTCGAACTCCGAAACGCCGCAGTGCTCGATGTAGTCGGAGACCCTGCTCGGCGTACACCCAATGTCGTGCAGCACCGTAAATCGATGCGTAGAAGCGTGACGATAGGCTTTTTTCTGGTGCAGAGCGCCATTTTCGCCGATATCCAACGAAAGCTCAGCCAACGCGAGGATGGCGGTGTTGCCCGCCTGAATTTCCGGTTGCAGTGCCGGATGCCAGGCGAGCGGCTGCCCTTTTTTGACCACGAGCCAGCGGTTTGAGAAATACACGTTCTTGTAGGGACCGGGAACGGAGAAAAGCTCGCTCGTCGCAACGGCTACCTTGTCCAGCACGTCGATGCAGGCCCGCTGCGCCAATGAGAGCATGGATGGCGCAACTCCGTACACCGCATAGTACCAGAGTGTCGGAATAGAACCCAGTGTCGGGTAACTTATCGGAAAGAGCTTTATACGCCAGATACCGCGCTGCGAGGAAATCCGACTTCAGAACGTTGAACATCGCGAACAATGGGGGTACTCCCGAGTTCGCCGAACTTTCTGTGAAGGACTGAATCCGGAGAGAGTCCCAGCGTTTCAGCGAACAGTCCAGTCCCTCGATGGTTGGGGAAAGTGCAAGCCTGTGGCGCGCTACGAATTTTTCGTAGTCGGTGGCCTGGCTCACGTCTGGCATTGCGCCCGCGTCCACTGGCTGCTGCATCAGCTTTTCAAGACCTCTGTATTCTTTTGGACCAATCAGTTCCCTGATTCTGTCCGGGTGTTTTCTGGCGTCTTTCAAGTGCCGGGAGGCGACGGAACGGAGGATTGATGCATTACCGATTCGCCTCTTTATGCATCGCAACAGAATCTTGGCGGCTCCAGTAGATGCAACGCCGTTGGTGCCATCGTCCTGAAGCGCCCGACTGTAGGCGTCGTATGCTTCAACCCAGCGATGCGCTTTCAGGAAGGCGTTACCCAGGTTGGTCCACGCTTGAGAGGAAATGGGGCCGTGCTTATCGGTTGATGCTGTGTGTTGGAATAGCCAGCGCGCCTTCTGCCTGATCACTGCCGTCTGAAGATACCAGTCAAAACCGGTATGAGTCTGCAGATCTGCAAGAGCAACAAACCCATTCCCGAGGTTGTAGGAGCATATGGGATCGCCGAGGCGCGTTCTGAGCAAATCCTCGAAAACGGCGATGCCGTCTTCGATAGCTGTCTTGTCTCCCAGGCACGCTCCTGCCTCTATAAAGATACTTGCCTTAAGGCTAGTGAACAGCTTGCTTTTCGCGGACGGCCCATAAGGGAGAAGACGAGCTTCGGCGAGCGCCTTGGCGGGATCTTCATCAAGCAAGGAAGTGAGCCTTGCGCGTTGCAGATCGAATTTCTTGAGTTGTACGGAGACTTTGACCATCGTTCGCTCATGTTTTCGCTGCTCTTGTCATCATGCGCCGAAACATTTCCGCCTGTTCAATGGCGTCATCGAGCGCGTTGTGAGTATGGCGCGACGCGCCTTTGAACTCCGTTTGGATACGGCTCGACCGCGTATCTTCCCAAGTGCAGTCCGTCATGCCCATGTAATAGGACTTTATATCGACGCCGCCGAATCCGAAGGGGTTCTCGCCCAGATACTGGTGGAAGTAAAAGCTAACAAACGCCCAATCAAAGGTTGCGTTGAAGCCCACGAACACAGGTTTTGCCGTTTTCGCAACGCTTGCAAGCCAGTTGCGAAAGGCCGTCATCGCTTCTTTAGGTTCGCGCCCGGTGCGCATGAAGTCTGCCAATGTCCGTCCGATGACCTTCATCGCGTCGGGCACTGAATTCTCGTTCACCGGCTTCAGTTCAACATAGAAAGTCTTCTTCGGATCATCCACCGCCACGGCGCCGAGCGTCGGAACTTCTTGCCTGCGATCTTCGCCTCCTCCTCCCGCATCCGTTCCATGTCATCGAGAAACTTCAAGAACATGATCCAGGTGAGCATCGGCAGGCGGTCAAGGTCGCCGTTCAAGCCCTTGTCTTTCCGCATAGTGTCGCGGCAGGACTTGACCAAGCTTGCAAGCTGCTGGGCAGTGGACTTCGGGAGTTCTGCTTTCTTTCTTTGACGGGCCATAGTTCGAGAATTAAGTTTATGAAGCGTACAGAAATGCTTGCATCTGTTGCACAGCAGAGCGCAGTTTGTCGGCGCCGCCGAACAACGCCGCTATTTCAATAACAGTTCCGCGCTCGGAGATCGGCGGAAACTTCAAAATCTCGGGAATCTGGAACTGCGCGGTACCGTATTCGATGTACTTGTCGAGCATCTCGTGCAAAATCTCTCGCGCCGGCGCGCCGTACTGCTCGAAGAAGTCCCTTTTCTCCTTGCGCAGCATCTCAGCCCGTTCTCTTCGCGTCCGGAGAGGCGCATTAAAGGCAACATGGCACAGGAGGTCGAATGGGTCTGCCTCCGGTTGCTCTGCGACTTCGGCGAGCTTCTCAAAGGAAATTCCCCGATCCTCAAGTGCTTGGATGATCTCAGACCGCTCCTCCGCGTTGCCCCACTTTGACCGGAGTGTAGCCGCTGACGGGCACATACTGCGCACTTTTTCAGCGGTGTAGTCAGTAAATTTCACCACACGTAGCTGCTTACCCGTGGCGTCGAGCTCATAGACAAGGTGGGTGGCAATTTCGACGTTGCCGCCATCGACGTAGTACTTCTGCTTCGGTTCCCTCGGTTCTTCTTCAGGCTTCACCTCTCCCGCCTTTTCAATTTCTGCCCGATCTTCAGCATTTTCCTCCTGGACCACTTCCGTTTCCACCGGCTTGCCGGATTCATCCATCTTTTCTTGCGTGATCAGCGCCGGTTCTCCGTCGAAGTCCGGATCGGCAAAGAGCCGCGTCGCGCTCCCCGTGTAATCGAGGATGTTGAAATAAAGTTTTCCGTAGTCGTCCCGCACTCGCGTGCCTCGCCCGATGATCTGCTTGAAGTCGGTCATGGAGTTGATGACGCGCGCAAGTACTATGTTCTTGCAGGTCGGCACATCCACGCCGGTGGTCAGCATCTGCGACGTGGTCACGATGGTCGGCACAACTGTCTCCACGTCCATGAAACGATCCAGGAATCCTCGACCGATATCGCCCTCGTCGGAGACGATTCGGGCCACATAGTCGGGTTGCTCCTTCACAATATCTGCACTGCAGTTGTTTAGGTCCTTGCGCATCTCCTCGGCGTGTTCCTGGTCGACGCAGAAGACGATGGTCTTGCCGAATCGGTCCGTGTTCCTCAAGAACTCCGTGAGATTCCACGCAATTGCCTCGGTACGTGCTTTCAAAGCAATTATCCGCTCAAAGTCTTTTGTGCCGTATTCGCCGTCTGGAATCTCCCGCCCATAGCGGTCGACTTCGCCTTTGGTTGGCCTCCAGCCGGTTGCGTCCACAGTGGAAACGATCCGGTGAACGCGGTACGGCGCCAGAAATCCGTCGTCAATGCCTTGTTTCAGGCTGTAGATATACAGCGGATTGCCGAAGTACTTGTAGGTGTCCTTGTTGTCAAGACGGAGCGGCGTTGCCGTCATGCCGATCTGGAACGCCGGCTCAAAATACTCTAGAATCTCGCGCCAGTTGCTTTCGTCCCGCGCGCTGCCGCGGTGGCACTCATCTACGATGATGAGATCGAAAAAGTCTTTGGCGAATTCCCGATAGAGCCCCGGACGTCGTTCATCCCGCGCAATCGCTTGGTACGTCGCGAAATACATTTGGCGGCTCTTTTCGGCTCTGCCCTCGATCTTCCAGCGCGCATCCCCGAACGGCGTGAAAATCTTGTCCTTTGGGTCATCAACGAGAATGTTCCGGTCGGCGAGATAGAGAATCCGCGGACGGCGATATTCGCCGGTTCGGTTCCAGCGCGAGTTCCAGAGCTTATAGCAGAGTTGGAAAGCGATGACCGTTTTGCCGGTGCCAGTTGCCAGCGTCAGGAGCACACGGTGCTTGCCTTGCAGGATGGCCTGCACCGCTCGGTTGATCGCGATTTCCTGGTAATAGCGAGGCGATTTGCCCGAGAGGTGATAGTACGGCGCGAGCACCCGCTCCGTGATCTCATCCGAGATTCCCTCAGCTGCCTTGAGCCGCTTCCAAAGCTCATCGGCGGTTGGGAACGCATCAAGATCGTTGTCACGGCCCGTCAAGAAGTCGTGTTCGACAATTCCGTGCCCGTTCGTGGAATACGCAAACTTCAGCCCGAGGATCTCGGCATATTCTTTCGCCTGCTGGAGACCGTCGCCCGGTTTTTCGTATACCGACTTCGCCTCTACCACCGCAATTGAAAAGTCCCGCCGGTAGCGGAGCAGATAATCCGCCCGCTTCTGCGGACGGCGCTTCACCTTGTCGCCCACGATCACGATGCGGCCATCAGTGAAGGTCTTCTGTTCGCTGATCTGATCGTCGGTCCAGCCAGCGGCATAGAGCCTCGGAACGACGTACTTGCGACAGGTGTCGGCTTCGGTGAGACGATGCGACGGCAATGACATGTACGTAAACTGTTGATAGTACCGCAGAAACGCGGCTGGGGAAGTAACCTCTTCATCCTATCCCGTTTTCGTGAAACCAGCAAAATACTCGCCTGGAACGAGAAAAGAGCCCGGGTGACTGGCTCTAGAAAGTGCTTCTTTCTTCGACAACGTCGGGCAAAAGGGACTCGGGTATCTGAGTCGCAGCCACGATCCTTGTCATCTCCCCACGATTTGCGTTAAAAACAATAAATACCGGGCAGGAGAAGCGTAGTGGACATTGAAAAAATTCCTGAAATTGTTCTCAGCACTCTCGGTTTCAACGCCTCACTGCTGGCATTGTTGCTGGCTGCCCAAGGGTACGTCGCGGGACGATTGCCACCAGCCGGAGCGGGGCTTTTGCACCGACGCGTTCTTTCGATCGTGCCAGGCCTGCTGTTCTCTCTATGGGGCGTATTTTGGGTCGCCTTTAAGTATCACGGTCTAACGCGAGCGGTTTCGCGTCAAGAAACAGCCGTTTTCGCTGCAGCATGGATCAACGATTTTTGGTCCTTTTATTTGATACTTGTGGCTGCAATTGTCGCGACGGGAGTAGCTGCAGCTATGGCTCGAAATCCGCAGGAGTGAATCATCAACATGCGAGCGCTTCTCCTATTCGTCGGTCTCAGTGCACTGCCATTCACCTTGAGTCCCCAGCAGCATGAAGAACACGCTACCGCCATGCAGAAGGAAGACCTGGCGCTGAAAAAGTACTCGATTGCCGTGGCGGCAGTCGGCGACACACCAGACAGTGTGGCCGCAAGCGAGACGATACTCGATCACGTTGAGAGCAAGCTCCAATCGGATGCCCATATCCATCTGTCCGGTCATCGAATGGCGGCATCGCGCTCCGAGCTTTCGAATGTGAGCATTTGGAAGTACGGACGTGAAGAAAATGCGGATGGGGTTGCCGTTCTGCAGTTTGAACGTGGTACGACCGGGGAAAAGGGCCGCGTCTACGTTTGGACGGCAACAACCTTTGGTCCCGTGCCGGATAAGCCGGCGCTCGTCGAGACAGTGGATACCGGCGGCCTACGAGTGGAACAGGTATCGAGAATTGCAGCGGTGATGGAGCAAGCAGCGTCGCACGGGCAGGAAGTCGCTCTCGAATTGTACATCTACACGGTTCCGGCAAAATCTCTATTCACCGTGGGTAGATCTCCGTCTCAACCAACGGACGAGAAGGGGTTCGGGCACTGGATAGGAACGCAGGAGGAGGGCCTCCTCGTCTTGGCTGCATCCAACGAACCCGATTACGAGCCCGCGACTCAGCAAGTGCAAGTCAAAGGAGACCCAGGTCAAAGCATCGTCCGCGAAAACATCAAATTTAATTTGAAGAAGCGGCCGAAACGAAAAAGCCCCTGAGCTGGGGGTTTAATGTGGATGTTGGTTCTTTCCGCGAGATGGCCGAGAGCGTTCTGTCTGTGTCATCACGATTGTGAGTATTGCAATAAGACAGGAGACAAACAACTCAACAGGCGGCCCAGAAGTGATGGGCTCGTCAGAAAGGTTACAGTCCTAGCGGTTTTTCGATTGCTGAAAAGACCGTCCGGGCCGCTTATCCGCAGCGGCCCGGAGTCTCACCTAGCGCCGGTGACTTCATCGAAAAGCAATTCTTGTCTTGTGTCCCTTGGCGCATATTCCAACGCGCCGCCTCCGCCGCGCGTCGCGCCGGTGAACCTTACGCGCGACCCCCTCGCGGAAGATGGTATCAAGGGGAAATAATGCAGCATTCTTTGCGATTGTCGTAGCGGTTCACTTGCGCGACCGCGGATTTCAAATCGTCGCTGACAACGGATAGCGACCAAAAGCGATACACTTCCTCGCTTGTTCCGGCCACTCTAGGAGATCACAGCCAACGGCTCCATCATATCCGTCGCCAGGCATTCTTGTTTCGTTGTTAACCGCCAGAGCGTTTAAGGGAGGCCAACCGTTCTTATCGCACCACTCGGCAATCTCACCAAGGTAGCGACCAACGCAGTGCGTAAGAAACGGCACGCCGGCCAGTTCACAGAGAGTACCGTAGGGCATCACGCTCCGGCCTATCATGCCATCATGTACGTCCTTTGGTTTGCCGACTCCAAGTTGCCGACAGACTTGCTCATGGTGCCGCAAAAGCTCTCTAGCGAGCACCTGTGCCTCTAGAGTGTGCAAGGTGTTTGTCTTTGTTTTCGCGGACATTTTCTTATTCTCCTTTTTGGTGTAAATGGAAAAAGCCTTCGCGCGTGAGAACGCGAAGGCTTCGTGAAATTTCTTGTTAGTTGCGGAGCGAGCACAGACTTTAGTTAGGCGGCGAGCTTATCGACCACAAGTTCCGGCGCTGCCTTCCTCCGTACCCGTTTTCTCCTGACTGAAGACTTAATCTCAGAGAAGAGATTGGAGCTTGCGCCCTGCGGCAAAATAATGGTCAGTTCCACTCGTTTGCCGATCCGTTTTACGTGCACCTTAACCCTTTCATAAAATCCTTTTTTTCGGGCCATTGTATTTTTCTCCTTCCGTCTTAGACGAAAAAAGCCCGGCTCGAAGGAGCCAGGCTTTTGTCGGTTTGAATTTTTGCAGCCCTACGCCAAACGGCCCCTTTTCAGGGGCCGTCGCGCACACTACGCTGCACCCCAATTATAGCAACCTACCGGCTAATTTTGTGCACGAAATTTGTGATTCTCTGGTTATCGAGTGTACGGATGGGGATCATCTGCGTTTCTTCTTCGCACTTCCGTGGCTGTGGTGCTTGGACAAAGGCTCTTCGCAGCGGTGAGTGATCTTTCCGGTTTCGGGATTGCTTTGATTGTGGCAATCTATTCCGCACTCAAGAGGCTTTCAGTCCAAGCCGGACTCGTTATCCTTGGCGACCTTAGCATTCAAGGAAATATCAAGCCGATGCGTTCACTGGCCGAACCGTTGCAGGTTGCGCTGGACAACGGTGCTCGAAAAGCTCTGATTCCATTGGAAAACAAGCGGAACTTTCTCGAAGTATCCGGTGATATTGTCGAGCGAGTTGATCCTATCTTCTTCTCCGATCCGATGACCGCAGCCATGAAGGCGCTGGGCATGACGTAAGCTAAGTGTGACACGATTGGGAAAGCGGGCCGCTGGTTTATGAAGCCATTGTTCACGGTTCACGGAGGGGAGTACCTCGTTGGGTCTCACATTGAGGAACGATTTAAGCGCGTGAACGTGTGGATTCCGTCTCGTGATACGGGCGTGGACTTGTTGGTCTCGGATCATAAGAGTCGCCGCACCGTGTCGCTTCAAGTGAAGTGCTCCAAAGATTTTCTTGTTACCCACATGAAGCCAAAATTTCAGAAGAGCCTCCGAGCATGTGGGTGGTGGACGATTAACAGGGACAAGCTTCAAGCATCTCGCTGACTTTTGGGTGTTCGTACTGCTTGGGTTTGATAGGCGCTCGAAAGATTATGTCATCGTTCCGCCGAAGGAGTTGCTGCGGCGGCTGGAATCGAATTCACGGCTCGCAGAAAACGATTCAAAGCTACCTGTGGGTTACGCTAGGCGAGAACTGCTGGGAAACGAGGGGCTTGAAGAGCGAAGATCAGCTTCTCGTAGCCGAAGGCAGATATCGGGAACCAACGCGCAACTTCACAAAATGGCTTAACAACTGGACTCCGGTGGAGAGACTCAACTACTGAGTGTTCTCGGAGTCAAATGGAAACCTGCCGGAGTGTTCCGAGGAGTCTCACGAGCGCCATCGTGTCTTGACCGCAGTACGCAAGCAAAGCGTTCCTGATGCGATTGCATTCGGCTTGATCCAGCCCGCCACGCACCAATGATTCCCAAGCTAGCCCGGCACCCGTGCCATCCGCGACGTCCATGCCTCTATAGGACATGTTGGGGATGAGCGCAGGCAGCACCGCCTTGAGGGAGTACGACCCGGCGAATGCGGGATGGTAAACGTGGTTGCGGACGACTGGCAGCAAATCCCCAAGGCGACGGAGGACGACCCGCAGGCATTGGCGCGGGTGGAGGCCATCATGGCCAGTCCGGGCTATTGTCAGGCGGATCGGGATGTGGCGTTTCTGAATCAGGACGAGACGCGCGGTGTGCGGCTCCAGATCGACTACCTTAAACCCGAATTGTTATTGGAACAGCATGGTGTGGAGCATACCATCGTGGTGTTCGGCAGCACCCGCCTGCATGAACCGGGGGCTGCACGGCGTAAGGTGGATGCCTTGCAGCAGGCGCTGGTCGCAGACCCCGGGAATAAGGAGCTTCCACAGCGCTTGAGTGTGGCGCGGTCCATTCTGGCGAAGAGCCGTTATTACGAAGAAGCGCGGGCATTCGGCCACCTGGTGGGTGCATCAGGCAACGGGCCGGATGATTGCCGTGTGACCCCGGTCACGGGCGGCGGCCCCGGCATCATGGAGGCCGCCAACCGGGGCGCCTTCGATGTGGGCGGCAAATCCATCGGCCTTAATATCACGCTGCCCCGTGAGCAGTATCCGAATCCCTACATCACCCCTGAACTCTGTTTCAGCTTTCACTATTTCGCCATGCGCAAGCTGCACTTTCTCAAGCGCGCCAAGGCGCTGGTGGCCTTCCCCGGCGGTTACGGCACCTTTGACGAGCTGTTCGAGACACTGACCCTGATCCAGACCCGCAGCATAGCGCCACTGCCGGTGGTACTGGTGGGGGAGTCCTTCTGGCGCCAGGCAGTGAATGTGGATTTTCTGGTCGCCGAGGGCGTCATCGACGCCGAGGACCGTGATCTGTTCTGGTACGCCGAGACGGCAGAGGAAGTCTGGCAGGGGATTCAGCACTGGCACCGGGCCAGCGGCGAACCATTAGTGAACAACAACAAAAAGGAGTAGAAGATGAAAATTGCCTTTCACGGCGCAGATCAGGGCGTCACCGGCTCCTGCCATCTGGTGAGCTGCGCTGCAAGCAGATATTGATTGACTGCGGGCTATACCAGGGCGGGAGAGAGCCGGATGAAGAGAACCGCGATCCTTTCGGTTTCGATCCAACACAGATTAATTTTGTACTCCTCACCCATGCCCACCTGGATCACTGCGGCCGCCTGCCCCTGTTGGCCAAGCGGGGATTTCGCGGCGAGATTATTACCACGGCGGCCACGCGCGAACTGGCTCGCCTTGTGATGTTGGATGCAGCGCATCTGCAAGTGGAAGAGGTGCAACATCATGGGCATCGATCTGCACATCACGGCAAACATCAGCATACTCCCGCTCCGCTTTACTCCATTCTGGATGCATTTTCCACGCTGGATTTTTTTGGGCGTATCGCCGCTTATGGGCAGCCTATACAGATTGCCCCGGGCATACGCGCGACCTTCCTTGACGCCGGCCACATCCTTGGATCAGCCAGCATTCTCCTGGAACTGGAAGAAGATGGTCGCCAGCGTAGCGTGCTGTTCTCCGGCGATCTCGGCAATAGCGGCCGCCCCCTGTTGCGCAACCCCGTGACACCGCTGAAAGCTGATATTGTCGTCATGGAAACCACCTACGGTGACCGTCTGCACAAGCCCTTCCAGCGATCGGTGGAAGAACTTTACGAAACGATTACCGATGCCTTCAGACGAGGTGGCAATGTTGTCATCCCGACTTTTGCATTGGAACGGGCGCAGGAGCTACTGTATTTCCTTCGTGAAGGTATCGAGGAAAACCGACTGCCACGCTCGATCCAGGTGTTTCTGGACTCCCCCATGGCGATATCGGCTACTGAGATATTCGAACACCATCCGGAGTGCTATGACCCGGAAACCGCCGAACTGTTTCGCAAAGGGCGGGATCCTTTTCACCTGCCGGGACTTCATTTTACGCGCGAAACGGCCGAATCCATCGCTATTAACCATATGGCAGGTGGCGCCGTTATCATGGCTGGATCCGGCATGTGTACGGGCGGAAGGATTCGGCACCATTTGCAACAAAATATTGCGCGCGAGGAATGCAGCATATTATTTGTCGGTTATGCGGCCAAAGGCACTCTTGCACGACAGGTCATTGAAGGCGCGAAAGAAGTCAGAATCTACGGAGAAGAGATACCCGTACGTGCCAAAATCCATACCATCAACGGCTTTTCGGCGCATGCCGATCAGGCTGAACTGCTAGCGTGGCACAAGCAGGTCGGCAATCCAAAGAACACTTTCCTCGTTCATGGCGAAGAAGAAGTCATGCGCCAGTTTGCAAACCTCCTGAGCGGAACGGAGGTAGTCATGCCGGCCCTGCACGAAATTTTCAAGATTTGAGCTGCTGACAAACCTGCGAAATTCCACTCGGGCATTCTGGCAGTCAGGAATATACATCTGGTTGCATCCAGCTACCCCGTTCGAGCACATTTTTCCCTTTTTAAAGGTTGCTGATTACGGATGAAGTTTCATCAAGGACGAGCAAAGAAATCGATTCGAATCCATCAACATTCGCTCCGCCATCGTTTACAGCGCCAGCTTTGAGTGCTAAACAATACCGTCATGCACCTCCCAGCATGGTCAAAAAGGCTGTAGAAGCTTTCGAAACAGGAGAAACGGACCAGCATATCGGAGCAGGTCCCCCTCACCCACAAGATGAAGAGCACGTGAACGCCTAGAACGCCGGTCGCCAGCACAGAATAAACATCGGTTATGGAGGCCAGCGGAAGCATGGGGCGACGACAGGTGCCTCACTCAGGGTACCTCCAGTCGGCTCTACCGAGGAATGACGTTTCCGTTGCGGATTTCTGGAACTTCAAATGATTGGCAGCGGGAGCCAGATCCTCACACATTTGTAGTAATCCAATGGCCAATGCCTTTGCTCACGAAGATGATTACCAGTGCAACTGCTAGATGTTTCCCAGCTTCGGATATTGCGCTGACCTTTCGATGCCGGGCGAGAACGTAGGTCAGCACGGTAAGCAATGACATTCCCCAAACGATTCCCCCTGTTAGGCGTAAACTATCTGATATTGTTGAGAATCTGTAATGCGAGGAGAGTCTGAGACATGGCCGGAACACACAAAATCACCGAACTGGTAGGAACATCGCCCGTAAGCTTTGCTGAAGCGACGAAGGCCGCTGTCGCCGAAGCGGCGAACACAATCCGCCACATGGAGTGGTTTGAGGTCGCGGAAGAGAGCGGCAGGATTAAAGACGGCAAGGTCGAGGAGTTTCAGGTCAGGTTGAAAATCGGGTTCAAGATTGAGCGGTAAATCGTGGCTGTGGCGGCCGCGCTAGGCATGGGCACGCTACTGGCTGACATCATGCGGCAGTGGCAGAGCGAGACTCAATACTCCAAGCCCGCTGACTGGGTTTTCCCATCTTACAAGCTGCGTGGCCGCAAGCCTCGCACGAGCTCCATCATGGCGCAGGATTCTCTCCGTCCCGCGGCAGTAGGCAATTTCGAGGAGCACCCTCGTTTTTTTCTCCGCTAAAACTAAGCCCGTGTCTTCAATGTGATTCCTATTTCATCCCAATCGATTGGCGGCCTACAAGAGGGCTAGCTCGTAGGTCATAGGGATAGTGATGTTGGCAGTAACAGCGAAGCGCTGCGCCCGTTCGATCGCCATCGCGCCTTGTACAGCCACCTTGGCAAGGAGTTCGGCGTGGTTCTTGAAGCGCTGTTCAGTATGAAACTTTTCGCGGCGCCGAATGCCGAAGCGCTCCATGGCCTCGGCGCTACGGCGGACCTTGTCCTCTTCCGCACCGTAGAAGATCCACTCTGAGCCGGGCGAATGGTCAAATACCACGATGTCGCGTGCCAGATTCTTAGCATGGGTCAGCGCCTTCTGGGGATCGGCCATCTCGTGCAGACAAAATTCGAAATAGACCACATCGCCTGACAGTGCGACATTCTCGAACTTGCTGCCAACAACCTCCACGGAATCCTGTATGCCCTTTGCGGCAACGTTCGCCGCTAGTTCCCTAAGCGCCTCGACATCCTGATCGATGGCGATAAGCTTCTTGGTTCCGGCGGAGGGGTCGAGCAGTTGCTTTCCGCCCGCCCCGACGAAGAGCACGACCTTGCCCGTAAAGTCGTAGAAGCAACGAAGGTTGTCAGCCATTTGTCCATAATCTGCTGCCATGTCAGACCTCTTTTGCGGATTCTCTCATCGGGTAGTGACACCAAGGTGAGCACAGCGGCCACACGCTCGTATACCACACGCCGGGCGTCGTACTCGGTAGTTTTCACCTGTGGATATTGGGATGTTCATTGAGGTTGCAGGAGAGCTTTGATCTCCCGCTCAAAAACCGATATATCCGTCGCGCCAATGTGCTTGGCTTCGATGCGGCCGTTGCGGTCTATGAGGAACGCAATCGGCAAACCGAGAATCCCGCCGTACAGTTCGCCAATCTTCGCGTTGCCCATGGCAACCGGATAGTTCATGTGGAAACGCTGGTAGAAGTCGAGGACGGGCTCCGGTCCGTCGTCCATGGAAATGCCGATGATCTGTAAGCCTTGGTCTCGATATTTGTTCTGCAATTGCACGAAACGCGGAATTTCGTCCCGGCACGGGTCACACCAGGTTGCCCAGAAGTCGAGGAGAACTACTTTGCCCCGGTAGGCGGAGAGATCGAGCGTTTGTCCCGTCAATTCGGGAAGCGAGAATTCCGGAGCGAGCGGATGCTTGGCGATATTCGCAACACCGGCGCCCGGGGATATACCGCGATGCCGGTTCAAGAAAAACAGTCCTATCGCGACTGCGATGGCCGCGATGGCGATCAGAATCTTTTTTCCCAATGTGTTGTCCTTGACGGTGGCAAGCGTCGCGAGCCCTATTCTCCCTTGGCAATCGGATAGCCTTTATCCACCCAGTTCGCGCCAAAATTATCCGGGATATAGAGCACCTTCACGTTGGTAAAGCCCATCGCATGGAGCGCGTCGTCGGCAGGCTTGACGGTCGGACAATGGCTCCACGGGCAACATCCGCAATAGATAACGATGAACTTGCGTCGGGGCAGAGCCTCCACACGTTTACGCAGTTGCTGTATACCGATCTCGCTGGAAGCAGGGCCGATGTACTCGGAACCAGGGATATGCGCCTGCTCGTAAAGAACGTGGGACCCCACGTGGATCATGAGTGGCTTTTCGCCCTTAGGGGACTGAAGGATCTTGACTAGTTCTTCCGGGTTGATCAGCTGCGAGCTGGATAAAGATGTTGCCTGATAAGCGGGAAACATCGCCCCGGTCGCGCCGCCCAAGCGAGTTTGCGCATTCGCGTGAACGGCCCAAACCGATATTGCCAGGCTTGCCGCAGTCCCAACAAGAAGAATGGTGATTGCGCGTTTCATCGTTAGACGTTTCATTTGAGTCTCCTTCGGCATTATCAGCAGTTGACTACCAGACTTGCAAGGAAGAAGCAAGCGTCGGCTGGTTCCCAACTAAACGCAGATGCCCGTCGAGAGTTTCGCGTCCGTAGCGGGTTCGAGTCCCCTCGCTCCCGCCCTTCTTCCAGTAGTTGAGCCGGAGATCCCCAAACCGACTCGGGGGCATTCTGGGCGACTGTGACCCGTACTGGTAATTGTCAATTCCGCTTGGAGAGCCCATCAGATTGAGATGAACCCGAAGTGGATGAGAGCAAGAGAAGAGATCGCCACAATTGCCCACAGCAAGATTCCCTGTAGCAGGGGACGCGCGCCCACTTCTTTCAATGTTGATCTTGAAATCCCTGTGCCGATCAGATAAAGCGTGACCGTCAGCCCGGTCTTTCCCAGTGTGCTGAGTTTGGGATAGAGCGGGCCGAATAAGGGCAAATACGTGCCGGCGACAGCGGCCAATAAGAAAAGCAGAATGAACCAGGGCCACTTGATCCGGGTCTTGCTCTTTTTCAAGATGGCCACCGCGAATGCTAGAGGAACGATCCACAGCGCTCTGGCCAGTTTGATCGTAGTCCCAATCATTAACGCCTGGGCACCGTATTTGGCGGTGGCGCCTACCACCGAACTGGTGTCGTGGATGGCGAGGGCGGACCACAATCCGAATTGAGATTGGGTGAGGTGAAGGGCGCAGCCGACGAGTGGGAAGAGAAACAAGGCAACCGAATTGAGCACGAAGACGGTTCCGAGTGAGACGGCCATCTCCTCTTCTCCGGCGTTCAGGACGGGGCCGACGGCGGCAATCGCACTCCCACCACAGATGGCGGTGCCGGTGCTGATCAGGAGCGACGGTATGTGTTGCACCTTGAACAAGCGTCCAATCGCGAGACCGAGGAGCATGGCAAAACTTATGCTGAGCGCGGTGTAGAGGAATCCGCTCCGGCCAGCCCGCACGACCTCGTGCAGGTTCATTCCAAAACCTAGCCCAACGATGGATGCCTTCAAGAGGAATGCGGAGAGCTTCTTAGCGTCGACGTGATACGGATGTGCGAACGACAGGCCGTAGATCAAACCGGCCAGCAGCGCCAGCGGGGTCGAAATGAGGCCACTGGCAGCGACGACAAGGCCAACGAAGAAGATGTTCTTTGTGTTTGTCAAGCTTCAGTCTCGCTGCACCGATACCTGCCTGTCCAAGCAGTAATTCTTATTGCTCATGCGCCCGGCTTATCGCTTGCACGGAGCCAATGCCCAGCGGGCTTACCAACTGCTGGCAGGTTATCCTCGCGTGGAGGAGATTAGACCTCTGACGATTGAACGAGGGATCGGGGCTTTGATCGTGTTGGACTCATCACGCCGTGGCGAGATCGCAAGAAGTGGAGGAATGCGAGTGTAATCCCTTGGGGTTCTTGGCCAGGGGGATACGCCACGCTGAGTGGCCGCATGATCCGGACTCCGCGGATGGGCACGACTCGAAGAGAACCAACCTGGAGCTCTTTGCTTATAGACCAGAGCGAGGCAAATCCGATTCCAAGGCCAGCTTCAACAGCGGTTATGATGCCTTCGGTGGAGTCGAACTCCATCGCAAGGTTCAGGTGCTTGGCCTTGACGCCACGTTTCTGTAGAGCGATTTCGACGACGCGGCGCGTCCCTGAGCCGCGCTCCCGCATGAGCAGCCGCTCTTGCTTCAACTCCTCGGGCTCAACGAAGCCGCGTTCACTCCATTCGTGGGCTGGCGGCGCGATCAGGACAATCTCATCTTCGAGGAAAATCTCGGTTCGCACATCCCGCCGCAGGGGCGGGCCTTCGATGAATCCAAGCGATACTTCGCGCGCCACCAACGCTTCCAGCACTTGCTCCGTATTGCACGTGGTGACGTACGGCCGGACCAGAGGGTGCTGCTGCTGAAACGCTCCTAAGACACGAGGCAGGATGTACTGCGCAATCGTCAACGACGCGCCGATCCGCAAGTCGCCCCGTTGCTCGCCGGCAAGCTGTGACAAGCCTGCCAGCGCCGCTGTTTCCAACTGCTCGATTTTGCGGGCATATTTCAGGAGCATGGCGCCGGCAGGGGTAAGCGAGATGCGAGCACCACTGCGGTCGAATAACAGAACTCCAAGGTGCTGTTCCAAAGCTTTGATCTGCAGGGTAACGGCAGGCTGGGTCAGGCAGAGTTCCTCCGCTGCTTTGCGGAAGTTCAGGTGTTTGGCCACAGCTCGAAAAACTTTAAGTCGGAAATTCTCCATGTCGGTATTCTTACCCGGGTTAAGGGGCTTTACCTACGGTGTTTCCGAAGCGGTCGTCGCACCGCACACGTTACAGAGGCCTGCAATGTGCACGAATGCCGAGCACCTTGGCGTGCCCGCGCTTAGTAATAAAGATATTTGCAGGTTTGATGTCGCGGTGGACGATGCCCGCAGCGTGAGCGGCGTCGAGAGCATCGGCAATGTCAATGGCGATGGGAAGAAGAACTTCCAGTTCCAGCGGACGCCCGGCGATGCGGTGCTTCAGCGTCAGCCCGTCCAGAAACTCCATGACGATGAAGGATTGCCCTTGGTGCTTCCCGATCTCGTGGATGGTACAGATGTTTGGATGGTTCAGGGCGGACGCAGCGCGTGCCTCCCGGCGAAAGCGTTCCAAAGCCTGAGGGTCTTGGGAAACGTCGTCAGGCAGGAACTTGAGCGCTACGAAACGACCAAGCTCGGTGTCTTCCGCTTTGTAGACAACTCCCATCCCACCCCCGCCCAGCTTCTCGATGATGCGGTAGTGAGAGATGGTCTGCCCTACAAGTTGGGACGGCGTAGCCATTGGCGGAAATGTTAGGTTGAATGATAGGTAAGGGTCAATCAGAGTCTTGGGGAAGAAACGGCTAATGCAACTTCGCGTACTCGGCTTTGGCTTCCTTCAGGATGGGGATGTCGGGGTCGGCGTCTTTCCAGAGCGCGAAGAAATCTTGGTATGCACTCTTTGCTTTGGCGGCGTCACCTGCCATCGCGTAGGCGCGACCGAGTTGGAGATGAGCCAATGCGCCCGTCACAAAGTTCAGAACGATGCCCCTGTGATCCAGCAGCTTCTGGAACTCAGCGACTGCGGCAGTTCCATTATGTGCCAGCAGGTAGGCTTGGCCACGCACATACGCCGGGTACAAGTAATTGATGGTTGTTGCTGATTGCAGTTCATAAGGCGCGGCGGCTTCAAGATACACAAGAACTTGCGATGAATTGCCTTTGCTGAGTTCGATGGCGGCGTTGATGGTCGGCAGCCAGTAGAGCTTTAACAGGGCGTTCGAAGCGTAGCTCTTCTGCAATTCCCCAACTAGTGCTGTCGCTTGGGGCGTATCGCCAATGCGAGCGAGTGCGAGGGCTGCTACCTCCTTTACATCCCGCCCCGGAGACAGCGCCAAAGCCGCCGTGACGCCCTGCTTCGCCGATGCGGTGTCGCCCAATTCCGCCTCGCGCAGCGCCGCATTCGCCTGCCACAGAGCAGCCGCCTCTTTGGAGTCTGCACGAACCGCCGAGTCCACTGCCCGGCGAGAAAAGTCCCGCGCCTTGCTCAGCCGTCCGTAGTAGGCCTCGGTATCGGATTGGGCCGAGAGCAGCAGGTCTTCGTCTCCGGGTTTGCCCGCACCCCAAGCCACCTGCTGTTCCATCTGAGCGGAATCGCCCCGCAGAAAAGCCAAGGAATACATGCCGACACGGAGCCCTCCGTCGTCCAGCTTGCGTGCCATTGCTTGATCGAACGTAGCTTTGGCCTCATCCAGTCGGTTCAAGCCGAAGTAGGTCGATCCCAGATTGCCATACCCAACCACATTGTCAGGCGCAAGCCGCACCCCTTCCTGATATTCCGCGAGAGCCTTTTCATTCTGCCCAATGGAAGAGTAAATCGTGCCCAAGTTGCCATGTGGAACGAAATCACGAGGATAGTTTGCGATCCACAGTTCGTAGGTCTGCGACTCCTTCTCCAATTCTCCCGTGGCCCTAAAATAAGTCGCAGAGATACGCAGCTTCTCCCGTTCCGTTACCCGGTCGCGCAACCCATACGCCTTGGTTGCATATTCCAGCGCAAGCGACGGCTGCCCAAGATTCCCGTAGCGTACCGACAATCCGGCATACGCCATGGGAAAATTAGGATCGAGTTCAATGGCTCGTTTGAGGAACGGAATGCTGGGAGCGTCCCCTTTCTCGCGCCCCACTGTGATACCCATACTGTAGTTTTTCAGGGCTTCGAGGGAGAAGGTCGTCGCCTCAATAGGAACGTCAAATTTCTGTACCGAGGGCAGCGATTCTCCCAGCTTGGCACGAAGACTAGTGGCGGCTCGACTTAAGGCCTTCAGAACATCTTCTTTGCTGGCGGCATCGACCTGTTCCTTGGCTAAGGTGTCTCCGCTGTTGCATGCTACCGCGTTCACGGCTAGCAAATAGTGGCTGCCCAAGCTCGATATCGCCCCGCCTAGCAGGGCTTTACTTCCCGTTCGCAGGCAAAGCTCTCGGCCCACATCCACCGTGATGCGTTCGTTCGTCGGGCGACCCATCATCCGCAAGGTCTCGCTGACCTTTCTGTCCGATAGAACATTCAGAAACGGAGACTGCTCCAGTTCCACTCCGAGCGCCTGCTTCAGCGCGTCGTCAAAGACGGTATCTCCTGTCTTATTGTCGAAGTCAGCCAGCACAACCGTGTCTTTCTCCGTGAGCGGCGTAACCTTCGTCGTTGGAGTCGCTGAACGCGAGCGGAGATAGAACGCTCCCGCGATTGCAACCGCGACAAGTACCACGGCGGCGGGAACCATAACCTTCCAGAGTTTCCTGCCAGCTACAGGAACTTCGGCGACCTTCACGCCAGCCGATGAAGATGACGTAATGACGGCAGGAGCCGACCCCGAGGAAGGTGGCGGTGAAGCGACTACCGCTGGAAGCCCAACCTCCTGCGCTGCCATCACCGTGCCAGAACTAGCTGGTACCCCGTGCCGTGATTCCG
>Ga0116219_10001240_pt1 | contig 24322 bp, 18 predicted proteins | sample Sb_taG_4_FD_91019 | JGI IMG/M metagenome (GOLD analysis project Ga0116219, IMG submission 91019) | Peat soil microbial communities from Weissenstadt, Germany - Sb_50d_6_BS metaG | ecosystem: Environmental > Terrestrial > Soil > Wetlands > Peat | place: Germany: Weissenstadt | collected 2010-09-21
ACAGAATGAGCAGATGTAGCCTCCGCTGATATTTGCTCTTGGGCTTCCATCCTATGAGCCGCTTGACTTGCTGCTCTGTGAATGTGGGCAGCACTTCATCCGGCTCTTTGAACGGGCGAATCTTCTGTTTTGAACCGGACCATTTCAGATATGCGTTGATGGCTCTGGAAAGGCAGTTGCAGCCCGTGGGCTTCAGTCCGCGTTCGCGCATACGAACCACCATTTCATCCAACTGCGATTGCGTGGGGTTCTCGCAGGGCAGCCATCGGAGGCTATATCTGTACCATTCGATTGTGCGTGCGGTGACGTTTTGCAGGTATTGACGTTCGCGGATGAACTGCTCAAAACGCGCTTTCATGAATCCTCCAAGCAGGTACTCAGATTTGGAGGAATTTCGGCTAACTGATTGATTCAAAAGGGGCGTAGCACAGTCTGGTAGCGCATCTGCTTTGGGAGCAGAGGGTCGGGGGTTCAAATCCCTCCGCCCCGACCATTCAGATTCGGTCTGACCCATAGACATGGGTTAAAGAACGTACCACTCACATGCGTAACATTTCCGCCACTTGCCCATGTTTGAAGCCGATGTGGGACGCTGTCCTCTGACCAGGAAGACGCAGCGGAAGCTGACGCCGAACCCAAACAGGTAGACCTGCTGCCTTCCGAACGGATGCTACTATTGCGACGTGTTCAATTTCGGAAACCCAAAAACGCCTGGCCAATGGATTGGCCACATTGTCATCGCATTAGTCGGCCTTTTTCTGATTTGGTGGATGCTCCGACTCTATGTTCTTTGATCTCCGTTCCCCCCAAGACCTCCCATTGAGATGGCTAACCGATTTTCGATCGGCCACGCAGGTCGGGCATTGAGGTTCATAATGGCCTCGAAACACAACAATTAAGCCAAGCCGGGCATCATACAGGGTTGGAACAATTGATGGTCAGTTTGAAACCTCCCGCTCTGCCCTTGGCTGAAAAGCCTGCACTTACCGAGATCAAAGCACAATCGCGGTTACTCGTTCCGGATGTGAATCCTGGCGGAGCCCAAGACTTGAACCAAAATGACCCCAGGCGCTCCGAGGACCGGCACGCCGAAGTCAAGGAATCCGGTTTCGATCCTCGGGCCCATCTTGCTGCAATTGTTGAATCTTCTGCCGACGCGATCATCAGCAAGGACTTGAACGGAATCATCGTCAGTTGGAATGACTCTGCAACCTGGATTTTCGGATACGCCGCGAATGAAATCATAGGTCGATCTATCCTCATGCTCATCCCTCCGGAATTGCATCAGGAAGAAGATTATATTTTGGGCAAAATAAGGGCCGGTGAACGGATTGACCAATACGAAACTGTCCGGATAAGGAAAAGTGGCGAGAGGTTTCCGATCTCCGCCACCATCTCTTCAATCAGGGATGCGACTGGTAAGATCATCGGCGCCTCTAAGATCGCCCGAGACATTTCGGACCGCAAAGAGAACGAACAGAGCCGGTTCCAGTTAGCGGCGATCGTCGATTCCGCGGACGACGCAATTGTCAGCAAGGATCTCAATGGAATTGTTAGAACCTGGAACCAGGGTGCTGCCCGCATGTTCGGCTACACCTCAGAAGAGATGGAGGGACAGCCTATTCTGCGGCTTATTCCAGAGGAACTCCATTACGAAGAAGATGAGATTCTGCGGAAGCTCAGAGAGGGAGACCGCGTTGACCATTACGAGACGGTCCGAATGAAGAAGGGCGGTGAACACTTTGAGGTTTCGGTCACGATTTCTCCGATCAGGGACGCTTCCGGTCAGGTAATCGGCGCTTCCAAGATTGCACGTGACATCTCTGACCGGAAGCGGATGGAACGTCTGCTGGTGCAATCCGAAAAGCTCGCGGCCACAGGCCGTATGGCCGCGGCTGTTGCCCATGAAATCAACAACCCTCTCGAATCCCTGATCAATCTGATTTTCCTCGCCAGGAAGAACAGTCCGTCTGAGGGAAAAGCGTACGCGCACCTGCGAACCGCCGAACAGGAGTTGGAGCGGGTCGCTCACATCGCGCGGCAGACACTCGGATACTACCGGGACACCGGCCTTCCCGCTGAGGTTCATCTCCACGAATTGATAGAGAATGTACTGACGGTCTACGGGGCGAAGCTCCTTGCTAACGATATTAGAGTTGAAGCTCAATTCAACGACATGCAGAAGATAACCGTCAGTCGGGGTGAGCTGGTTCAGGTCTTTTCCAACATCATCACCAACGCCATCGATGCCATGCATGGCGGCGGAATTATCAACATAACTACAAGGAAAATAACTTCTCCGAGAGGCGAGGGTATCCAGACCGTCATCCGTGACAGCGGAGTTGGAATCCGGCAGGAGTATCTCGAAAAGATCTTCGAGCCATTCTTTACTACAAAGGGCAACCTGGGAACAGGCATAGGGCTCTGGATCGCGAGGGAACTTGTCGAACGGCGGGGCGGTCAGGTTTCGGTCGCGAGCAGTACGGAATGTGGGAGCAGTGGCACGAGTGTCACCATCTTTATTCCTTTCGCGCCCCCAGATTCCCGGGTTTCATCCCATAAATGACAGGATCAAATCTGGAGTCACGCATGGCATCGGCTTCGGTCTTTCTGATTGGCGAAAACGCTTCAAACATCAAGTTGCCACATAGTGAGGCATCCGACGCGATCGAGACCCAACGCGACCGCCCCATCGTGCTGCTGGTCGATGATGAACAACTCATTGTCGATACCTTGGCGGAGATACTCGAAGGAGCAGGGTTTTTCGTACTGGCGGCTTATGACGGATGGACTGCGCTGGAGAAGGTCGCCCGTTGCCGGCCGGAGTATTTGTTGTCCGATGTACTGATGCCAAAGATGAACGGCGTCGAACTGGCGATCGCGATCCGAAAGATGTATCCGTCGACCCGGATCACGCTTTTCTCCGGTCAGGCCGGCATTTCCGACATCCTGCTCGATGGGAAAAGACAAGGTTTTGAATTCGAATTGATTGCAAAACCTATTCATCCACTCAAATTGGTCGAACACCTCAAGGGGAAACGGACAGATCTTTCTTGATATGCCCCGCAAAACGGTCCATGCAGTGTACTCATCCCGCATAGAAGAATCTTCTGATCCTGGGTGCCGGGATTTCGTGCACCGTTTCTTCGCGCTGTCCTGCTGCAAGTCAACGAATCGGCCGATCTTCGTAGATTAGGAAGGCTTGTGCCGCCCAGACCGACTGAAGAGTTGAAAACACCGACGTCCACCTCCAGGCGAACTGTCCGGCTGTCCGAATTCCTCAAGGACCTCGGTCCTGGACTCATCACTGGCGCCGCGGACGACGACCCATCCGGCATTTCGACCTATTCCGTTGCGGGCGCCTCCTATGGATACGCGACACTTTGGACGGCCTTGCTTTCCTTCCCATTGATGGCCGCGATTCAGCTGATGTGCGCGCGTCTTGGCATGGTCACTGGGCGCGGATTGGCCAGCGTCATTCGCAAGAGCTATTCCCGCTGGGTTCTATGGCTCGCTTGCGCATTGGTCATCGTGGCCAACGTTTTCAATATAGGAGCGGATCTCGGGGGCATGGCGGACGCAATGCAGATGATAAGCGGCGTCCGCGCTTATTTCTGGACGCCATTTTTCGCCGCTCTTATCTTGGGACTCCTGTTCTGGACTTCTTACCGGACAATGGCACGCATCTTCAAGTGGCTGACGATGGTTCTCTTCGCCTACGTTGTCGCGGCATTCATGTCCCATCCCAATTGGAGCGATGTTTTCCGCCAGACGTTTATCCCGCACGTCGAATGGAGTCGGGGCTACCTCTCTGTCTTGGTGGGAATCTTGGGGACCACCATTTCCCCTTATCTGTTTTTTTGGCAGGCGGCACAGGAAGTTGAGGAAGATCGCGACCATGGCAAGACCACGGTTGCCCAAAGACAAGGTGCAACAAACAAGGAACTCCGAGTGACGAAGAGAGATGTGATCACGGGGATGTTGCTATCCAATCTAGTGATGTACTTCCTCATTCTCACCACTGGCGCGACACTCAACGCTCATGGTCAAAAGAATATCGAGACGGCAAAGCAGGCTGCCGAGGCTCTGCGTCCTCTCGCGGGTCAAGGGGCCTACTGGTTATTCACACTTGGAATCATCGGAACTGGAATGCTTGCAGTTCCTGTGCTGGCCGGATCTTGCGCGTATGCAATCGCGGAGGGCGGAAAGTGGAAGGACGCTTCCCTTAACCTCCAGCCGCGGCTTGCGGCAAAATTCTACGCAGTGATAGCCGTTTCCATCTTGGTCGGACTCGCATTTGATTTTGCCGGCATCAATGCGGTAAAGATGCTGTTTTGGTCGGCCATCCTCAATGGCTTATTGGCGCCGCCCCTGGTCATCATGATCGTTCTCCTCACCAGCGACCACAAAGTAATGGGGAACCGAGTCAATTCGCCAGGAATGAATGTGCTCGGTTGGACATGCGCAGTCGTAATGAGCACTGCCGCTATCGCTCTGGTGGGATTCTCACGATGAACACGATTCTCCTAAGTTCCATGCCGCTCCGCTGGAATTACTTCAGTAAATCCATCTGAACTGAACCCATGACACGAGACGCAGCTGTAGTCAGATTTCTGATATTCCATACGTTCGAAGCCTTTCCTCGGAAATCAGCTTCAAACTATCTAAAGGTACTTGCCATACAACTCCAATTGCCCGGAATGATAATCACGCCGTTCCACCGGGGATGAAAGCACCGTCGATGTCGATGTCGCTCCCAGGGTTGATAGTTTGTCGATCAACACTTCGAGATGCCGGATGGAAACCACATCGGCCTCGATCACGAACGATTCCGCGCCGGTGATGCGGTGGCACCGGCTGATCTCCGGCATATCGCGCACCGCGGAGATCGTCCGGCTCACCTGCAGATCACCCCCGTGAATGGTCAGGCGTACCAGCACGCGTATGGGCAAGCCGAGTTTCGTAACGTTGAGCGCCGCATGATAGCCGGTGATCACGCCGGCCTCTTCCAGGCGGCGCACTCGCTCCGCTGCGGCTGGAGTCGACAGCCCAACTTTCCTGCCCAACTCCGCAAACGAGATTCGGGCATTTCTTTGCAGCGCTTCCAGAATCTTCCAGGCGACTGCGTCAAAATCAATGTTGTTCGGAGAGGTTCTATATGCCATTGGCCAGCAATCCTTAACGATTAAGAACATTATGCCTAATTTCGTTAGGCTGCGCTACTCTATTTCCTTCGAATTCCCATTTCGAACAGAATCAAATTCGACCTATGCTATTGCGAGACCGGGATTGCGGCTCCCTGATCCATTCGCTCCCGGCACACGAGGTCACCGCATGAGTGCATTCCCCCACTCAGCATCCCATCCATCCGCAAATGCCGTCGCAGAGCCAGCCAGCGGCAAAGACTTTCTGCCTTTGAAGGGCACCGATCACGTTGAGTTTTATGTCGGCAACGCGCGCCAGGCTGCGTATTACTATCGCGCGGCGTTTGGCATGTCGCTTGTCGCCTATGCGGGACCGGAAACCGGCCAGCGCGATCGCGCCTCCTACGTTGTGCAGCAGGGCAAGATCCGCTTCGTCTTCACCACGCCGCTACGCAGCAACCACCCCATCGCAGAGCACATTCAACGCCATGGGGATGGTGTGCGCGTGATCGCGCTCTGGGTTGACGACGCGCGCGACGCATGGCACGAAACCACAAGCCGTGGCGCGAAGAGTGTGGCCGAACCGCAGGTTCTCTCCGATGAGAATGGCACCGCCGTCGTGTCGAGCATTCGCCTCTATGGCGACACGATTCACACTTTTGTGGAGCGCAGCGGTTATTGCGGACCGTTTCTTCCCGGTTTTCGCGCGGTTGAAAGCGATCCGGTCGCTCGTCCCGTCGGGCTTCTGCATATCGATCACATGGTGGGCAACGTGGGCTGGCACCAGATGAACGAGTGGGTTGATTTTTATGCCAATGTGATGGGCTTCTCGCTCTACCAGCACTTCGACGACAAAGACATTTCCACCGAGTATTCGGCACTGATGTCGAAGGTGATGGCCAACGGCAACGGCTACGTCAAGTTTCCCATCAACGAGCCGGCTGAGGGCCGAAAGAAATCGCAGGTCGAGGAGTATCTCGACTTCTATGCCGGTCCTGGGGTGCAACACATTGCGCTCGCCACCAACGACATTCTCGGTACTGTGAACAAGCTGCGCGAGCAGGGCGTGGAATTCCTGCGCGTTCCGCACAATTACTACACCGAGCTGCAGGCGCGCGTGGGCAAGATTGACGAGCCTATCGGCGAACTGGAGGAGCTGGGTATCCTGGCTGATCGCGATGACGAAGGATACATGCTGCAAATCTTCACCAAGCCCGTTGAAGACCGCCCGACGCTTTTCTTCGAGATCATCCAGCGCAAGGGCAGCCGCAGCTTTGGCAAAGGAAACTTCAAGGCGTTGTTTGAGGCCATTGAGCGCGAGCAGCAGGCCCGCGGAAATTTGTGACAGGAGAGCAGCGATGACAACCGAAGTTCTTTCAGCCGCCGCACCCTATCTCATTGAGCAGGACTACGCCGCCTATACAGAAGAGCAGCACAGCGTATGGGCCGAGCTCGTGGGGCGCGCCCTGCGCGAGCTTGAAAAGCACGCAGCACGTGAATACCTCGAAGGATTCGAGATCATCGGCCTGCAGAAAGATCGACTGCCCAATCTGGTATCGATCAGCAAGCGCCTTGCGCCGCGCACAGGATGGAACTCAACTCCGGTGAGCGGATTTCTTCCCGCGCCGGCGTTCTTTGAGATGCTCTCCGCGCGCCGCTTTCCCACCACCACCTGGCTGCGCAGCCGCGATTCGCTTGAATACACGCCTGAGCCGGACATCTTCCACGACGTGTTCGGCCATGTTCCGATGCATGCGCACAAGGTGTTCGCCGATTTCCTCGAGCACTATGGCCGCGTCTGCGCGTCGATCAGCGACAACGCAATTCTCGAGAAACTCGGCCGCCTTTTCTGGTACACCGTCGAATTCGGCGTGATCCTGCAGCGCGGAGAAATCAAGGTCTACGGGAGCGGCCTGATCAGCTCGCACGGGGAATGCAAGAACGTGATCGACGGCCATTGTGCCATCCACCGGTTCTCGCTCGATGAAGTGCTTGAGACGAAGGTCAAGGTCGACGAGCTGCACAAACTGCTCTTCGCCGTCAGCAGCATCGATCAAATCTATGAGGCCATGCATGAGGCCGAACACCGCGCCATCAGCGGCCGTCTGTGAGAGGAGTTTGAGGAATGCCCAACCAATGTTTGTATCAATCCGGTTTCGGCAACGAATTTGCTACGGAGGCGGTTTCCGGCGCGCTTCCCGTCGGCCAGAATGCACCGCAGGAGCATCCGCTCGGACTCTACACCGAGCAGTTCAGCGGCACGCCATTCACTGCGCCTCGCGCCGTCAATCGCCGCACATGGACCTATCGCATTCGTCCCTCGGTCACACACCGCCCTTACGAAGAGTTTCCTGTGGGCCTCATCCGCAGCGGACCGTTTAATGAGGTTCCGACCACTCCCAATCAGCTTCGCTGGGATCCGCTGCCAATGCCCGAAAAGGAAACCGACTTTTTCGACGGAATCATCACTCTTGCCGGCAATGGCGACCCCGCCATGCAGACGGGCGTCGCGATTCATCTCTACGCGGCCAACACATCCATGCGCGACCGCTTCTTTGCCAATGCCGATGGTGAGCTTCTGATTGTCCCCCAGATGGGAACGCTGCGACTGGCCACAGAGTTGGGCATCATCGATGCTGTTCCCGGCGAAATCTGCGTGGTTCCTCGCGGCGTCAAGTTTCGCGTTGAGCTGCTGGATCGCCAGGTGCGCGGCTACATCTGCGAAAACTACGGCCTGTCGTTCCGCCTGCCCGAGCTCGGCCCCATCGGCGCAAATGGACTCGCCAATCCGCGTGATTTTCAAACCCCGGTCGCAGCCTACGAAGATCGCGACGGAGAGTTTCACATCATCACCAAGTTTCTCGGCCGCCTCTGGACCGCGTTCATTGACCACTCGCCGCTCGATGTCGTTGCCTGGCACGGCAACTATGCGCCGTACAAGTACGACATGGCGCGGTTCAATTGCATCAACACCGTCTCCTTCGACCACCCGGATCCATCCATTTACACGGTGCTGAGCGCGCCGTCGGCAATTCAGGGCACGGCCAATTGCGACTTCGCGATCTTTCCTCCTCGGTGGATCGTTGCCGAACACAGCTTTCGTCCTCCCTGGTTTCACCGCAACCTGATGAACGAATTCATGGGCCTGGTATTTGGCGCCTACGACGCCAAGGCTGAAGGGTTTGTTCCCGGCGGCGCCAGCCTGCACAACTGCATGGCCGGACACGGGCCCGACGCCGAAACCTTCGAGCGGGCCAGCGCCGCCGACTTGAAGCCGCAGTATCTCGACAACACGCTGGCGTTCATGTTCGAGACTCAGCTTGCGGTGCGCCCAACGGAATTCGCCATGCAAACTCGAATTCTTCAGCATGAATATTTCGAGTGCTGGCAGGGCCTGAAGAAGCGCTTCAATTTGCCGGCTGGAGAATTGGCGCATCGATGAGCACGATCTACTTGGGGACATCGCAAATGACGGAGAAAAGTTGGGTTGCCTCAGCAAACGATCCGGGCACCGACTTTCCCCTTCAGAACCTTCCATTCGGTGTTTTTCGCCACGGAGACCGGGACCGCATCGGCGTTGCGATAGGCGACAGGATCCTTGATCTGGATGGCTGCGCGCAATCGGGCTTGCTCTCCGCGCTGCATGAGGAGACGCTCGCCGCCTGCAGTGCCAATCGGCTCAATTCGCTCATGGCTCTTGGCGCCGCGGCCTGGTCCGCGGTGCGCCGCCAACTCACCGCGCTCCTTAGCGCAGAGCAGGCCGGAAGTGAAACCAAGAATCGCGTCGAACCCCTGCTGGTTTCCATGCGCGATGCATCCATGCAGCTTCCGGCGGCAATCGGCGACTACACCGACTTCTACGCATCCATCCACCATGCCACGCGCGTCGGCAAACTCTTTCGTCCCGACAATCCGCTGCTCCCGAATTACAAATATGTTCCGATCGGGTATCACGGCCGAGCTTCGTCGATCGTCGTGAGCGGTACTGAGATCCGCAGGCCATGCGGCCAGATCAAACCGGAGGGCGCAGAACCGGTTTTCGCTCCTTCTCACCGGCTCGACTACGAATTGGAAGTGGGCATCTTCGTCGGTCCGGCCAACTCGCTGGGTGAGCCTATTCCGATCGCCGAAGCCGAGCAGCACATCTTCGGCTTGTGCCTCGTCAACGACTGGTCTGCACGCGACATCCAATCGTGGGAGTACCAGCCGCTCGGTCCGTTTCTTGCGAAGGACTTCGCCACAACCATCTCGCCCTGGATTGTTCCGCTGGAAGCACTGGCGCCATATCGCGTTCCCGCATTCAAACGCCCCGAAGGCGATCCAGCCCCGCTTGCTTATCTGCGCTCGCCGGCTGCAAATCGCGACGGAATCGATCTTACCCTCGAGGTTTATCTCCAATCCGCGAAGATGCAGCAGGCAGGCGCAGCGCCCGTGATGTTGAGCCGCGGAAATCTGCGCGATCTCTATTGGTCGATTGCGCAACTGATCGCGCACCACGCGAGCAATGGCTGCAATCTGCAAGCCGGCGACTTGCTCGCCACCGGCACCATCTCCGGTCCCGGCGCGGGCTCCGAGGGCTGCCTGCTTGAGATGCAGCACAATCCGCAGCCTATTCAGTTGCCTGGCGGAGAGTCCCGCATGTTTCTTGAAGACGGCGACCAGGTCACCTTCCGCGCATTCGCGTCTCGCGAGGGTTTGCCGCGCATCGGCTTTGGCGAGTGCTCCGGGACCGTGATTGGAGCCGCTCATGCTTAATCGCAATCCGCGCGAGACACTCCGCCGGGTAATGGAGCATCGATCGCAGGGTCCTGGTTCACCCGAGAGATGCGGTACCCTGCAAGTAGACGTGAGTGTGCAGATGCCTGACGTTTCGAAGTTTGACAACCGGTTGCGGTCCGCGCTCGATTCCGCCTCTGTGCGGGCGAAGGCGAATCGTGCTGCTCTGCTCGAGTTGCTTGGCGCCATTCGCGCGGAGGAGGATGCGATCCGGCGGGGTGGTGGAGAAAAGGCCGTTGAGGCGCAACACGCCAAGGGCCGCTTGACCGTGCGTGAGCGTCTCAATTTGCTTCTCGATGAAGGATCAGAGTTTCATGAGCTGGGCTTGTGGGCGGCCCACGGAATGTATTCCGAATACGGTGGTGCCCCAGGCGCAGGCGTCGTCACTGGCCTCGGCCGCGTGAGCGGACGCCTTTGCATGGTTGTGGCCAACGATGCCACGGTGAAGGCTGGTGCGTTTTTCCCGATGACGGCGAAAAAAGTGCTGCGGGCGCAGACCATCGCCATGGAAAACCGCATCCCCACGCTTTATTTGGTCGACTCGGCCGGCGTCTTTCTTCCCTTGCAGGAAGACGTGTTTCCCGATACCGACGACTTTGGCCGCATCTTCCGCAACAACGCCGTCATTAGCGCGCTCGGCATTCCGCAGATCACGGCCATCATGGGCATGTGCGTGGCCGGCGGTGCGTACCTGCCAGTCATGACAGACACCGTGCTGATGACCGAGGGGTCGGGGTTGTTTCTGGCCGGGCCGTCGCTGGTGCAAGCCGCCATTGGACAGAAGACGGGCGCCGAGGAGTTGGGCGGTGCCGCAATGCACGCTGAGATCTCCGGAACGGTCGATTTCAAGGAACCCAACGATCACTTGTGCCTGGCGCGCCTGCGATCGCTGGTCGCAAAGATCGGTGAGCGCCCCGGCGGCGCGCCGGTCGCTGAAGTCTTTCGTCGCCGCACGTTCGATCCAGTTTACGACGCGCCGAAATATCCAGCCGAAGATGTGTATGGTTTGATCGATCCGGCGCCGGGAGCTACCAACGTTTACAACATGCGCGAGATCATCGCTCGCCTTGTCGACCGCAGCGAGTTCGACGAGTACAAGGCGGACTTTGGCCGCACTGTTCTCTGCGGATACGCATGGATCGGCGGGCGCGCAGTGGGCATCGTTGCCAATCAGAAAATCAACCAGAATCAGACGGTCGCTATGGGGCCCGGCGCGGGAATGCAGCGCATCGAGGTGGGCGGCGTGATCTACACCGAGGGTGCGCAGAAAGCAGCGCGCTTCATCATGGACTGTAACCAGAGTCTCGTGCCGCTTATCTTCCTGCACGACGTGAATGGCTTCATGGTGGGCAAGGATGCGGAATGGTCGGGCATTATTCGTGCCGGGGCAAAGATGGTTTCGGCAGTGAGTACGAGCGTGGTACCCAAGATTACAGTCATTGTGGGCGGCAGCTTCGGCGCCGGCCACTATGCCATGTGCGGCAAGGCCTACGATCCGCGCTTTTTGTTCGCGTGGCCCACGGCGCGCTACGCAGTTATGAGCGGCGCCTCGGCGGCGGCGACCCTGGCTGAGGTGCGCGCAAGGCAGATGGAGCGTGAGGGCAAGGTGTTGTCGGCGGCGGAGAAGACGGCAATTCACGAGCAGATTCGCGCTGACTATGATGCGCAGGCTGATCCGCGCTACGGCGCCGCGCGGCTCTGGATTGACGCGATCATCGACCCGGTCAGGACTCGAGAAGTACTGATCGCGGCGCTCGAAGCGTGCGCGCTGAATCCGGATGTGCAGCGCTTCAATCCCGGAGTCCTGCAAACCTGATTATTGTTTCGGAACGCTGGTGCAGTGGCGTGCGACCCCGGCATCTTAACTGGCATGGAACGGTTCTTGGGCACTCGAAATCCCCGCGAAGGAGCCTGAATATGAAGCTCGAATTGGAGCAGCTACAAAGTCTCTACCCGTTTGTACTGACGGAGGAACAGGAACAGCTCCGGCGCGAGATTCGGGAGTTTGCAGCGCGCGAAATTGCCCCCAATGTTGCGGCATGGGACGAAGCGAGTGAATTCCCGCTCGCGACGGTAAAGAAACTGGCAACGATGGGATTGCTGGGCGTAGTGATCCCCCCGGAGTATGGCGGCACGGGCCTTGGTTATGTGGATTATGTCCTCGCGATCGAAGAACTTTCTGCAGTGGACGGCTCCATCGGGCTCACGGTAGCGGCCCATAACTCGCTGGGGGCGAATCATATTTTTCTGGCAGGTACCGAGGTGCAGAAGAGAAAATATCTTCGCCCGCTGGCGCGAGGCGAGTGGCTGGCGGCATGGGCGCTAACGGAGCCTGGCTCAGGATCGGATGCGAGTAACGCGCGCACAACCGCGGTCAAGAAAGGCGACCGCTACGTGTTGAACGGAAATAAGACCTTCATCACGAACGGCCGTTATGCCGATCTGGCGGTCGTTATTGCCGTCACTGACAAGAGCAAGGGTACACATGGACTTTCGGCGTTCGTCGTCGAAAAGGGAATGAAAGGATTCCGGCCCGGGAAAAAAGAAAACAAGCTCGGCCTGCGCGCCAGCGACACCAGCGAGCTGATCTTTGAGGACTGCGAGATCCCCGAAGAGAATTTGCTTGGCACCGAGGGCGAAGGGTTCATCGATGCTATGCGCGTGCTCGATGGCGGAAGAATCTCGATTGCGGCTCTGGCGCTGGGCATCGGGCGTGGTGCGCTCGACGCCGCGCTGAAATATGTAAAGGAACGCCGGCAGTTCGGCAAGGCGATCGCCGAATTCCAGGGAATCCAGTGGAAGCTGGCGGATATGGCCACTGAATTGGATGCTGCGCGCCTGTTGACGCAGCGCGCGGCGGTGCTGAAGGATGGGGGCCGCAAAGTCACGCGCGAATCCTCGATGGCCAAGCTTTTTTCGAGCGAAGTTGCCGTCCGTATCTGCGACGAGGCAGTGCAATTGTTTGGTGGCTACGGATTCATCAAGGACTATCCTGTGGAGAAGTTTTATCGCGATGTGAAGCTCTGCACCATTGGCGAGGGCACAAGCGAGATCCAGCGCATGGTGATTGCGCGAGAGATCCTGAAGGTGTACCCGTCGAGAGGATAGCGATTCGCTTGTAACAGGCGGCCTGCAGCTTGTCGCTGCGAAACCACCGGCTACAAGCTGCCGGGCTCTCACTTGTTTGACGTCATGAACGAACAGCTGCAAATCGTCGAGTGCCCGCGCGACGCCTGGCAAGGGCTGCCCGCGGCAATTCCTTCCGAAGTAAAAGCGGCGTACCTGCGCAAGCTGATCGAAGCGGGATTCACGCACATCGACGCGGTGAGTTTCGTCTCACCCGCGGCGGTTCCGCAAATGGCCGATGCCGAGCGCGTGCTTGAGATTCTTCAACCACCAGAGCAGGTCGAGATCATCGGCATCGTGGTCAACGAAAAAGGCGCGGAGCGCGCATTGCGCACAGGCGTGGTCCGCACGATCGGTTTTCCTTATTCCGTATCGCCGCAATTTCTCCACCGTAACCAGCATCAAACCCCGGAAGAGGCGCTAGCCGCGCTGAAAGCAATCGGCGCGCGAGCAAACGGCGACGGTCTAAGGGTAGTGGCCTATCTCTCCATGGCCTTTGGAAATCCGTATGGCGACAAGTGGAGCGCCGCTGCGGTGACGGAGGCATGCGGCCAGCTGATCGACTCAGGCGTGCGTCAAATTTCCCTGGCTGACACGGTTGGCGTGGCTTCGCCGGAGCAGATTGTGGAGATTGTCAGCGTCGCGATTGCTGCCCATCGCGAAATCGAGTTTGGGGTGCATCTTCATGCACGGCGTGGCGAAGCTGGAGAGCGCATTCGCGCGGCATATCGCGCCGGTTGCAGGCGGTTCGATTCAGCCATTGGCGGGCTGGGAGGGTGCCCCTTCGCGCAGGATACACTGGTGGGAAATATACCCACGGAAACGCTGGTTGCTGTGCTGAAGGAAGAGGGTGTAGCAGTTCCCGGACTCGGTGCTTTGGACGAATTAATTGCCGCCAGCGCGAAGATTGCGCAGAGCTGCGGAGCTCCGGTGCAATAGCAGCGCTCGCGTTCAGGCCGGGTCACGCACCATCCATGGTGGAGGAAGCATTGAATTACAAGACGATCCTGCTGAACGACAGTGGTCCGGTGCGAACCATTATTCTGCACCGGCCGGATCGCCGCAACGCGATGACTCCCGAAATGCAGATGGAGTTGATCGCAGCGCTGGAAGAGACCGCGAGGAGCGGTTGCCGCATTCTTGTGTTGTCCGGCTCAGGGCCGGCTTTCTGCTCCGGCCTGGATCTGTCGGCGCTGAAAGAGATGCAAGGCGCCGCTGCCGCTGAATATCGTTCTGATGCGGAACGAATCGCCCGCCTCTTTCTCGCGTTGTATGAACTGCCCATTCCCACTATCGCCGCGGTCCATGGCCCGGCTATCGCAGGCGGCGCCGGTCTGGCAATCCTTTGCGACTTCACTCTCGCCACGCCGGACGCGAAGTTCGGCTTTACCGAAGTGCGCATCGGCTTTGTGCCGGCGTTGGTGTCAGTCTTCCTCTCCTTGCAGATTGGAGACAAACGAAGCCGCGATCTGCTGCTGACCGGGCGCATTCTCGATGCGAATGAAGCCTGCAAAATGGGCCTGGTGAATGAAGTGGTTCCGCGAGAGGATCTCTCACAGCGTGTGGAGTCGCTCGCGCAATCGTTGCTCGCCAACAGCCTCGAGGCTCTCAGCGCAACCAAGCGCATGATCACCGCGCGTCATCGGGCGTGGCTCGACGCAGCCATCGCCGATGCCATCGAAGTCAGCACTCAAATCAGGAAAACAGGAGACTTTCGAGAGGGCATCTCTGCATTTCTTGAAAAGCGTAAGCCGACGTGGGGGAAGTAAGCACCAAACCCGCGTCACGCCGCGCCGTCGCGGAATCGCAGTGATCCCTCGGTGCGCTGCTCGATTTGTTCTCGGGTCTCTCCCTCCGCCAGCTCGAAAACTTCGAATCCCGCAGGCGTGACGTCGAGTGCGCAAAGATCGGTGATAACACCATTCACCACGCCCTTGCCGGTGAGCGGAAGAGAGCAGTTGCGGACGAGCTTGGCGCTTCCACCTGCGGCGGTGTGTTCCATCAGGACCACGACTTGGCGCACGCCGGAGACCAGGTCCATGGCGCCGCCCATTCCTTTCACGCGTTTGCCCGGGATCATCCAATTGGCTAGATACGCTTCGCGGCGTGATACTCGCGCCGGATGTGATCGATGTCGATTGTCGGCTTGGGATATTTCATCTTCATCGATTCCAGGTGTTCTACAACAATGCGTGCGATGGCTAGGTCGCGAAACCACTTGTGGTCGGCGGGAATGATAAACCAGGGCGCGTATTCAGTGCTGCACCGCGAGATCGCCTCTTCATATGCAGCCATGTAATCGTCCCAGAAGGCGCGCTCCTTGTAGTCTGCCTCGCTGATCTTCCATTGCTTGGCCGGATCATCAAGCCGCTGCTTGAAGCGCTTCAATTGCTCGTCCCTTGAGATGTGCAGGTAGAACTTCAGAATCTGCGTATCGTGCGCGACAAGCTCCTTCTCGAACGCGTTGATCTGATCGTAGCGGCGCGACCAGACCTCCTTCGGAACAAGCTTATGAACCCTGACAACGAGCACATCCTCATAGTGCGAGCGATTGAAGATGACAACTTCGCCGTTGGCAGGCGCTACCTTGTGCACGCGCCACAGAAAATCGTGCGCCAGTTCCTCGGCCGAAGGCTCTTTGAACGCCGCTACCCGGCAGCCCTGAGGGTTCATGGCGCCCAGAACGTGATTGATGACGCCGTCCTTGCCTCCGGTGTCGAGCGCCTGCAAACAAATCAGGAGCGAGTGTTTTCGCTCGGCGCATAGCAACTCCTGCAATTCGCGCAATTTTTGTTGGTAGTGATCGATTTCTTCCAGGGCGGACTTGTGATTCTTGTGGCCGGGGTGCGATGAGGGATCGATCTTCCAGAGCTTGGCCTTGCTGCCCGGCACAACCTTGAACCGATGAAGGTAATTCATTCCCATACTCCCTTGGACTGGCACTGGAGCCCGGATGGGATTTCATCCGATCGCGCCTCTTCGCTGCGCGACCGGGCCGGGGTGGATTGCAATAAACATTCAAGACATCATTCCGCGCACGGTGTTTCGTTAGTTCGTTGCAGAATTTGAGCAAAAACCGGCCGGTTTTCCGGTGGTGGTGCCATCTGCTACCTTTGAGCGGGGCATCCTCCTTTCCCATCGGGACAAAATTTAGTGACAGGTGGCCGCATTGGACCTCATCGATCGGCTTGCGGAGCACAAGACGCTAGGAGCAGCGCCGCGGGAAGAGCTCGCTTGGCTGGCGGAGCATGGCACGCTGCGGCATCTCGAGGCCGGCGAGGTGCTGTCTCATAAAGGCGTCCAGGTTGAAGGGCTTTACGTCGTCCTGTCGGGCCACGTGACGCTGTCGGTCGATCGCGGCTCCGGGCCGCAGAAGATCATCGAATGGCGAACCGGCGAAGTGTCAGGAATCCTGCCCTACTCAAGGCTCACGACTCCGCCTGGAGACGCGGTTGCGCAGGAGCCCACCGAGATTTTGTCGCTGCCCCGGGAGTTGCTTCGCGCGCTGACCCATGATTGCTTCGTGATCACCTCGATCCTTGTTCATACCATGCTCGATCGCGCGCGTTTGTTCACCTCCAGCGACCTGCTGAACGAGAAGATGATTTCGCTGGGCAAGTTGTCAGCCGGCTTGGCACACGAGCTCAATAATCCAGCTTCAGCCATTGAACGCAGCGCTGCGCTGCTTGAGGACCGGCTGGGAGAAGCTGAGACGGCAACGCTTGCTCTCGGCGTGGCGCGTTTGAGTGATGCACAGCTCGCCGCCGTCGATGCCATTCGCAACACCTGCCTGGCAAGAGCGCCCGATGGAATCCGCTCGCCGGTGCAGCAGGCAGAGCGCGAAGAGGCAATCGCTGACTGGCTCGCCGATCACGGGCTCGATGCCGCCGGCGCTGAAGCACTGGCCGACACTCCCGTCACCATTGAGTCTCTCGACCAGCTTGCCTCCGCCGTGCAGGGACCGGCCCTGGACGTGGTGTTGCGCTGGGCTGCAGCGGGATGCGCAGTGCGCAGCCTCGCCTCGGAGATCCAGGAAGCGGCGATGCGAATTTCCGGCCTGGTGACCGCCATCAAAGGGTTCACGCACATGGATCAGGCGATGGTGGCTGACCCGGTGGATCTGGGCCAGAGCCTGGCCAACACCGTTGCGGTCCTCAGGGCGAAGGCGCGGCAGAAATCGGCTGCTGTGGCGATCGAGTTGGAGGCGAGCTTGCCGTTTGTGCGTGGATTCGCCGGCGAGCTCAACCAGATCTGGGGAAACCTGATCGACAATGCGCTCGATGCGGTCGAGGACGGCGGTCATGTGGAGGTGAAAGCTAGCCGCGAAGGTGAACGCGTTGTCGTGCGCATCATCGACGACGGTCCCGGCATTCCGGCGCCAATTCGCGAACGCATCTTCGATCCGTTCTTCACCACCAAGCCCATGGGGCAGGGAACCGGGCTCGGACTCGACATTGTTCGCCGGCTGCTGCGCCACAACGACGCCACAATCGAAGTTGACTCCCGGCCGGGCCGGACGGAGTTCCGCGTTGCCATGCCGATCGACGAGACTCAGAACACGGGGCCTGCACGATGAACAAGCCGGTTTTGCTCATCGTTGACGACGACCCGCAGGTTCTGGCCGCGGTCCGTCGCGATCTTCGCTCCCATTATCGCGAAAACTACACGGTGATGAGCGCAGCATCAGGGCAGGAGGCGCTCAATGCCATCCGTGAGCTGAAGAGCCGCGGCGATTCGTTGGCCATGCTCATCTGCGATCAGCGTATGCCCGGCATGATGGGCAGCGAAGTGCTGGCCAAGTCGCGCGCGATTTATCCGCTGGCGCGGCGCGTTCTGCTCACCGCTTACTCCGACATCGACGCGGCAGTCAAGGCCATCAACGAGGCGCATCTCGACCACTATCTCTCCAAGCCCTGGGACCCGCCGGAAGAGCGGCTCTTTCCCGCGATCGACGATTTGCTCGATGCGTGGCAGGCCGAATATCTTCCTGAAGCCAAAGGGCTGCGGCTGGTTGGTTATCAGTGGTCTCCGCAATCGCACGCCATCAAGGATTTTCTGGCCAGCAACCTCATCCCTTATCGCTGGCTCGACGTGACGCGCGATGCGGACGCCCGCGCGCTGCTCGACGCGGCCGGTGTGACCCTTGAAGAACTTCCCGCGCTCTTCTTTGACGATGGGTCGCCTGTGATGCGAAATCCCGACGCCCGTCAGGTTGCCGAGCGCCTTGGCAAACCTCTCACCGCCGCCTTCGATGTCTATGATCTGGCGATCGTCGGAGCAGGCCCGGCGGGGCTCGCCGCGGCAGTGTACGGCGCATCAGAGGGTTTGCGAACGCTTCTTCTTGACCGGCACGCGCCCGGCGGACAGGCCGGCTCCAGCTCACGCATCGAGAACTACCTTGGCTTTCCTGCCGGCGTAAGCGGCAGCGAGCTGGCGCGTCGCGCGATTACGCAGGCGCAGCGCCTTGGCGCCGAGTTCCTTGCCCCGCTCGAAGTCACCGGAGTTGCCTTTGACGGAGGATATAAGCGGCTAGTGCTCTCCGATGGCCGCCAGGTCGTCACCCGCGCGATGCTGGCCAGCACCGGCATGTTCTATCGCGAACATTCTGCTCCTGGTATCGCCGAGCACACCGGCGCGGGCGTGTATTACGGCGCCGCCACTACTGAGGCGTCGGCCTTCCGCGACCGGCGAGTGATTGTTGTGGGCGGCGGAAACTCGGCCGGCCAGGGCGCCATCTACCTGGCTCGCTACGCAAGCCAGGTGGAGATTGTGATTCGTCGGGACAGTCTGCGCGAAACCATGTCGCAATACCTGATCGAGCAGATTGAGAAAACCCCCAACATCCAACTTCGACCTCAGACTGAAGTCGAGCGCGTCGAAGGCGAGGGCCACGTGGAACGAGTTGTGCTCAAATCGCTCGCCGACGGATCGACAAGCCCGGAGCAAGCCGACGCGCTCTTTATCTTTATTGGCACGCGACCGAGGAGCGATTGGCTCCCCAATGAAGTGCTGCGCGACGCCAAGGGGTTTGTGCTCACAGGCCGTGACGTGATGGCCGCCGAAGACTACGCGCGCATCTGGAAAGAGCAGCGCGAACCCCTCGTTCTCGAGACCAGCGTTCCCGGTGTGTTTGCAGCGGGGGACCTCCGTGCCGGCGCGATGAACCGCGTAGCATCAGCGGTTGGCGAAGGTTCGATGGTGGTTCGACTCGCGCATGAGTATCTCGCGCTTACCTGATTACGCGCGCCGCTTCACATCAATCGCAAACCAGTTCGTTATCAGGGAATGCCTGAGCGGAATCTTCGCTGTCCGCAGCGGCCAGCGGCTCAACGCACTCGCCGGCCTCAATTCGCGGCACAAAGAATCGCTCCACTTCGGCGAGTACCTCGGGACCGGTGCGTGCATGGTAGATGGCCGCGCGCAACTTCGCTCCACCCGGCACGCCGTGCGTGAACCACGTGGCAAACTGTTTCATCTTGCCGACGGGATCCCACCCCACGGACGAAGACCTGTCCGTGGGGGCCCCGGGATCGCCGATTCTTGCGTCGCGTGGCAGCTCCTTGGTCGCTTCAGCCTCCGTCAGCAGCATCTCAAAATACGCGCGAATCATGCGGTAACGATCTTCGGTGGTCGGCCGCTCGTAGCTGCCGGTCGCTGTGTACTGCGCGATCTGGCGAAAGATCCATGGATTCGCCGGCGCCGCGCGGCCAATCATCACCGCATCGCAGCCCGTCTCAGCCACCATGGCCACCGCATCTTCGGGCGTGCGCACATCGCCGTTGCCTACCACAGGAAGCCGCACTGCCTGCTTCACTTGAGCAATCCAGCCCCACTGCGCCTGCCCGCTGTAGCCCTGCTCGCGCGTACGCGCATGCAGCGCAAGGCCATTGAGCCCTTCGGCCTCGGCCATCTTCGCCAGTTCTACGCACACAATCTGCGATTCGTTCCAGCCCATGCGGAACTTGACGGTGAAGGGAATTGTGACTGCGCTGCGGATGGCGTGAAAGATCTCGCCGATCCTAGGCAGATCGCGCAGCAGTCCCGACCCTCCGTTGCAGCCGACGACGCGCTTCGCCGGGCAGCCGAGATTCAGGTCCACCGTGTCGAAGCCGGTGTCCTCAACGATGCGCGCCGCCTCGGCGAGCGTCTCCGGATTCGAGCCAAACAACTGCGCGCCGATGGGATGCTCGTCGCCGTAAAACGTCAGATACCGCCGCCGCTTCGTCTCGCGCATCCGCGCCAGGCCATCGGCCGAGGTGAACTCGGTCATCAGCAACCCGCATCCCGACTCCACGTTGCTGATGGCAGTTTCAATTTGCTCCGCCGCGGCTCCCTCGCTCCCTTGCTCCCTGGCTCCCTCTTCTCTGTTCTCTGATCTCTGTTCTCTGCTAAACAGACTCGCGTGCCGGATGAACCTGCGAAACACAGTGTCGGTCACGCCCGCCATGGGAGCAAGCACCGTCGCCGGCCGCACAGTGACTGATCCAATCCGCACCTCGGCGGGCACCCGCGCCTCTGCGGGCATCGCGTGCTCCACCGGATTGTCCCAGTTCTTCTTCACCGTGAATCCTCTGCGCGGCATGAAGTAAAGCTCCTGGCCTTTAACTACGAGATTCTGGCCTGCAGGCTGACGAGCGATCAGCAGTACACCACTCGCGGTGCAGGCGCCAAGTTAGCTTGACACCGTCGATGTTTACTTCGGATTCGATCGAACGCTTTGGCCGGGGCATCTTGCTTGCCTCAAATTCGGTTGCATTCTGCACCAAAAAAGCTAGGAGCTAGAGGCTAGCAGCTAGCAGCTGTTTCGCCCCAAACAAGCGTGAGCCCCCGCCGCGGCGGAGGCCCATTCGTCCAACTCCTCGCCCCGGCTACTTGGCCGCCTTTGCCGCGTCGCTCTTGGCATACTTCCGGCGGAAGCGCTCCACGCGTCCCGCTGTATCTACTAACCGTTGTTTGCCGGTGAAGAACGGATGGCAAACCGAGCAAATTTCCACGTGAATGTCGCCCTTGTGGGTCGACCTCGTCTCAAAGGCGCTTCCGCAGGCGCAAACCACTCGCACCGCGGCGTAATTGGGATGAATCTTTTCCTTGGGCATCGCTGAAAATACAGACCTTTCCGTCAATTCTTCTCTATCCATATTGTAGGGGGATTCCCCGACGGGCGCAAACTGATGGCAGCTATTAGCCTTTAGCCGTTAGCTATTAGCTGAGATGTATGAAACCGCGCCGTATTTGAGTTCAATACAGCCGAGGTCGAGCGCCAACGAGCTAAGAGCTAAAAGTTAAGAGCTAAGGGCTGTTCTCTATTAGCAGCTTGCGCGTATTCTTTAATATCTTGTGCGTGAACGGGCCGTTTTTTGGGGCAAATCGCAGCAGCCGGGGTTGAGCACAAACGAGCTAAGAGCTAAAAGCTAAGAGCTAAAGGCTGTTTTCACCGAAAATCCCTCGACCGAACCTCAACTCGTGTCACCTCCAGCGGCGCAATGCGCTGCGCTTTCACATGAATAACGCCTTCCTGGTTCTGCACTGGCCCCTCGATGCGCAAAAACCTGCTCCGCGACACGATCAGCCGGTCACGCTCAAACACATCGGGCGTCAAAATCACGTTGGCAATCCCCGTCTCGTCCTCCATCGAAAGAAAAACGAATCCCTTCGCTGTGCCAGGCCGCTGCCGCGCAATCACGCAACCGGCAATGCGGACCCAACCGCCGCTCTTGCAAGTCTCCAACTCCGTCGCTGCCAGAATTCCCTCCGCACGCAGCGCCGCGCGGTGATACGCTATCGGATGCGGCCCTGTCGTCAGCCCCGTGCCCGAGAAATCTGCCGCCAGCCTTTCTTCTGTCGTCATCTGCTTAAGCGACATTGCGTCCGTGCGAATTGCAGTAGTAGCAGCTTCTCGCGCGCTCACGCCGCTTTTGCCGTTCCCGTTCGCAATCTCCACTCCGCGCAGCAATGGACCCACCGGCCGTCCCGCCCACTCCACCTGCCACAGAGCATCGCGGCGGTGCTCCACTTCGCCCAGCGCATTCAGCGCGCCAATCTGCGCCAGCGCCACCAGCTCTTTGCGGTTCAGCTCCGGCACGCGCCGCGCCAGGTCATCCACGCTCGCAAACGCGCCCGAGCTGCGTGCCGCAACCAGCGCCTCCGCAGATGTCTTGCGCAATCCCTTGGCATAGTTCATGCCCAGCCGCAGAGAAACCGATCCGTCTGGCTCCCGCTCGAGCGTACACAGCCACTCTGACCGCTGAACGTCGATGGGCCGCACGCGCAGCCCATGCCGCTGCGCATCCTTCACCAGCACTGCCGGCGAGTAGAACCCCATCGGTTGGTTATTCAGCAGGCCGCATGTGAATGCCGCCAGGTAATGCACCTTCAGGTAGGCCGAGGCATACGCGATCAGCGCAAAGCTCGCCGCATGGCTCTCGGGAAATCCGTACATGGCAAACGAGGAGATTCCCTGCACGATGTTTTCCTGCGCCTCGGCGCCGATGCCGTTGTGCGTCATCCCCGAGCGGAGCCGCCCTTCCAGATCCTTCATGCGCTGCATTGATCGCCGCATGCCCACGGCTCGCCGCAGCTCCTCAGCCTCCGCGCCCGAGAAGCTCGCCACCGTCATGGCCATGCGCAGCAACTGCTCCTGAAACAGTGGCACACCCAGCGTGCGTTTCAGCACCGGCTCGAGCAAGGGATGCGGATAGGTCACTTCTTCCTTGCCTTGCCGTCGCCGCATGTAGGGATGCATCATCTTGCCCACAATCGGTCCCGGCCGAATGATCGCCACTTGCACCACCAGGTCGTAAAAGCGTACCGGCGCGTTGTGCGGAATCGACGCCATCTGTGCGCGGCTCTCCACCTGGAACATGCCCACCGTGTCGGCTTTGCGCAGCGCCTCATACACCAGCGGATCCTCGGGCAGCATCGCCATATCCACCTGCTTGCCGTAGTGGCGCGGGATCAGCTCGATCGCATCCTTGACCGCAGCCAACATTCCCAGCCCCAGCAGGTCCACCTTGATCAGCCCCATGTCGGCGCAATCTTCTTTGTCCCACTGGATCACCGTGCATCCCGGCATTGAGGCGCGCTCAATCGGCACCACGCGGTTCAAGAGCCCTGCGCAGATCACCATGCCGCCAGAATGCTGCCCGAGGTGTCGCGGCAGATCCTGCATGCGTAGGCACAGGTCAAGATAGCGGCTGATGCGCGGATGCCGCACATCGAAGCCCGCCTGCGCAAAATGTTTTTCCATGGTGTCGTTCTCGCCGCGCCACTCCCAGTGGCCCATTAACCCTGAGAGCCGTGCTGCCTGCTCCTCCTCGAAGCCCAGCACCTTGCCCACCTCGCGCGCCGCCGAGCGCCCGCGATACGAGATTACGTTCGCCGTCATGGCAGCGCCCAGCGCACCGTAGCGCTCATACACGTACTGGATCACCTGCTCGCGCTCATCGCCCGAAGCTAGGTCGAGATCGATGTCGGGCCACTCGCCGCGGTTTTCGCTCAGGAACCGCTCGAAAAGCAGTTCCATCCCCACCGGATCGACTGCCGTAATTTCTAGCGCGTAACACACAGCAGAGTTCGCTGCCGACCCACGGCCCTGCACCAGGAATCCACGCCACTGGCAGTAGCGAATAATGTCCCACACGATGAGGAAGTAGCCGGCAAAGCCGAGCTTGGCGATCAGAGCCAGTTCGTGCTTCACCTGCGCACGCGCCTTGTCGAGCAGATGCCGCTTCATCGGCGATCCGTACCGCTTGCGCACACCCTCCTCCACGCGTTTGGCCAGAAAGCTGTCCATCGTCTCGCCCTCGGGCATGGGGTAATGCGGAAATTCGTAGCCCAGGTTTGCGAGCGTGAATTCAAGCCGATCGCTCACAATGCGCGTATTGGCAATCGCCTCGGGAATGTCGCGGAAGAGCGCAGCCATCTCGCGCGCAGTGCGTAAATGCCGCGCGTCATTGCACGCCAGCAGTCGTCCCGCCTGGTCGAGTGTTGTGTGCTGGCGAATCGCAGTGAAAACATCGAGCAGCTCGCGATCTTTTGCATCTGCATATCGCACCCCATTGGTTGCAATCACCGGCATGCCAAGGCTCTCTGCAATATGCAGCAGCGATTGGTTGCGGCACTCCTCTTCGCGCTCCTGGTGGCGCTGCAGTTCGAGATACATATTGCCGCGGCCGTAAATTGCTGCTAGCCGCTCGGCAATCTTTCGCGCTTCGCCCTCGCCGCTACGCGCCAGTGCCGCAGCCAGCGGGCCTTCCTCGCCGCCTGTCAGGCAAATC
>Ga0116219_10001245_pt1 | contig 24224 bp, 24 predicted proteins | sample Sb_taG_4_FD_91019 | JGI IMG/M metagenome (GOLD analysis project Ga0116219, IMG submission 91019) | Peat soil microbial communities from Weissenstadt, Germany - Sb_50d_6_BS metaG | ecosystem: Environmental > Terrestrial > Soil > Wetlands > Peat | place: Germany: Weissenstadt | collected 2010-09-21
CCGCGTTTGCTCGGCTAGCTGGGTGTAGGCTCGGGTGATGACTGGCACGGCGTCTCGGTGTGGAGGGTGGCAAGGGGCTCCGGCCCCGGCGCCGGCCCAGCACGGAGTGCGGGGCCATCCTAATATAGTCCACGTTTTGACTTGTCGCTTCGCGCTCGCGCGATGAGGGATGACGCCTCCTCCCCGGTCGCGCGAGCGCGAAACGACAAGTCGCCGCTCACGCCACGTCCTCCGGTTTCACCAGTGCGGCCGGCTCCAGCATCAGGTCGCCCGGCACTTCCTGGTAGGCCACCACCGCCAGGTCCGGCAGCGACCGCGCCAGCGCCTGCCGCAGCGGCCGCCGCAGGCTGGCGTCGGCCAGCAGTGACACCTCCTGCCCCTTCGCCGTCGCCCTGCGCCACTCGTTGGCCAGGCGCACGATCAACTTCTCCAGGCGTGACGGGTCGAGCACCAGCGTCTTCTCGTGGATCGCCCGCCGCAGGTCCAGCTCCAGGCGCGGGTCGAGCACCAGCGCGTGAATCCGCCCCTGATCGTCGCGGAAGCGGTCGCAGATGGCCCGCCCCAGATCGACACGCACCCGCTCGGCCAACTCGACCGCGTCCTTCGTCGTCGGCGCGTGGTTGGCCAGGCTCTCCAGGATGCGCGTCAGGTTCGAGATCGGCACGCGCTCCTCCAGGAGCAGCGTCATCACCCGGTGAATCTGCCCCATCGTCAAAACATTGGGGATCAATTCATCGACGACCGACGGCGAGCTTTCGCGGGCCTTGTCCACCAGGATTTTGAGGTCCTCGCGGCTGAGCAGTTCGTGGGCGTGGCGGCGGACCACCTCGCCCAGGTGGGTGACGAGGACATTGGGGGCATCGACCACGGTGAAGCCGCCCAGCTCGGCCCGCTGGCGGTCGTTCTCGGCGATCCAGCGGGCCGGCAGGCCGAAGGCCGGGTCGCGCGTCTGCTCGCCGTCCACCGGCACGCGCGTGTTGCCGGGGTCGATGGCCAGCCAACGCTCCGGCCGTAGCTGCCCGCGCGCCACCTCGCGGCCGCCGACGAGAATGCGGTACGTCTCGGCGTCGAGTTGGATGTTGTCGCGGACGCGGATCGGCGGCACCCACAAGCCGTTCTTGCGGGCCAGGTCGCGGCGCAGGCCGCCGATGCGGTCGATCAGCCCGGTGCCGCGCTTCGGGTCCACCAAGGGGATGAGGCGAGCACCGATCTCCACGCACGCCCGGTCCACCTGCAAGAAGTCGTCCAGCGGGATCTCGGCCGCGGGCCGGCCGGGGCCGCCCGGGGCGCCGCCGGCGGCAGCCGCCCCCGCCTGTCCCTCGGCGGAAGTGGCGGCCTTCGCCTGGCGGGCGGCCAGGCGGCGCCCGGCGATGAACAGCGCCACGGCCATCGGGATGAAGGCGTACCACGGTAGGCCGGGCACCAGAGCCAAGGCCAGCACGATCACCCCACCCACCAGCAGCGGCCGGCTGCTGAGCGTCACCTGCTCGCTGATCTCCTGCCCCAGCCCCGACTGCGTCGTCGCCTTCGTCACCAGCATACCCGAGGCGGTCGCGACGATCAGCGCCGGGATCTGCGACACCAGGCCGTCGCCGACGGTCAGGATGGAGTAGCGGCTGATCGCCTGCGAGATGGGCATCCCCTTGAGCATGCCGATGATGATGCCGCCGACGAGGTTGATGGCCGTGATGATGACGGCCGCGATGGCGTCGCCGCGGACGAACTTCGAGGCCCCGTCCATCGAACCGTAGAACTCGGTCTCGCGCATCAGCAATTCGCGGCGGCGGCGGGCCTCCTTGTCGTCGATGGCGCCGGTGTTCAGCTCGGCGTCGATGGCCATCTGCTTGCCGGGCAACGAGTCGAGGGTGAAGCGGGCGGACACTTCCGAGATGCGGCTGGCACCCTTGGTGATGACCACGAACTGAATGATAACCAGGATCAGGAACACCACCAAGCCGACGACGAGGTTGCCGCCGACCACGAACCGGCCGAAGGTATCGACGATGTGGCCGGCGTTGGCCTGCAGGAGGATCAATCGCGCGGTGGCGACGTTCAGCGCCAGCCGGAACAGCGTCATCAAGAGCAGCAGCGACGGGAACACCGAGAAGTCGAGCGGTCGCGTCGCGCTCAGGGTGATGAGCAGCAGCAGGACGGTGATGGCCAGGTTGAAGCCCAGCAGCAGGTCGAGCAGGACCGTCGGCAACGGCACCAGCAACACGACCAGCACGCCGAGAATGGCCATCGACAGGACCAGCTCGCTGCGCTGCGCCAGAATCGAAGGCGTGCTGAGCGGGATGTTCGTACCGGCCCTGGCCATGAGGACATACTCCCGATTCGTACCCGGGTATGTTGTAAGAAACTTTGCCGCTTGCGGCTTCGCACGGACTGCGAAGCCGCAAGCGGCTAGATCGTGCCGCGCAAGCGATACACGAACGCCAGCGTTTCGGCCACGGCCTGGTACAGCGCCGCCGGGACCTCCTGGTCGAGCTTGCCGACGCGGAACAGCGCCTGTGCCAGCGGTCGATTCTCCACCACCGGCACTGCGTGCCGGCGTGCCGTGGTGACGATGCGCTCGGCGACGTGGCCGGCCCCGACCGCCACCATCTTCGGGGCGCTCATGGTCGCCCGGTCGTAGCGCAGGGCGACGGCGAGGTGTGTCGGGTTGGTGATGACCACCGTCGCCTTCGGCACCTCCTGGAACATCCGCTTCTGGGCGGCCTCGCGCTGCAGCCGGCGGATGCGCGCCTTGATCTGCGGATCGCCTTCCTCCTGTTTCTGCTCTTCCTTGACTTCCTGCCGCGTCATCCGCAGTTGCCGCTCCAGGCGCAGGCGCTGGATGAGGTAGTCGAACACGCCGATCGCCAGCAGCGCCACCCCGATGCTGATGAACAGCCGGCTGACGATGGCCCACCCCAGGGCCACGGCGCCGGGAAGAGTGCCGTCGCCGATGCGGCCGAGTTCGCCGAGCCGCGCGCGCAGGACGACGTAGACCAGGACGCTCATCACCGCGACTTTCAGCACGGCCGTCACCGCCCTGACGCCTGACCCCAGGGAGATGATCCGCTTGATCCCGTTGGAGGGGTCGAGCCGATCCCAGCGCACCGACAGCACGTCCGGGTAGAAGGCGAAGCCGCTCTGGAGCAAGCCGACCAGCACCGCGGCGACGAACAGCGCTCCGAGCAGGGCGCTCAGGGTCCGCAGGGTGCGCAGGAAGACCCCCGCGAAGATCGCCTGCACTTCGCGGATGTCGATGTTGAACGTGTACGGCCGCGCCAGGTCGAAGCGCACGCCGTCGAGCAGGCCGCCGCCGATCACCCGCGCCGTGATCGCCAGGGTGATCGCGGCGACCAGCAACATGACACCGGCGTTCAGGTCGGCGCTGACGGCGATCTGGCCCTGTTTCCGCGCCTCCTCGCGGCGGCGCGGCGACGGGGCCTCGGTTCGTTCTTGCCCGAGGTCTTCTTCGGCCATGAGCGCCTCTTCTCCCCTCTCCCCGGAGTACCGGGGCGAGGGGGGTTAGATGAGTCGCGTCAGCAATTCGCCGAACCGCCCCAGGGCGTTAACCAGGGAGTTCAGCAGGTTCGGGATCAGCAGGAACAGCAGCAGCAGCCCCGCCAGTAACCGCAACGGGAAGCCGACCGTGAACAGGTTGATCTGCGGCGCCGCCCGCGTCATCAGGGACAGCACGAAGGTGACGACGAACAGCGCCACCGCCACCGGCATCGCGATCACCAACCCCCACTGCACCGTCAGCGAGGCGCCGGCAACGAGGTGCTGAATCGGCACGTTCGGCAGCGCCCCCCCGACCGGGTAGCGCGCGAAGGTCATGTCCAGCGCCGCCAGGAACAAATGGTGTCCGTCCAGTCCGAGAAAGAGCAGGATGCCGAGGGCGTCGAGGATCTGCGTCAGCGCCGACAGGTTGGCCGTCCCGGTCGGGTCGAGGAAGGCGCCGAACGAAAGGCCCAGCTCCTGAGTCAGGAACTCGCCGCAGACGCGCGCGGGGACCTGGAACAAACTGAAGCCGTAGCCGAGCAGCGCCCCCAGGGTGAACTCGCGGGCGACGGCGACGCCGTAGGCGAAACAGGACGTTTCCACCGCCCGGTTGAGCAAATTGTGCGGCGGCCCTTCGGCGACGTTGCCGATCCACACGGTCGCCAGGGCGAAGGCGAGGCCGGCCTTGACCAGTCGCGGCACGTTGACGCCGCCGAACAGCGGCAGCACCGTGACGAAGGCGCCGACGCGGGTCAGGATCAGGCTGTAAAAGAGGATCAGGTTCTGCATCAGTGGGTCACCCCCGCCGCCACGGCCAGCATGCGCACGGTAAAGTAGACGGCCGTTTGCATGATCCAGGCCATCGCGAAGATCAGGGCCAGGCCGACGCCGATCAGGCGCGGCGTGAAGGTCAGCGTCTGCTCCTGAATGCTGGTGATCGTCTGCAGGATGCTGACCACCAGGCCGACGGTCAGACTGGTGAGCAGCGCCGGCAGCGCCAGCAGCAGCGTCGTGTAGAAGAGGTCGCGGCCAATCTCGATCGCCTGGCTGATGTTCATGGGAAACTCCTTCGTTCCGCCGCGACGATTTATCGTTTCGCGCTCGCGCCACGGCGCGAGCGCGAAACGATAAATCGTCGCGGCGAAACGTCACTGGAAACTCAGGCTCAGCGCCCGGACCACGAGGTGCCAGCCGTCGGCCAGCACGAACAGCAGGATCTTGAACGGCGCCGAGATGATCACGGGCGGCATCGTGATGATGCCCAGGGCGGTCAGCACGCTGGCCACCACCAGATCGACCAGCAGGAACGGCAGGTAAATGCAAAAGCCCATGATAAACGCCGTCTTCAACTCGCTGATGACGAAGGCCGGGATCAGCACCCGCATGGGCACGTCCTTGGGCTCGTCGGGCGGCGTCACCTTGGCCAGGTGCAGGAACAGGGCGAGGTCGCTGCGCCGCGTCTGTCGCACCATGAAATGGTGCAGCGAATCGCTGCCGCGGCACATGGCCGTCACGCCGTTGATCTTGCCGTCCATGTACGGCTCGACGGCCTGGGCGCCGATATCGTCGATGGTAGGCCCCATGACGAACAGCGTCAGGAACAGCGACAGGCCGGTGATGACCAGGTTGGGCGGAATTTCCTGGGTGGTCACCGCCCGCCGGACGAAGCCGAGGACAATGACGATACGCGTGAAGGCCGTCAGGCTGACCAGCGCCGCCGGTATCAGCGTCAGCGCCCCGAGGAACAGGGCGGTCTGCACGGGCGGCGACAGGTTTTGCAAGGCGCCCGAGTCGCTAACGTGTTCGGCGATCTTCATCGGGTCCATGGCCGACCTCCTGAGCCGCTTGCGGCTTGGCAATCCGATCACCACGCTGCCGGTTTCGGCGCCCCGACCAGGGCGGCCAGCGCCGGCCCGGTTGGGAGCGGCGGTTCCAGAGTCGGCGCGTCCTGCGCCTCGGCCAGGGCTTCGTCGAACGCCTCGGGCAGCGCCACCAGCGACTTCAAGCCGCCGCCGTCCAGGCCGACCAGCACCTGCTGCTTGCCCACGCGGACCAGGTGGACCAGGCAACGGTTGCCCAAAGGCAGCGTTTCCAGCAGCGTCATGCGCGTGTTGCCGGTCTCCGGCCCCGGCAGCCGGCGCAGCCAGCGGCGGCAGACGAACAGCGTGGCGACGCACAGGGCCAGCACCACGGCGGTGCCGACGCCGAGGCGCGTCAGCATGGCGCGCGAGTCAGGCGCCTCCGGCCAGGTCGGCGGGACGTATTCGAGCGACCCCTTTTGCGCCTCCGCGGCGGCGGGCGGCGGCTCGGGGGCGGGGGCGACGCCGCCGAGCATCTGCGGCAGCACGACCCCGGCCACGACGGCCACGACGCCGATCATCGCGAGGGGGAGCCATTTCCGGCCCCCTCCCGCCGCGGGAGAGGGGTTCTTCCCGTTAAACATCGCACGACTTCTCCGGTGCGGAAGCGAGGGCCGAAAGGAACTGCGCCCTCTTCCCGGGTGCGGAAGACTTGTTACGCCGAAAGGAATATCGGCCGCGGACGCGGTAAGACTTGAGGGATGTTCCGATTGTGCCGTGCCGCTTGCGGCTTCGCAAGACCTGCGAAGCCGCAAGCGGCGCTCGGTCATCTGCCGTCGGCCGGGGCCTGCGTGCGCGGGGGCCGGACGCCGCCGCCGAGCGGGTTGGCGGGCCCGGCGGACGCGGACTGCTTCAGGCCGACCATCTTCTCTAGCAACTCCGCCGCCAGCGCCTTGTCCTGGAGCGCGCTGAGCACCTGGGCGGCTCGCCGATCCTTCATGTTGGCCAGGATCTGCGCCGCCGTCATCACGCCGGAGGTCCCCGACTCGACCATCCGCTCGAAGATGGCCGCCACCTCAGCCGGCTCGGCCGTGTCCGCGATGCCGCCGACCTGCTTGATGCCCTTCGCGCGTACGCCCTCCACCTCGTAGATGCCGCGCTTGGCGTCCTTGAGCAGTTGTTGTTCCTCTTTCGTCTTCTGTTCCACTTCCTCCATCTTGCGATTGGCGGCGGCCACGTCGTCCTCGGCGCCCTTCATCTGTTCGGTCACCTGCTTGCGCAACTTATCGACGTCGTCGCGCTCACTTTTGATGTCCTCCTTGATGATCTCCAGCGCCTTCTGCCGCGCGTTCACCTGCTGCTCGCGCAGCCGAACGGCCTCCTGGCGCTCGCGGAGCTTGGCGTGCTCTTGCACGCGTTCGTCCGGCTCCGCGGCGGAGCCCGGTCGCGACCGCGGCCCCCCCTCCGCGCCCCGCGCCAGCGGCGGCAGGTCCTTGTCCTTGCCGGTGTCCGCGGCGGAAGCCTCGGTGTGCTCCGCCTTGTTCTTCTGGTCGAAGTAGTTTATCAGCAAGATGGACCCGCCCGCGGCCAGGGCGAAAAGGACCGCGAACCCCACGCAGATAATGATGACGAAGCGCATGACCGACCCCTCCCGGTTACGAAGGTCCGCGCGAGCCGTCCTGCCCGGCCCGCCACAGGCGCATCCCCACCTCGTCGAGCTGCTCCTGCTGCGCCTTCAGGATCGCCAGCCGATGCGCCTGCCACTCCTCCCGCCGCAGGTGCAGCAGCGCCTCGACCTCCTTGGCGATCTCCGTGCGCGCGGCGCTCACCTCCTGATATTGTACATCGGCCTGGCGGGCCCGCGCCTCCGCTAATTCGAGGAGGGGGCCCAACCGCAGCGCTTGCTGATGCATGGCCAGCCACGAGCCGTCCTGGGCGGCGCCGGCCAGCCCCACCGCCAGGGCGGCGGCGCAGCGGGCGACCTGCTCCTGGATCGCCCTCACCTCTGCACGCGCCGCTTCGAGGGCGGCGCGGGCCTGCTTCTGACGCAATTCCGCCAGCCACTCGCGCTGCTTCTTTAGCTTCAGCACCCGCTCCAGGCGGAACTCGAAGCGCTGCACGGCAGATTACTCCAGGCCGCTTGCGGCTTAGCGCTCGCGCAACCCCGGTGAAGCGAACGCTAAGCCGCAAGCGGCTAAAACGGCCACGCCCCGGCGATGCGCTCCATAATCGCTCGTGTTTGAGCGAAATCGGTGCGCTCGTTGACGTCCTGCTTGAGGAACGACAGGATCGCCGGACGCAACTCGATCGCCTTGTCCACGGCCGCGCTCGTCCCCTTGGCGTAGGCCCCGATGCGGATCAGGTCCTCGGCGTCGGCGTAGGTCGCCAGGACCTCGCGCAGCTTGCGCGCCGTGTTCTGGTGGCCGGCGTCGGTCACGTCATTGGCCACGCGGCTGATGCTCTGGCTGATGCTGATCGCCGGGTACTGGCCTCGCTCCGCCAGGCGCCGGTCGAGCACGAAGTGGCCATCGACCAGCGAGCGCACCGCGTCGGAGATCGGCTCGTCCATGTCGCCGCCGTCCACCAGCACCGTCAGGATGCCGGTAATGCTTCCCGCGGCGGCGTTGCCGAGGCGCTCCACCGTGTTGGCCAGCAGCTGGAAGCAGGACGGCGTGTAGCCGCGGGCGCTGGGCGGCTCGCCGAGGGCCAGCCCCAGCTCGCGCTGGGCCATGGCCAGGCGCGTCAGGCTGTCCATCATGAGCATCACGCTGAGGCCGGCGGCGCGGAAGTGGTCGGCGATGGTAATGGCTACCTGCGAGGCGCGGACGCGCATCAGCGGCGTCTGGTCGCAGGTCGCCACCACGACGACCGACTTTTCCATGCCTTTCGGCCCGAGGCAGTCGTCGAGGAACGGCCGCACCTCGCGGCCGCGCTCGCCGATCAGGGCGATGACGTTGACGTCGGCCTCGCAGCCCTTGGCGATCTCGCCCAGCAGCGTGCTCTTGCCGACGCCGCTGCCGGCGAAGATGCCGACGCGCTGGCCGCGGCCGAGCGTCAGCAGGCCGTCGAGGGCGCGTTGGCCGGTGACGAACGGCTCGCGGATCCGCGCCCGCGCCATGGCGGCCGGGGCTTCCTGCGACACCGAGCGCGGCTCGCAGTCGGCCAGCGGGCCGTGGCCGTCGAGCGGCCGACCCAGACCGTCCACGATGCGGCCGAGCAGCCCGGCGCCGACCGGCACCGACAGGCCGCTCCCCTTGCGCAGGACCGTCATCCCGGGCGACAATTCCTCGCCCTGCTCGTAGGGGACGAGGTAGGCCAGGCCGTTGCTGAAGCCGATGACCTCGGCGAGGATCTCGCGGCCGGCCGGCGTGAGGATGCAGCACTGGTCGCCGACCGCGGCCGGCAGCGTGCAGCTCAGGATCACGCCGGTGGCGCTGCGCAACTTCCCCGCGGTGCGGAAGCGGTCGCGCGCACGGACCCGCTGGCAGAGCTTCGGTACGTCGAGTTTCAGCATGATGCGCCCATTCCTGGGCCGCTTGCGGCTTCGCAGGGGCTTGCCAAGCCGCAAGCGGCGAGTTACGCCGTGTGCCGCCGTTCGGGGTAGCGCCGCAAGGTGCCGGCCCGCTGGCGCCGTTCGACCTCCGCCTCGGGCAAGGCGTGCAGCAGGTCGCGCTTGATCTCGCCGAGGTGCTCTTCCAGGTTCGCCAGCACGGCCACGTCGCCCGTGTCCGCCCGGCAGTCGCCGCGCGACAGCGACGGGTCGGCGACGAGGCGCAGATCCTCAGTGTCCAGGGCGAACAGCGGCTCGTCGGCCGTACGCCGCTCCAGCAGCGTCAGGTCCGCGGGGTGTAGCCGCACCGTCACCGCCTGGCGCGGCTCGAGCCTCTTCACGGCCGCGCGCACCAACTCCTCGATCGGAAACTCGCCGGATTCGAGCCGCTCATACATCACGTGTGAGGCGACGGCAACGGCAAGTTCGACGGCCACCCGCTGCATCTCCTCGAGCCGGCCGCGCTGGGCCGCCCGCAGGTCGCGCGCCACGTCGAGCAACTGCCCCAGCACGCTTTCCAGCCTTTCCCGCTCCTCCTGGGCCGTCTCCTCTTGCCGGGCCTTCTCCGCGTCCCGAAGCGCCTGCTCCGGGTCGATCACCGGCCCGGGCGCCTGCTCCGGTCCAGGACGGAAAAGCAGTTCCAGGGGCGCCGACGGGTCGGCCAGCGTCACGTGGACCGGGCCGACACGGAACGGGATGGCGGCTTCGTAAATCATGAGATTGACCTCGGGGGGTAAAGCTCGGTGCCTCATTGCAACATTGTCAACTCGCCGGCCTGGTCGAGCCGTTGGATCACCTCCACGACGGACCTCTGCGCCTGCTGGATCGTCGTCGGCGGCAGCGTGCCGAGCAGCTCCATCTCTTCGTTGAGCGTCTCGCGTGCCCGCTTGGACAGGTTGGAACGCACCTTTTCCTTGATCGGGTCGGAGGCGCCCTTGAGGGCCGACGCCAGGCTCTTCGAGTCGATCTCGGCCAACAGCTTCTGCATCGAGCGGTCCTCGATGAGCAGCAGGTCGTCGAAGCTATACAGGAACTCCTTCACCTGGGAGGCGGCCTGGGGGTCGTTTTGCTCCAGAGCCGCGAGAACCTCCATGCGGTCGGGCTTGTCGAGGCGGCGCAGCATCTCGGCCATTCGCTTGAAGCGGTTGCTGGTGGCGGCTGGGGGGGCCTCGGCCAGCTTACGGCACTTCGCCAGCACGGTGCGGACGATGCGGATGATCAGGTCGGGGTGAACGCTCACTTCCTTGCCGAGTTGCACCGACGCCTGGCGGCGCATCTCGGGGTGGAGGCGCTTCAGCAACTCGCCGGCGCGCTCCGGGTCTACCTGTTCGAGGACCAGCGCCACGGTCCGCGGATGCTCGTCGCTAAGGGCCGAGGCCAGGCGGTCCACGTTGGCAGTGCCGTGCGCCGGGCCGGCGCCCGACATCTCGCGCAGGGCCGCCAGCGGGTCGCTCTCGATCGCCGTCTCGTCGGGCAAGGGGTCCCCCGCGTGCTTCGGCTTGGGCGCTTCGGCCGGCGGCGCCTGTTCCTCGCCTTCGGGCTCGGCGTCGGCCGGTGCCTCGGCGTCGGCCGAGGGGGGCTCCGGCGGCGGGGGCGCAGGACTGGCTTGTTCGCGGAGGATGCGGTCGAGGTCGTTGAGGAGCTGATCGACGACTTCGGGAGGAGGGGGCGCTTGCTGGAAGCGCTGCATGTGGGCCCGGAGGCGATCGCCGCGCTCCGCGTCGAGGCGGGCCAGTACGCCGTCCGCTTCGGCCGGGGGCAAGCGCAAGAGCAACAAGGCAGCTTTCTCTTGTCCCGTCATAGTATTCTACCGATCACGCGAAGCGTACGCGGCGCGGCTTACAGGAATTACTATAAGCGACAAATCGAGCCGATGTCGAGTCTTTTGCCTGCCCTAGGGCTGCTCCATCAGGGCGGCGATGGCCCGGGCGAGCGCCTCCGGGTCGCGCTGGGCGGCCGTCGCCAGCCGCTCGGCGGCGCCCTCGCGGCCTGGGCCGGCGGCCGCCGGCGGCCGCGTCCGCCGCAGCAGCAGGAAAGCGATCAGCACCATGACCAGCACCAGCAGCAGCACCGCCATGGCCAGCGAGGCGTTGCGGAGGTACATGAAGAACTCCGGGTTACGCCACCATTCCTTCTCCTTCTCGGCCGGCGGCTCGGGCTCCTTCGGCGGCGGCGGGGCGGCGGCCACGAGCTTGGCCTCGGCCACCTGGATCGTGTCGCCGCGCGCCTCGTCGAAGCCGAGCGCCTCCTTGATGAGCCCCTCCACCGCCTGCTTCGTCAGCGGCGGTTTGCCCCCATCCGGGGCCGTCAGATCGACCGTGGCCGCCACCGTCAGGCGGTTGAGGTTGCCGAGCTTGTCCTCCATTTCCAGATGAGTGCGCGAGTAGTCGTAGGTCGCTTCGCTCTGCTCTTCCTTGCTGAGCGACGTCCCGCCACCGCCGGCCGCCAGGGCCGCGTTGGGCTGCCGCAGCGCCAGGTTGGACGCTGCCCCGGCGACGCCGCGGGCACCGCCGCCGGTCGATTGCGAGGTGCTGGTCGTCGTCTTCTCGGTCTTGAGCGCCTTCTGCTCGGGGTTGATCGTGTCGCGCACTTCCTTGAGTTTCTGGAAGTTGATGTCCGCCGTCACCTTGACCACCGCCCGGCCGGCGCCGAGGGCGGGGATCAGGATCGCCTGCGCCTTCTCGGCCAGGTAGCTCTCGACGGCCCGCCGGTAGTCGAGTTGCGACGCCACCTGGCCGACCTCGGGGCCGCTCGGCTCGGAGAGCTGATTGCCCTTGCTGTCCACCACGGTGACGTTCTCCGCCGTCAGCCCCTCGACCGCTTTGGACACAAAAGCGACAATGCCGCTGACCTGTGCCCGCGACAGGGTGGCGTTCGGCTTGAGCTGCACCATGACGCTCGCGGTGGTCGGCTGCTTTTCGCGGATGAACGGGCTCGGCTCGGGCTTGGCGATCTCCACGGTGGCGTTGGCGACCGGCTCCAGCTGGCGGATCGTCTTGGCGATGACCGCCTGCTTGGCCCGCAGCAGGTTGACGTTTTGGACGAAGGGGGTGGACCCCAGCGACGGCTCGTCGAACAACTCGTAGCCCTTGGCCTGGGCCGGCAGCCCCTGGGACGCCAGGTCGATGCGCACGGCGCCGACGCGGTCGGCGGGCACCTCGACCGTGCTGCCGTCGAAGCTGACCCTGACCGGGATGCCCTGCGTCTGCAGCTTGTCGCGGATGGCCTGGGTCTCGTCCTGCGACAGGTGCGAGTAGAGTACCGCCCATTCCGGCTGCGTGCGGTAGTAGTAGAGGCCGGCGATCAGTGCCACCACGCCGACGGTGACGGCGAGCACGAGGGTGCGGCGCGCGGCGCTCATGCCCGCCCACACTTCGCGGAGCTGCTGGGCCAGTCGGCGAAAAAAGTCCATGACGCACCCGTGGAGTTGTTGGAATGCCGTTTAGCGGCCGCCCTCGGGGCGGCGCCGATTCATCGTTTCGCGAATCGATAAATCGACGGCGGCCGCTAAACGGCGGTCGCGCCTCACACCGCCATGCGGGTGATGTCCTGGTACGCCTCGGTGAGGCGGTTGCGCACCTGCAGGACGGTGCGGAAGGTCAGGTCGGCCTTGGTCACCGCGAGCATGACCTCGTGAATGTTTTCGGTCTTGCCGGTGGCCAGGTCCATGATGGCTTGGTCGGCGGCCTCCTGCTTGGCGTGGGCCTCGCGGAGGTACTTGTCGATGGCCCGGGCGAACGGCCCGTCGGGCGCGGCGCCCGGCGCCTGCCGGCACACCAGGTCGAGCGTCGGGCCGAGGCCGATGGGGCCGATGTCGGAGATTGCCATGGGTTAGACCCTCAACAGATTGATGGCCTCTTCGGCCTCCTGGCGGAAAGCTTGCATCACCCGGATGTTGGCCTCGTAGGCGCGGTTGGCGGTTATAAGGTTAACCATCTCGATGGGAATCTGCACGTTGGGGTAGAGCACGAATCCGTTGATGTCCGCGTCGGGGTGGCCGGGGTTGTAGACCGGCACCAACTCCGACGGGTCGTCCACGATGCCATCGACGCGGACGCCGCCGAGTTGGTCGGCGCCGCGGACGTGGCCACGCGACCCCCCGGCGAAGCCGGCGTTGCGTACCTTGTCGTCGTAGATTGCGGCGAAGACCACGTCCTGGCGGCGGAACGGCCCGCCGCGCGGCGTGCGCGTGGAGAAGGCGTTGGCGACGTTGTTCGCCACCACTTCCATGCGCAGCCGCTCCGCCGAAGCGCCGGTGGCGCTGATGTTCATCGAACTCAGGGTGTCTTCAAAGGCCATAGGGGTGCCTCCTCCGAGCCGCTTTGCGGCCTGGCGTTCGCTACTGCCCCGAAATCGCGCTGCGCTGCGTCGCCACGTGGCTGGCGATGATCTGCGTGAACGTGTGGTACAGCAGCGCATTCTTCGCGAGGGCCGACATCTCGACGTCGATGTCCACGTTGTTGCCGTCGGCCCGTTCCGGACCGCTGTTGTTCTCGACGATTTGAGGCCGCACGGCCATCACAGCCGACGAGTCATGCGTCGAGAGGGCGCGGGCGAAGGCGTCCTCGAACTTGACATCGAGTTCGTGGTAGCCCGGCGTGTTGACGTTGGCCACGTTCTGGGCGATGACGCGGTGGCGGACGCTGTACACGTCGAGAAGCCGTGTCAGTATTTCATTCCTGTTGGTGTCCATGCTCAATTTATCGGCTGCAACGAATGCATGCTTTAAAACTTACGTTCCGGATCGTCCGGGAGTAATGAGGAAATCGGGAAGATCGATTGCGCCGGGCGTCACGGGTCGCCAGGATGTGCTAGGCACTTTACGAGAGCTGCGTGCGAGTTGCCGAAAGTCTGGGAAACGCGGGCGGGCCGGGCAAGGCCGGGGGCTTGCGCTTCGATAACGGCTTCAGCGGGGCCGCGCCCGCGCCCCGACGGAGGAGAGTGCATGGACATCGGAACCATCTTCGGCATCGTCATGGGCTTCGGCTTCATCCTGGTGGCGATCACGATGCACGGCAGCCTGAGGGACTTCATCGACATCCCCGGGGCGATGGTGGCCTTCGGCGGCTCGACGGCGGCGCTGTTCATCATGTTCCCGGCCAGGAAGGTACTCGGCGCCCTCACCGTCGCCAAGCACGTCTTCTTCCACAAGTTGCCCGACCCGAAGGACGAAATGGCCCGGCTGACGCAGCTGGCGTCGGTGGCCCGCCGCGACGGCCTGCTGGCGCTGGAGAAGAAAGTGGCGGACATCAATGACCCCTTTTTGGTGCGCGGGCTGGAGATGGTCATCGACGGCACGCCCAAGGAGAAGCTCGAGGAGGTACTGACGATCGAGCTGGGCTGCATTCAGGAGCGGCACAAGAGCGGCAAGAAGATCTTCGACCAGCTGGGGGCGTCGCTGCCGGCCTTCGGCATGGTGGGCACGCTGATCGGGCTGATCCAGATGCTCGGCAAGCTCGACGACCCCAGCAAGATCGGCGAGGGCATGGCGGTGGCCATGTGTACGACCTTCTATGGGGCCTTCGTGGCGAACATGCTCTACCTGCCGATGTCCGGCAAGCTGGAGCACCGGAGCAAGGAGGAGACCTTGCTCCGCGAGTTGATGATCCGCGGCCTGATCGGCCTGATCGAGGGCGAGGGCCCGCGGGCGATGGAGACGAAGCTCAAGGCGTTCCTGACGCCCAAGGCGCGTCAGACCGAGACGCAGGCGGCGGCCTGATTCCGCCGCCGGGCTCGGCGCTGGCGCCAGGCCCCAGGCGGCCCAACTCCAGGTGAACCATGTCTGAGGAACAGGCGCCCCCCGCGGGCGACGCCCCCCCCGAGCCGGGCGCCCCCAGTGGGCACGCCGGGCACAAGGGGCACCACGAGGAGCACGGCAGCCACGGCGGCACCTGGCTGATCACCTACTGCGACATGGTCACGCTGCTCATCACTTTCTTCATCTGCATCGTCACCTTCGCCTCGCGCGAGAACGGCAAGCAGCAGCACCCCCGCAAGCGCGACTCGCTGCTGTACGGCACCACCGGCACCGGCCTCGCCGGCCCCAAGCAGCTCGGCATGAATCACGACTCGATCATCTGGCGGCAGCTGCCGGCTTGCGCCCTGCCGCAGCGCCCCGGCTCGGAGATGGCGCCGCTCTACTCCGACCCCGAGCTGGAGGCAACCGCGAAGGCGCTGCGCTCGTTGGAGGAGCCGGCGCTCGGCACCCTGTCGGACAGCTACGCCATGCGCACGCCGCTTGGCCTGCTCTTCACGGCCGACGGCAAGCTGTCGCCGTCCGGCGGGGAGTTGCTCGCGGTCGTCGCCAGCAGCCTGCGCCGCCTGCCCTACGACATCTACGTGCAGGTGGACGACCCCAAGAACCTCCCGCGGGCGGTCACCGCGGCGCAGCACCTCATCAAGCACGAGGGGCTCGCGCCGTTCCGCGTCGGCGTCGGCGTGCGCACCACCAACGAGCCGTGGAACCCGTCGGTGTGGTTCCTCTACGCCCAGCGCCCCTGACAGCGGCCGCCGTCGATTTATCGTTTCGCGAACCGATGAATCCGCGCCGCCTCGAGTGCGGCCGCTAAACGCCGGAGGGGTCCCTCATGTTCATCTTCCGCAAGAAGCAGGCCGAGCGCGGCATCAACGTCGAAGGATGGATGATGTCGTACGCCGACATGGCCACCGTGCTGCTGGCCATGTTCATCGTCCTGAGCACCCTCGGCAAGGACCAGACCGGCGTCAGCCTGCAGAAGGGGCTGGAGTCGTGGCGCGACTCGCGGCATACCTTCGGCCTCGGCGGCGCCTTCCAGACCTCCTCGCGCGTCTTCCAGAAGGAGGCGATGTCGCCTCAGTACGCCCATGGCGAGGACGGCGAGCCCGAGCCGCAGGGACGCGGCCCCGACCGAGAAGATCCGACGCGCAGCATCGACGGCGAACAGGAGCGGTTGCAGCGCTTCCTCCACGAAATGGATCGGCAATTCAAGGTCGAGAAACTGCCACGCGTTGCCGGCAACGCCACCGTCGATTTCTTCGACAAGCTCGCCGGTTCCGCGCCCTACCTGACGCGCAAGCAGTCCGAAATCGTCCAGCAGGTCCTGCCGTTGCTGGAGCGCGGCAACTACCGCGTCCTGGTCATCGTCTGGGCGACAACGCCCAGCGACAGCGCCTGGCTCCGGGCCGGCGAGCAGGCGCGACTCGTGGCCGACGACGTCGCCCGGACTGGCCGGCTCGGCGCCGAGGCGCGGTCGCGCCTGCTGCCGATCGGACAGCCGTGGCGCTACCCCGGCTTCGAGCGCCCCGTCTGGTCGCTGATGGTGGCCCGCACCGAACGGCCGTAAGACCGGCCCCGCCGCCCGCCGATTCCATCTATTACCCCGGCCCGGAAGAAGCTCACACAAGCCTGACGCGCCAGCGAAGGCAGGCCGGCATCCTTCGCGGGCGCGTCAGGCTTGTGTGTCCTTCGCGGGCGCGTCAGGCTTGTGTGTGTGGATCTTCCGTGCCGGCGTCTCTTCCGCCCCCGCCTTCATTTCTTCGCACAGCGCCAACCCCCACCCCGATCCCGCTTTATGAGGGGACAATAAGTCGTGACAACCGCGCGGCCCCCCCAGACGTGGCCTATTGTCTGGGTAGCGGGCGCGCACCGGGTGCCCCGCCCGGAGTCCCGGGCGAGACGGGCCGCCGCAGGAAGGGAGAACTCAGGTCCATGCTGCAACTGAAAGCCCTTGTCATCGACGACTCGCGCGTCATGCGAAACATGGTCATGCAGAACCTGCTCAAGGCCCGGTTGGCCGAATTCGAGTTCGTCGAGGCCTCCGACGGCGCCGACGGGTTGACGAAGTTCAACCCGGCGGAGTTCGACGTCTGCTTCGTGGATTGGAACATGCCGAACATGACCGGCATCGACTTCGTGCGCCAGGCACGGACCGTGCCGGGGGCCGAGAACACCATCATGGTGATGGTCACCAGCGAGAAGTCGATGGGCAAGATCGAAGAGGCGCTCGACAGCGCCGGGGCCAGCGCCTACATCTGCAAGCCGTTCACGCCGGAAGACCTGGACATGAAACTGCGGAAGCTGTTCGACGAACTGGAGGCGAAGCTGCTCAAGGAGCAGCAACCGGCCCCGAGCGGCGGCCTCCTCGGCAAGCTCTTCGGCTAGACACCGGCCTTCCCCCCCGCCCCCCCAGCGAGTATCCCATGACCCTCCTGAAGTCCGAAACCGTCGTCTTTCCCGGCGCCGTCGCCGACGGCGTGCGCGCCGCGGTGCAGAGCACGTTCGCCTCGATCTGCGGGGGGAGCCTGACCCTGGCGCCCGAGCCGAACCCGGTCGCCGGCGGCCCCGGCCTCGTCGGCATCATCTCCTTCCTGGGGGACGTCAACTGGTCGTTCGCCCTGGGCCTGCCGCGCGACACGGTCACGGCGCTCGCCGCCCGGTTCGCCGGCTTCGACATCCCGTTCGACAGCGCGGACATGTGCGACGTGGTAGGAGAATTGGCCAACGTGGTCGCCGGGGACATCGTCGCCCAACTCGATGCCCGTCGCCTCAAGGCGCAGATGTCGCTACCGATGGTGGCGCGCGGCAGCGACCTCGAGGTCGAGTCGCCCGGCAACATGGCGTCGCTGCGCGTCGCCTGCCGCTCCCCCCAGGGGCCGTTCTGGTATCGACTGGCCGCTGCCCGGTCCGGCGGTTTCCTCGGGCGCCGGCCGGGCACCTGACCGGCCGGCCGGCCGGTGTCGCGGACTACCTGGGACTACTTTCCTCCGGAACAAGGCGGCGGGCGAATCTCGCTCGAAGGAGAAGATGATGGCAGTGACCACGGCGGCCAAGGGCTCGGAGTTGTCCCCGGTGATCGTGGAGGCGGCCGCCCAGGGCGTCGAGAACACCCTCGCCTCGATTTGCGGCGCCAAGCCCCAGCGCCTGGCCGGTGACGGGGCGGTCCCCACATCCGACATCATCGGCATCATCACTTACCTCGGGGACGTCTCGTGGTCGTTCGCGCTGCTCCTGCCGCAGGCGACGGCCTCGTCGCTGATCCAGAAATTCGTGGGCATGGAAATCCCCTTTGACAGCGCGGACATGGGGGACGCCGTCGGCGAGCTCGCCAACGTGATCGGCGGCGACGTCTCGGCCCGCCTGGAGGCTCGGCGCGTCAAGGCGAAGATGTCGCTCCCCCTCGTCGCCCGGGGGACCGACGTGAAGGTCTACGCCGCGACGGGAATCCCGGAGGTCCGCCTCGCCTACCGCGCCGCCCAGGGGCCGTTCTGGGTCAAGTTGACGTCCGACCCCGGGGCGCTGAACGCCCGGCGGCCCGGTACTTGAGGCACGGCGTGAGGCGCACGATCGGTCGCGTCGTCGGCGCGCACCGAAGACTTTTGATGGGAGGGCTTGCAGATGTCGGAGCTAGACAACGTGGTCAAGGAATTCCTCGTTGAGAGTTACGAGAACCTGGACCAGCTGGACCGCGACCTGGTGGCCCTGGAGAAGGACCCAAACAACCGCGACCGGCTGGCAAGCATCTTCCGCACGATCCATACGATCAAGGGGACGTGCGGCTTCTTCGGCTTCGGCAGGCTGGAGTCGGTTAGCCACGTGGGCGAGAACCTGCTCAGCCGCCTGCGCGACGGCCTGCTCGTCCTCGACGCCGAGCGCACCAACGCCCTGCTGGCCATGCTCGACGCCGTGCGCGGCATGCTCACCACCATCGAGAACACCGGCAGCGACGGCGACGGCGACTACACCCAGCTGATCGCCACGCTGACGAGCCTGCTGGAGCCCGACGCGCCCAAGCCGGCGGCGGTGGCGGAGCAAGCCGCCCCGGCCCCCGCCCCCGAGCCGCCGGCCCCCGCCCCCGAGCCGCCGGCCCCCGCCCTCGAGCCGCCGGCCCCCGCCCCCAAAGCCAAAGCGAAACCCGCGCGGAAGCCGCGGTCGCGCAAGAAGGCCGCGCCGCCGGCGTCTCTCGAAGTGCCGCCGGCGGCCCCCGGCCCCGAGGCGGAGCCGGTAGACGCCGCCGAGCCCGCACAGCCGGTCGTCGCTGCCGAACATTCGCCGCCTGATGCCCCGCCGCCGCCGCCCGAGCCGCATGCCGCGCACGCGGAGGTCAAGCCCACCGCCCCCGAGGCTAGGGGCAACGCCATCGCCGACACCAACATCCGCGTGGACGTCGGCCTGCTCGACAAGTTGATGAACCTCGTCGGCGAATTGGTGCTGGCGCGCAACCAGGTCCTGCAGTACACCGCCACCCAAAAAGACGCCTCCTTCCTGGGCACGACGCAGCGCCTGAACCTCATCACGACCGAGCTGCAGGAGGGCGTCATGAAGACGCGCATGCAGCCGATCGGCAACGTCTGGGACCGCTTCCCGCGCATCGTCCGCGATCTGGCCATGGCCTGCGGCAAGCAGGTGCGCATCGAGATGGAGGGCAAGGAGACCGAGCTCGACAAGACCATCATCGAGGCCATCAAGGACCCGCTGACGCACATCGTCCGCAACTCCGTCGATCACGGCATCGAGACGCCGGAGAAGCGGGTGGCCGCCGGGAAGACGGCCGAGGGGACGCTGTTCCTGCGGGCCTTCCACGAGGGCGGGCAGGTCAACATCGAGATCAGCGACGACGGCGGCGGGATCAACGCGGAACGGGTCACGGCCAAGGCGCTGGAGCGCGGCCTGATCACGCGCGAGCAGGCCGCCCGCCTGGGCGAGCGCGAGTTGGTCAACCTCGTCTTCCTGCCCGGCTTCTCGACGGCGGAGAAGATCACCAACGTGTCCGGCCGCGGCGTCGGCATGGACGTGGTCAAGACCAACATCGAGAAGATCGGCGGCACGGTCGATATCCAGAGCCGGCCCGGCCTGGGGACGACGCTGAAGATCAAGATCCCGCTGACGCTGGCCATCATCCCGGCGCTGGTCGTGACCAGCAGCGGCGACCGCTACGCCATCCCGCAGGTCAGCCTGCTGGAGCTGGTGCGCCTCGACGGCGCGCAGGCCCGCAAGGGGATCGAGCACATCCACGGGGCGCCGGTCTACCGGCTGCGCGGCAACCTGTTGCCGCTCGTCTACCTCGCGCGCGAACTGGGCCTGGAGGGCGAGGCCAAGGGTGGTAAAGGCCGGGGGCCGGGGGCCGGGGGCAAGCTCAAGAACCTGGACTTTGATGTGGCTCGGGCGAAGCACCTGTCGTGGAAATCGCGGCTGAGGGATTTTCTCGACATGAAGGCGACCCTGACCCCCGCCGAGGCCGTCTCCCACAGGGAGTGTGCCCTGGGTAGGTGGCTCTACGGGGAGAGGCTGAAGGAGTACGGTGACCTACGCCTCATGCAGGAACTCGAGAAGCTCCACGAGGAGATGCACACCACCGTCCAGCACATCCTTCTGTTCAAGACCTCAGGCGAAACGACGCGCGCCGAGGAGATGTACACGAAAATCCCTCCTCTGTCCGACAGGATCGTGGCCCTGCTCACCGAGCTCGAGCAGAGCGGCGACGAGAACGTCATCAACATCGTCGTCCTCCAGGCCGACGACCGACAGTTCGGCTTGGTGGTCGATGGCATCAGCGACACCGAGGAGATCGTCGTCAAGCCGCTGGGCAAGCAGTTCAAGGGCATCCCGCTGTTCGCCGGGGCGACGATCATGGGCGACGGCCGGGTGGCGCTGATCCTGGACGTACTCGGCATCGCCCAGCGCGCCCACGTCGTCTCGGAGGTGCGCGACCGGGGCTTGGCCGACGCCAAGTCGGGCCGGACGCAGGACGGCGGCCAGTCGGTGCAGACGCTGCTCGTCTTCGCCCTGGGGCAGGACAAGCGGATGGCGGTGCCCCTCTCGCTGGTCGCCCGCCTGGAGGAGGTGGCCATCGCCGACGTGGAGTACGCCGATGGGCAGGAAGTCGTGCAGTACCGCGGGCAGATCATGCCGCTGCTCCGGCTCTCCGGGGTCTTCGGCGGCGCCTCCGAGAATGGCAACGGCGAGACGATGCACGTCGTCGTCTACACCGAGGACGGGTGCAGCGTGGGGCTGGTGGTCGGCCGCATCCTCGACATCGTGGAGACCGCGGTGGAATTGCGGCACGTCACGCACCGCCACGGCCTCACGGGCACGGCGGTGATCCAGGGCCACGTCACCGACCTGGTGGACGTGCCCACCATCGTCCGCGACGCCGCCATCCTCGAGCAGCCCGCAACCGTTTGATTCCGAATCCCACGGGCTTGCCCCGTGGATGCTTAGGATCGCGGCTACAAGGGGGGCAAGGAAAGAATAGTGTTTTTCTTCCTTCCCCCTTGTAGCTGCGAGCGTGAGGAACCACGGGGCAAGCCCGTGGCATCCCGCGAATCAGGAGCAAACTCATGTCCGAACATCGCCAGTTCTGCACCTTCGTCCTCGACGGCCTCTACTTCGGCGTGGAGGTCAAGAAGGTGCAAGAGGTGATTCGCTACCAGGAGATGACGCGCGTGCCACTGGCCCCGAAGGTGGTGCGCGGGCTGATCAACCTGCGCGGGCAGATCGTGACCGCCATCGACCTGCGCCGCCGGCTGGAGTTGGCCGAGCGGCCGGCCGACCGGCTGCCCATGAACGTCGTCGTCCGCGGCGACGACGGCGCCATGAGCCTGCTCGTCGATGAGATCGGCGACGTGGTTGAGGTGCAGGAGGACTCCTTCGAGCGCCCGCCCGAAACCCTCAACGGCGTGGCCCGCGACCTCATTCGGGGGGCCTACAAGCTCAAGGACCGCCTGCTGCTCATGCTCGACACCGAAAAGACCGTCAACTGCGGGACGGAGAAGTAGGGGTGACGCGCCGGGGGACAAGGACGCGCCGAATTACTCTCGGTCGGTGAGGATCCTTGCGCTGCCCAATGTCGGCCCGATGCCGCCTGTTGGGATCGGGAAGGCAGGGTAGCTCGCGACCTCTGGGACAGAAATTCCGTCCTGATCTCACAAAGGAGGACCGACTGTGAAGTGGTTTCTTGATCGTTCCCTGTCTGTGAAGTTGATGTTGGGCTTTGCCGTGGTCGGTACACTCCTGGGAGTCATCGGCTGCCTGGGACTCTACCAGATGAGTACACTCAACGACAACACCGAGAACATCTACGAGGTGCAGCTGAAGCAGATCGCTGAGCTGGGCGCCATGGACGAGGTGTTGCACGACATCCGCAAGCACAGCTGGAGCATGCTCGCCCTGAACGACCCCGCCGAGATCAAAGCGGACATCGAGCAGACGCGGGCGCTGGATAAGCAGATGGTGGAGCTTCAAGAGAAGTATTTCTCCAACATCGCGACTTCGGAGGGCCGCGAGCGTTTCGGGAAGTTTCAAGAAGCGTACAAGGAGTACCGGAGGCACCGAGAAGAAAACCAGTACACACCGCTTCTGGAGGGGCATCGGGAGGTCGCGTTCCAGGCCGCCCGGGTTCCCAAGTTCGACGCCGCCGCCAAGGCGATGCACGAAATGATTGCTGGCAAGATGGAGTTCGCTCGGAAACAGTTCGAGGACAGCCAATCGCTTTACTCGTTCAGTCGGACGATGATGCTCGGGATCGTGATCGGTGGCGTCCTGATCGGCCTGGGGATCGGGCGGGGCATCTCTCGGCTCATCGCCAAGCAAATGCAGCAGACAGTGGGTGTCCTCGAAGCCGTGGCCGCCGGGGATCTGTCGAAGCGACTCGACCTGGACACGAAGGATGAGGTCGGCCGGATGGCCGGCGCCCTGAACATCGCCATCGACCACCTCCGGGCCGGCGAGGAGGAGAAGGAGAAGCGACGGCGCGAGGACCAGCAGCGGACCGAAGCGCTCCATGCCAAGGTGGCCCAGATGCTCGACGTCGTGAGCGCGGTCGCCAGGGGTGACTACTCGAAGACGGTCGAGGTGACTGGGAATGACGCGCTGGGCCAGATGGGCGACGGCCTGCGCCGCTTCTTTGCGGAGAAGAAGGGGCTGGAGGAGGCCGAGCGCCACCGCGCCGAGGAACTGCGGGTCAAGGTCGATAGCCTCCTCGAGGTGGTAAGCGCCGCGGCGGGGGGCGACCTGACCAGCGAGGTGACGGTGATCGGCGAGGACGCCATCGGCCGCGTCGGCCAGGGCCTGGCCCAGCTCCTGGGCAACCTGCGGTCGAGCATCGCGGCCATCGCGGGCAATGCGGAGGCGCTGGCGGGGGCGTCGGAGAAGCTGTCGGCGGTCAGCACGCAGATGTCGGCCAACGCGGAGGAAACGGCGGCCCAGTCGGGCGTCGTCTCCGCCGCCAGCGACGAGGTCAGCAAGAACGTGCAGACCGTCGCCACCGGCACCGAACAGATGAGCGCCAGCATCCGCGAGATCGCCAAGAGCGCCGCCGAGGCCGCCCGCGTCGCCCAGTCCGCCGTCGCCGTCGCCCATTCCGCCAACACCACTGTCGGCAAGCTCGGCGAGTCGAGCGCCGAGATCGGCAAGGTGATCAAGGTGATCACGAGCATCGCCGAGCAGACCAACCTCCTGGCCCTCAACGCCACCATCGAGGCGGCCCGCGCCGGCGAGGCGGGCAAGGGCTTCGCCGTCGTGGCCAACGAGGTCAAGGAGCTGGCCAAGGAGACCGCCAAGGCCACCGAGGAAATCGGACAGAAAATCGAGGCCATCCAGGTCGATACGCAAGGGGCCGTGGACGCCATCAAGCAGATCAGCGAGGTCATCGACAAGGTCAACGACATCTCCAGCACCATCGCGGGGGCGGTGGAGGAGCAGACGGCGACCACCAACGAGATGGGCCGCAACGTCGCGGAGGCCGCCAAGGGTAGCGGCGAGATCGCCCAGAACATCACGACCGTGGCCCAGGCCGCGGGCAGCACCACCGAGGGGGCGGGCAACGCCCAGAAGGCTGCGTCCGAGTTGGCCCGAATGGCCGCCGAGCTGCAGGAACTCGTGGGACAATTCCGGTACGAGGAGCGCGGCGAGGCGAGGCGGGTGGCGCCGGCGCGAGGGAAGGAGCCGGTGCGCAAGAACGGACGGGCGGCGGCAGTCGGCGGACGAAGGTAACGCTCTCCCCGCGGGTGACGGCCCTGGTTTGTTTCCTATTGGAACCTGATGAGGCGTAGCGCACATGCAATGGTTTCGCGATCTTTCCACGTCCGTGAAGTTGATGTCCGGCTTCGCGCTGGTTGGCGTACTGCTGGGGGTGATGGGCTGGGTGGCACTCGGCAACCTGGGTGCCATGAACGCCAACACCGAGAACATCTACGAGCTGCAGCTGCTGCCCAGCCTGCAGCTGGCAAGAATGCGCGGGCAGATGTATCAGCTGCCCGCGGAGTCTTTGGCCACCTTTACCGTCAAAGACCCCGCAGAGGTCAAGGCCCGAGTGGACAAGGCCCTCGCGAGGCAGAAAGAGCTCGAACACACGTGGGCGGAGTTCGAGCCCACGATCAGGTCCGAGAAGGTGCGGGCCGCCTTCGCG